>Ga0082212_10004635_pt1 | contig 18973 bp, 19 predicted proteins | sample TergutNt197P3_FD_71548 | JGI IMG/M metagenome (GOLD analysis project Ga0082212, IMG submission 71548) | Neocapritermes taracua P3 segment gut microbial communities from Petit-Saut dam, French Guiana - Nt197 P3 | ecosystem: Host-associated > Arthropoda: Insects > Digestive system > Gut ...
ATTTTCTTCCCTTCTTTTCAACTTTTTTCCTGAAAAAACTTTTCTATATATTAAAAATAATCATTTAGGGGGGTAAAGGTCAAGTTCCTATTCCAATAACCGGACTGAACACATCAATTTTCCAGATTTATTTTTGCTTTTTTAGGGCTTTTTCCACAGCGTTATCAACAGTGATACTTAAATCATGAATTACTTTTTGATGAAATTGCTCCATATCGGCTAATATATCATTATGAAGTTTCCTTAAAACCGGGTTATATTAACTCACTTTAAGGCAAATTTTTCAAACATTTGTAGAAAAAGTTGAAAAATATTAGGAAAGATTTCACGTAGAAAAATTGAATTTTTTTCTTCTTTGCGATCTCTGCGGCTTGACACCTTTGCGAGTTAATATTTACGGGGGGAGGTTAGCATCTAAAAATGATAGTCTATACCAGTATGCGGCATATTGTTAATTTTCAGCATTTCCGGCGCGGCGAGTTTTACACGATTGATGAGAGTGTCAATAGAATAATCTTCAAGTAATATGGGAATTTCTTCATTTTCGGCATACCATTTTTGGGCCTCATCATCAAACGCTATAGTTATTGTATATTCGTCCATTAATGTAATTATAATATGAGACGAGGGAAAGGACAACCAGTACTTTTGGTAATATTTATAAATGAGGCATTATGATTATTTTTACAATGTATGGGTATCCAATAATAACCTCAAAGGCTGCATAATTCTTCTTTAAAATTGAGGGCAACATTGACGTGGTTTTTCCCATTAAGCTCAAGCAACTCCGGCGCTGCTATCTTGACTCGTTCAATAAGCACATCAAGGGAATCAGACTCAAGAGCAATAGGTATATCATCGTTTTCAGCTATCCATCTGGCAGCTTCATCGTCCCAAACAAGCAAAATCTCATACTCATCCATAGAGGTAACTATATTATGAAACGAAAGAATGGACAAGCAGACAATATAATCGTATTACTACCGGTTCTTTGACAGTTGTCAAGAAGTTTCACGATGAACACGCAACAGTATCGGAGAGCGATTTTTTACCCGGAAACTGCCGTAAATTTCCGTACAAAACCGCAGGGTCTATAGGTCATCTTGGCTTGTCTGAGTCCTTCGTCGCCCAGATCCTGTTCCCGGTTTATGTGAATATAGTGAGCGGGAAGGGTGGCGGCATAATGCTGGTTTACAAACTGGTAAATTCCCTTGAATTCTTCCAGGGCTTTTTCAAAATGAACGGCAAACATACGGCCCCTGGCAAGGCGTTCTCCCAGACACCAGGCTGCGGGTTTTTCCCCGACCCAGTATATCATCCCTTTCAGGTAGAGACCTTTATACCGCTTCAGCGCTTCGGTGGCAGCCAGAAAATCTCCTTCAAAACCTTTCTGTTCCCGCCATTTTTCCAGAATTTCCAGGGCAACGGGAACCAATTCTGCAGTAAGAGGTTTTGCTGTCCAATCCTGATAGTTGTGATGAAACTGGCTGACCAGATTGCGTTTTTTGTGGTACTTCTTTCCGGGAAGTTCGGCCAAATCGGTTCTCAGATACAGGTAATCAAAGTTGTCCCGGTCTTCGGTAAATTCAAGACCCCATTCTTCCATACGATCCCGGTTGGGTGTCAGAAGAGAATCGGAAATCCCTTTCCAATAATCATGGGTTTTAATAAGTTCTTCCACAATCCCTCGTCCGGGAACGGCGCAGGTGATACAGAAAAACGTTTTTTCCGTATCTTCCGGTTTTTCGGGAGGCTGAATTCCTGAAATGATAAAGGTTTTATCCTGTACTCTGGAAACCTTGTAGCGGTAACGTCTTCTGAAGAGGTAGAGGTTGGCAAAGGTATACTCCGAAACTCCGTCTGCGGTCATGGGAAGCTGAGGGTGCATTTCTGTACGCAATTCATAACTAATCGGTACAAAGTCGGGATATTCGGGGATTAACATTTTGTTTTAGTATATGACAAGGCTTTTTTTAATGCTACAGTAAGGCAATGGAAAATCTTTCAGATCCGATTGTTAAGCGTTTTCTCCGGTATGTGCAAATCCGGACAACCAGCAACAGGCATATAGAAGAAACTCCGTCCAGCGCCGGTCAATGGGAACTGGCGCAGCTTTTGGCAGACGAACTAAAAGCCCTGGGGATTCCTGATGCGGAGCTTACCGATCACTGTTATGTGCTGGCCAGGCTTCCCGCCAGCCCCGGGTTTGAAGCAAAACCGGCTATTGGATTTATGGCTCATCTGGATACTTCCCAGGATGTAAACACGGCAAATGCTGAGTATTTGGCGGATGGCGGGTCCGGCAATGGTGTTATACCTGTAATAAAGAAAAACGAAAAAGGCGAAACGGTAATAAAAGGTGATGGAAAGGCGCTTTTGGGGGCTGATGACAAGGCAGGTATTGCCGAAATTATGAGCGCTGTCGAATATCTTCTGGCTCATTCTGATATTAAGCATGGCCCTGTGATGATCATCTTTACTCCCGACGAAGAAACCGGTAAGGGTTTGCCGTTTTTTCCCCTGCAGCGGATTGATACGTTAGCTGCCTGTTATACCCTGGATGGCGGTCCGATGGGAGAACTGGAAATTGAATGTTTTAACGCTGTCGAAGCAAAAGTTTTTTTTACCGGCAAAGTAATACATCTGGGTACGGCCCGCGGTGAGTTGGCAAATGCATGCCTTATGGCTGCCGCTTTTGCGGCAATGCTTCCCCGATCGGAAAGTCCCGAAGCCACAGACGGTTATTACGGCTATTATTGCCCGACACAAATTTCCGGAAATCTGGAAAGCGCCGAACTGGAGGTGTATATCCGTGATTTTGATTTAATCCAGGCCGGCGAAAGGGCTGCTGCACTGGAAGTATTTGCCAAAGCAGTGGAAGCCCAGTTTCCCGGCGGGCAGGTACGGGTAGAGTGTAAAAATCAGTATTACAATATGAAGGATAAAATTGAAGAACATCCGGAAGTTCTTTCCAAACTGGAAGAAGCAGCCGGATTGGCCGGGGTGGAGTTTATCCTAAAACCAATCCGGGGCGGCACAGACGGATCAAAACTTACACAAATGGGAATACCTACCCCCAACATTTTTACCGGCGGAAGAAATTTTCACAGTGTTAATGAATGGGTTTCGGTTCCGGAAATGGAAGCCGCTTGCCGTCTGACGATAGAGCTTGTGCGGGTGTGGGGGAATTAAAGCATAATAGAGAGGTCTTTTTCAGCGAAAACACCGGAAAAGAAAGGTATTATTTCTTGCAAATTGAAACCTTGAAAAAAGAAGTTTCCGGGTTTAAAGTAGAGTAATATTCGAATAAATATTTGCGGGAGTTTACTATGAAATTAGGAATTAAGATTACTCTGCTTATTGGGTTGGTCTTATTAGTAACAGCCGTTGGCATTATTGCCGCTATTGAACTTATTGTCCCCTCCACAATGAGGGAAGCCAGTTTAGCCGAACTTTCCTCAGAGGTTAAGGCAAATGCCGAATTTATCAACGCACGGCTGGAATCCCAGTTGATTCAATTATGGGAAATAGCCAATCGCAGCCGGACCCGGTCCATGGACTGGGAGGGAGCTGTCAGGGAAAGCCTGAGAGAGGATTTGGACCGAATCGGAGCTATGGACATGGGCATGGTATTACCTGACGGCACGATTCATTTTGTAGGTTTTGCAACCGGGGCAGCGGGCCAAGGCGATAGATATTTCAGAGAAACGTTTGCCGGAAGAAACTCAGCTGAAATTATTGTAAATCCAAATACCGGCGGGATTTCGTTGGTAATGGGGGTGCCTATTTTTCAGAGCAGTGAACCGGGCGCGCCTGTAATCGGCGCACTGGTTGCAGCCAAAGATATCAGGGTACTCATCGACATGGTTACGGCGGTAAAGTCCAGACACCCAAGCGGCTGGGCGGTATTGACGGACGACGAAGGAACGGTCATAGCCCACGCAGCGACAGAACTGGTCGAGTCGCGGTTTAACCCTCCGGCCGCGGGCAAGGTTGATCCTGCAATGAAATCTTTGGGCGATATGGTGGAGCTGGCTCTCAGGGAAAAACACGGCACCACTGAATTTACCGAGTTCGACGGAGTAAGAAGGGTCGGCGCCTTTTTGGAACTTCCCGATTATGGATGGACGCTCTTTATTAACGTAGAAAAAAGCGAGTTTGAAAGCGTAATAAATATGCTTAACAAAATATTGTACCTTATCGTATCAAGCGGTTTAATAATCGGCATTATTATCGCGGTATTTATCGGAAGAAAAATTGCCACTCCGATACGGCGTGTGGCTTTGGCGCTGGAAGACATTGCCCAGGGCGAAGGGGATCTTACCAAGCAGATTAACATTTCCGGCAAAGACGAAATAGGCGACCTTTCCCGTAACTTTAATAAAACACTGGATAAGATAAAAAATCTTGTTCTTAACATCAAGAAAGAAGCAGGGACATTATCCGATGTCGGAACAGACCTTGCGAGTAACATGAATGAAGCCGCCGCCACCGTGAACCAGATAACCGCCAATATTCAAAACATTAAAAGCCGCATACTGAACCAAAGCGCAAGCGTAACCGAAACCCATGCAACAATGGAACAGGTAGTAACCAACATCAACAAACTTGACGGGTTGGTGGAAAACCAGGCAACCAATGTATCACGGGCTTCTTCTGCTATTGAAGAAATGGTTGCAAATATACAATCAGTTACCGCAACGCTTGCCAACAACGCAACCAATGTTCAGACGTTAAAGGAAGCATCTGAAGTCGGCCGTACAGGGTTACAGGAAGTAGCAGGGGACATTCAGGAAATAGCCCGCGAATCCGAAGGGCTAATGGAGATTAACTCCGTAATGCAGAATATCGCCAGCCAGACGAACCTGCTTTCTATGAACGCCGCCATAGAAGCAGCCCATGCCGGAGAATCGGGAAAAGGTTTTGCCGTTGTCGCCGATGAAATCCGCAAACTTGCGGAAAATTCCGGTGTACAGTCCAAAACCATCGGTGTTGTTTTAAAAAAGATAAAAAGTTCCATTGATAAGATAAGTAAATCAACGGAAAACGTACTTACCAGGTTTGAGGCTATAGATTCAAGTGTAAATGTAGTATCGGATCAGGAAGATCGGATACGCAATTCAATGGAAGAACAGGGAGAAGGGAGTAAACAAATCCTTGACGGGGTTAGCGAGGTAAATGAAATAACCCATCAGGTAAGAACCAGCTCCCATGAAATGCTTGAAGGTTCTACAGAAGTTATCCGTGAAAGCACAGAACTCAGCAAACAGACGCAGGAAGTATCTTCCGGTATTAACGAAATGGCAAGCGGTGCGGATCAAATGAACATAGCGGTAAACCACGTCAACGAATTAAGCGGTAAAACCCGTGAAGGCATTGAAATCTTAATAAGAGAGGTTTCCCGGTTTAAGGTGGAGTAAGAATCCCCGCGGCAATGCAGCTGCTTTGCCGCATTAAAAAGCGGTATTTAATCTATTCCCGGCCTGTTTCTTGCAGATATTCTTGACACGATGCTACATCCAGGCAATAATATTAAGCTGACATAGTGTAAATTATGTAAAAAAGGATACAATCAAATAATGACTGAAACAAAACAGGTGCATTCTTTGACGGACGATCAGGAACAAGATATAGACATCTCCTTTAATTGTTACAAGGCAGTAAAAGAGGCTAAAGCGGATGCAAGAGAAAATATGCAAATTCTGGAATCTGTATGCGACAGCTTGAACAATCTCTGTAAAAAATTAGACAAATTGGACAACCTTACAGAGAATATCATTTTTGGAAATAACAATAAGAAATCGCCTCCGCAAACAGAGCCGTTTGATTAAATATCACCGTCAAAGGCGGCGTAAAAAGGGGAAAGGGAAATGAAACTTAAATTCAAGCTGAGTCTTATGGTAATCGTTACTATTGCGGTAATTATATCGGTAATCGCTGTGTTAATCCTGCGCGAGGCCAGAAGAATAAGCCTTGAGTTAAGCGAAGAAAGCCTTTCGAATTACCTTGAAAGCCGGGTCAATTACTGGAAAGGCAGAGAAGACAGCCACATACGGGCGTTAAATACACTCGGCGGGGTAATGAAAGATTATGAAAATATACCGGCTGCGGAAAGGAGGGATCAGTTTGACAGGCTGCTCCGCGGCGCATTGCTTGAAAATGACAGTTGGATTCTTACCTATTCAATATGGAAACCCAATGCCCTCGACGGCATGGACTCAGAGTTCATCGGGCGTGTTGGTTCCAGCCCTGACGGGCAATACGCCATGGTCGTTACCAATGAAACCGGAACCATTACCACCCGTACCAGTACCGATATTCCCGATACTATGGCCCGTCTTAACGGAGCCAATGCCCGGAAAGACCGTTTTGACGATCCAATCCCCCGAACCATAAACGGAAAAGACACCTTTGTAATAATCATAACGGTTCCCATTATTAATCCCCGTACCGATGAAGTAGTGGGAAGAGTCGGCTGCCTTCTGGATATTTCCGTAATACAGCCTACAATAGAGCAAACCTTAAAAACCAGAGAAGAAGTCGCCCTGATAGTGATGTATTCCAGCAACGGGTGTATTCTTGGGCATTTTTTACCTGACAGAATAGGCAAGAATATGATCGATGTCGATGTTGAATACGGCAACGCCAGACAGGAGGCTTTTGAGGCAATACAAAAGGGAGCGGATTTTCGGGGCGATACCTACGACCCGACACTTGACACAAATGTTGAACTTTTGATGAAGTCTTTCCCCATTGGTAATTCTGATCAAACATGGTCAATAATTGTGGGATCTTCTGAAACGTATGTGTTACGGCATGTCAACGAAATAACCAGATTTACCATTATAGTGGCGGTAATATCATTATTGATTGCTGCAATCATCGCATATTTTGTCCTGAACAGCGTTACCAAACCAATAGTCAATGTAACGCAGACACTCAAGGATATTGCTCAGGGTGAAGGTGATCTGACACGTTCCATCAAACTCAATTCAAAAGATGAAGTAGGCGATCTTGCCAATTACTTTAATCAGACCCTGGAAAAAATCAAAAATCTCGTCCTTAACATCAGAAAAGAAGCAACAAACTTATCCGACATCGGCAATGATCTGGCCAGCAATATGAACGAAACCGCTGCCGCCGTGAATGAAATTACCGCGAATATTCAAAGCATTAAAGGCCGCATTTTAAACCAAAGCGCCAGCGTAACCGAAACCAACGCGACTATGGAACAGGTTGTAAACAACATCAATAAACTGGACGGGTTGGTAGAAAACCAAACAACCAATGTAGCCAAAGCTTCTTCCGCTATTGAAGAAATGGTAGCAAATATCAAGTCGGTTACGGTTACACTTTCCAACAACGCGGCTAACGTACATTCTTTGCGTGAAGCATCGGAAGTAGGCCGTTCAGGGTTACAGGAAGTGGCGGAGGATATTCAGGAAATTGCCAGGGAGTCGGAAGGGCTTATGGAGATTAACTCGGTTATGGAAAACATTGCCAGCCAGACCAATCTGCTTTCGATGAATGCGGCGATAGAAGCGGCCCATGCCGGGGAAGCGGGAAAAGGGTTTGCCGTTGTTGCCGATGAAATCCGTAAACTTGCGGAAAATTCCAGCGAGCAGTCCAAAACCATCAGTAATGTCCTGAAAAAGATAAAAGGCTCAATTGATAAAATAACCAGTTCAACAGAAAACGTGCTCACCAAATTCGAGGCGATTGACTCAAGTGTCAAGGTAGTATCGGATCAGGAAGATCAAATACACAACGCAATGGAAGAGCAGGGGGAGGGAAGCAAGCAAATCCTTGACGGAGTAGGCGAGGTTAACGAAATAACCCGTCAGGTAAAGACAGGCTCCAATGAAATGCTTGAAGGTGCGAAAGAAGTTATAACCGAAAGTTCAAACCTTGAAAAAGCGACACAGGAGATCACTTCGGGCATTAACGAAATGGCAAGCGGTGCGGAACAGATGAACGTTGCTGTTAACCATGTCAACGAACTTAGCGGAAAAACCCGCGAAGGAATTGAAACCTTAATAAAGGAAGTTTCGCGCTTTAAAGTGGAGTAGTGAAACGGCAGAGCCTCATTTGCCTGTTTTTTGTTTCCATGCGGCGCTTATTTGCTCATTCTCTTCACTTGTTACCGAAGCTGTTTTTAGCGGAACGCCTTGTGCCCTGGCAGCTGTATTCCTTGTGAGCGGGTTCGGAAGTTTATCGCAAATTTCCTGCAACTTTAGCACCACCGAATTATATCGCCCGGCTAAGGTTAAATTGCTTGCATATTTAAACACAAGATTTTTATATTCCTGGATAACTCCTTCGAGTTTGCTCCGGTCTTTACAATTTCTGTGTTTGTTTACTTCAGCTTCTACATCTATCATTTTCTCCACCTTTTGATAAACATGAATAACCGAGGCTGTTCAAAAAATCAGATTTTAAAATATCTGCCTTGGGTTTTATTTTATATAAATATACCATCTTCAACCAAAATGTCAATGAGAGTATTCCAATTACTTGTCCTGACTATAAAATACAGGTAAAATGATCTCCATGGAAATACACCCCCAAAACCACACTCATTTTCAGGGAGGTTATTTTGAAAAAAATATTTTTGATATTGATAGTGCTTACGCTGGTATCCGGCGTAATCGCTTGCAGCAAAAACGAAAACGCTGTAACACGCAATCAAGACGGCAAAATCAACGTAACCACGACAAATTTTCCTCCTTATGATTTTGTCCGCCAAATTGCGGGAAACGTGGGAACCGGAGGTTCCCGGGTAAACCTGACCATGCTGCTGCCGCCCGGATCTGAAAGCCATTCATTTGAACCTTCGCCAAGGGACATAATCACCATTCAGAACAGTGATATTTTTATCTACGGAGGCGGCGAATCGGACAAATGGATAGACCGGATTCTTCAATCCATGGACACCGGTAACATAAAAATCCTTGCCATGATGGATGCAGTAGAGGCTGTCGAAGAAGAAATTGTCGAAGGAATGGAAGATGACGATGATGACGAAGAAGCCGCTTACGATGAACACGTCTGGACTTCTCCTCAAAATGCAGTGCTGATTGTTGAAGCAATTACCGGCTTGCTGTGTGAATCCGACCCCACCAACGCCGGTTTTTTCAGAGAAAACGCCGCCGCCTATATTAAAGAATTGAAACAGCTTGATACCGCTTTTGCCGAGGCAGTTTCCGGCGCAAAACGGAATACAATCGTTTTCGCCGACCGCTTCCCGTTCCGCTACTTCGCCGATGCGTACGGACTGAATTATTTTGCCGCCTTTCCCGGCTGTTCCACGGAAACCGAACCGAGCGCGGCAACTGTCGCTTTTTTAATCAACAAAATCAGGGATGAAAAAATTCCGGTTGTGTTTCACATTGAACTGTCAAACGAACGAATGGCCAATACAATAAGCGAAGAAACCGGCGCGAAGAAGCTGCTGCTTCACTCCTGCCACAATATTACAAAGCGGGACTTTGATGCCGGTCTTGGTTACCTGACAATACAGCGTAACAACATCATAAATCTGCGGGAGGCATTGTACTGAATGTGATGATAGACTGCCAAAACATTTCGTTGGGATATGACGGACATATTGTAGTTCACGGCCTCAATTTTTTTGTAGAGAAAGGAGATTTTCTCCTTGTAGCCGGAGAAAACGGCTCCGGAAAATCTACACTCATCAAAGGTTTATTGCGGCTTATTAACCCGATGGAAGGAACAATCAATTTCAGTACTGATTTTAACCAATCCCAAACCGGCTATCTTACGCAGCAAATTGCCGCCAGACAGGATTTTCCCGCCGGAGTTTTGGAAATTATTCTTGCCGGAAATTTGGGGAAGAAAAGATTATGGCCGTTTTACAGTCAGGCGGAAAAACATAAAGCGGAAGAGAATATGCGGCTGCTTGACATTGCGGAATTAAAGGATTGTTGCTTTCGGGAACTTTCCGGCGGTCAGCAGCGGCGTGTGTTATTGGCACGTTCCCTGTGCGCTGCCGAAAAGCTCCTCGTGCTGGACGAACCCTTTGCCGGATTAGACCCCCTGATAAGCACGGAATTGTACCGTTTGCTTGAAACAATTAACCGTGAAACAGATATGACTATCATCATGGTATCCCACGAAACCGGAGCCGCCGATTGCGCAACAAAGGTGCTGCATTTGCAAAAACGGCAGCTTTTCTTCGGCAGTATGGAAGACTATCAGCGTTCTGAGACAGGCAGGGAGTTTTTTGGGGGTTATAATGTTTGAAGTATTATTTGATATGTTTAGTTACTCGTTTCTGGTCAGAGCTTTTATAGTCGGCGCCCTTGTTTCAATCTGCGCCGCATTGCTTGGTGTAAGTCTGGTTTTAAAACGCTATTCAATGATAGGAGACGGCCTTTCCCATGTAGGCTTTGGTTCCCTTGCCCTTGCCACTGCGCTCAATATGGCTCCCTTGGGTGTTGCAATTCCGATAGTAATAGCCGCCGCTTTTTTACTTTTGCGTCTGAGTGAAAGCAGTAAAATCAAGGGCGATGCCGCAGTTGCCCTTATCTCAACCGCATCTCTTGCTCTGGGCGTAGCAATAATATCCCAGACAACGGGTATGAATACCGATGTCTGTAATTACCTTTTCGGCAGTATCCTTGCCATGTCAAAAGCTGACGTTTACCTGAGCATTGCTCTTTCGGCTATCGTACTTATTCTCTTTATCATGTTTTACCACAAATTATTCATTATTACTTTTGATGAAACCTTTGCAAAAGCAACGGGAATAAAAACCGGCTTGTACAATATGCTCATTGCCTTTTTAACCGCACTTACCATTGTACTGGGTATGCGTATGATGGGCGCCATGCTCATTTCCAGTTTGATTGTTTTTCCTGCACTTAGCTCAATGCGTCTTTTTAAAAAATTTAAAAGCGTTACTTTCTGTTCCGCTGTTATTTCAATAGTTTGCTTTTTTGCCGGTGTAGTTATTTCGTATATATATGCTATGCCAACAGGCGCAAGTGTTGTTCTGATAAACATTCTTGTCTTTGTAATATTTTGGCTTGCCGAAACTTTGCTTGCATCAAGAGCAATAAACAAATACAGGGAGGGGAAAGCGTGAGCAAAAATCAATCCGCAAAAAATAGTCTTGTTATCGGCATAGCCATACTGGCGGTAATGGTCTTGATTTTTTCGATTAACTACGGCAGGACAAAGAAAAACGGTATTGTGGAAATACGTGAAAAAATGTTTGCCACACAGGTTAGCGACGTTTACCTGAACGCTAAAGATTATTTGGGAAAAACAATAAAACTGGAAGGGATTTTCAAGAGCGAACAATACAAGGAAGATCAAGAACCGTTCTGTTTTGTTGTCCGCTACGGTCCCGGCGGCTGCTGCGGTTTTGACGCTAATGTCGGTTTTGAAGTGAAATGGGATAAAAATCGTGCACAGCAATATCCCGCCGCAGAATCATGGGTTGAAGCTACCGGCGAACTAAAAGTTTATGAGGATGGAGATTATTTATATATTGACCTGGCTTCGCTCAACGTATTAAGCAGACGGGGAGCGGAAACCGTAGTACAGTAAGGAGGTAATGGGGTTATTAACCACTTCCATCATGCAACATTGTTTCAAGAAGGCGATTCGCTTTTTAATGCGGTTCTTGGCGTTTACAAAAAGGAAAGAATTAACAAGGAGTTATTATGAAAAAGTATATAAAACAGTTCGGAATTATTTTGATAGTTGCAGTACAGGGTTTTTTAATAACTGCTTCCGGAAATAGCGCTGGTACTAATATTTCCGAACCAATGTCGACAAAAACGGCCTTTGAATATTTCAGAGATGAAGGAATAACAGTAGGTATAAACCTGGGTAATTCCCTTGACGCTGTTGATTTCTGGACAAATTCCGATAAACCAGTATCAATTGAAACAGTTTGGTATAATCCCAGGGTAAATCAAGCTGTTTTTAACGGATTTAAGGCTCATGGCTTTACCATTGTACGTATTCCGGTAACTTGGAATGGACACATAGGGCCTGCGCCGGATTACAAAATTGAAGATCAATGGCTCAAGCGTGTTGCAGAAGTGGCCGGTTATGCAAAAAATGCGGGACTTAAGGCAATAATCAATATACACCACGATGGTCACCATGATATGGGCGGCTGGCTTTTGATTGATAAGTCAAAAAACGATCCTTCCATAAGCAATAAATTTGAAAAAGTGTGGAGGCAGATAGCCGGGTATTTTATTAATTACGGCGACTGGCTGATGTTTCAGGGATTTAACGAAATAAATAACGGTGTTTTTGGTACACCGGGTACTTCACAGGAATACAAGATTATTAATGACTGGAATCAAAGGTTTACCGATGCGGTACGCAGTACCGGAGGCAACAACGCTCTGCGTTATCTTATTTACTATGGTTACAACGCTCATTACTCAATCTCCAATTCCAGAACGCAGTTTATACTTCCCACTGACACTGCTAAGGGCAGGCAAATTGTTGCCTTTCATTATTACGATCCTGTAAATTTTGTAATGAGGACTACAACCCCTAATTGGGGTACAAGGCAGGAAAAAACTGCAATTGATTCTGTCTTTAAGGCTTTTAAAACAAAATTTATCAATAAAAATATCCCGATAATTATTGGTGAAAATGGCCCGTTCAAATATTCAAAACATGTGGGCAATCCCAAATATAATGCAGCGAATGATGCAACTGCACAGCAAAGCAGGCTGAATTATATTGATCATTTCTACAGCAGGGCAAGGGAAAATGGAATTGTTCCCTGCTACTGGGATAACGGCAGTTTCGATCCTACGTATGAAGACGGAGACTGTACTTTGTTTAACCGCAATACAGGGCAGCCGAATTCAGCCGAAAGTGCCGCTGTTATTCAGCACATGATCAGTGCGATAAAAAATGCGGCGCCGCAATAGGAAGGTAGTAAACCTACTTGTTTTTTAAAACTTCTGTACGTTTAATGAGGCACAAAATGAAAACAAAACCTGAACAAATCTCTTGCAATTATCAAATTGTTAGCTTGAGTGTTCTCCTGCTTATGATCGTATTTCTGGCTTTTTCAATTTTTCAGGGTAAAGTTTTTGCCCAGGGACCCGAAGGAACACCGGAAAACCGGTTACTTTGATGGCCATGCCGGGTGCTAATGTCGTAATAACGCCTACCATCCGTATTACTCCGGAATGGAAAAAATATCGTGGCAACATTTATGCTGCCGATATAAGCGAATATATAGAATATACAGATACAACCTTTCCACAGCTATTCGCCGACATGGATTCCATGGTAGAGGCAAGGTATCCCAACATGAGGCCGTCCATGTCTGCCATACATGACTACAAACGTGATGTAGCGCAAAAAGGTACCAATAAAGACACCGTTGTTGCGAATTGTAGCCTTCCTGCTGATATTACAGGTGCAAGACTGGTTATATGGCCCGGAGAAAACGGACAGTCTGCATGGACAGCATTTGTATCGCCTATTCAATCGGTAAGTGGCAGGACGGTAAAGCTGGCGGATGCTATAACCGGTGACAACCAATATAGTGACTCGGATCCGTACACGCCTCATCCTGGAAACCCATTCTATATCACCGGTGCATTATCGCTGCTTGATGTACCCGGCGAATACTATTTTGATGTACGGGCAAATCTACGGGACAATGTATAAACTTCGCGATGGTCTGTATATAGACAATTACTGCTCCAATTACAGCGTTCATCATAATATTGTAATTGGCGGCTGGACAGGTTTGCGTATTAATTTACCGAATGCCGGAACCCGGTTTTATAATAATACCGTAGTCGGAGCGGATTGGAAGCTTAGGAATTAAAATAAAAAAACATTTACAGACTCCGGGTAGCAATAAAATTTGCACCGGAACCAAGTATATTTTTAACAATAATATCGCCGCTTTTAACAGGTCCGTTTACTTCAAGTCCGTTCAACAGCTTCATTGCATCAAAGATTGTTTCCTTTGGAATGGGTTTATCGGTTTTTACAGGCAGACGTGACAGTTCTGTATCTTTAATGCATACCGTAGAGCAGATTATACGTGTTGGATTTGCTGCCTCCTGTTTGCCGTAAGTTTTGCCCCGTTCACAGGTGTTGCCGGTTACGGCAAAGCTTTCGGCCGGATTAACTTTTAAACGGCAGCCTTTGGGACAGACAATGCAGACAAGTTCAATCCGGCCTTCACTGTCTGTTGTCCTGAATTGAATGTTCGGCTCAGTTTGCCTGGTTGTACTGTTTATGCAAACGGTAAGATCCCTGCCTTTTGCTTTTTCGATAATATCTTTTGGTAAAACGATTTTTTCCATTTCGCCGGGGACAAGGTGTTCCCGTTTAAACGAAGCAAGCACTTCGTTTTTGCAGCGGACTTCTATTATTGATTTCCTGTACATCGCTGTTGAACGAAAAAAGATCTCTGTAACTTTTTCTGCATTTGCGGGGCGTATCTTTTGCGGTACCACATAGCCGATCCCTTCTCCCCACAGCAAATTTACCGGTGCTTTTCCGTTTTCAGCTGTTCCGTTCTTTGCGAATAATGCTGCGTTTTTTCCGGCTTTCGCCGCTTCCGCGCTGACAAAGTCAACCAGATCGTGTACATGGGCAACGTTACCGCAGGCAAATATCCCCGGGGCCGATGTTTCCATGTTTTCGAAAAAGACCGGGCCGCCGGTTTTTGGATCTATGGCAATACCGGCATTACGGGAAAGTTCGTTTTCGGGAATTAATCCTACAGAAAGAAGCACGGTATCACAATCAATCAGGTTTTCCGTACCGTGAATGGGATTGCGGTTTTCATCAATCTTGTTTATTACAACCTGTTCCACACGTTTGCTGCCGCGAATTTCCGTTATTGTATGGGAAAGGTGGAGCGGTATACCGTAATCTTCCAGACACTGTACGATGTTCCGGGTAAGACCGCCGGAATAGGGTAGAACTTCGAACACCCCAAGTACGGTTGCTCCTTCAAGGGTAAGGCGGCGCGCCATAATAAGACCGATGTCGCCGGAACCAAGGATTACGATTCGTTTGCCTATTGTCCGGCCTTCTATGTTCATGTAGAGCTGGGCGGAACCGGCGGTAAAAACTCCCGATGGTCTGGACCCGGGAATTCCTATCGCACCCCTTGTCCGTTCCCGGCAGCCCATAGCAAGCACCACGGCTTTTCCGGACACCGCTGAATAACCGTAATGACTGTGAATAAAACTAACTGTTCTGCTTTTTGAAACATCAAGTACCATCGCTCCGGTAAGCACGGTAATGTCTGTTGCTTGTAGTTGTTTGATAAAGCGTTCTCCGTATTCCGGGCCGCTTAATTCTTCTTTAAATACATGCAGACCAAACCCGTTGTGTATGCATTGATTCAGGATACCGCCAAGGTTCAGATTGCGTTCAAGAAGCAAAACATCTTTTGCGCCGCTTTCTTTTGCGGAGAGAGCCGCAGCAAGCCCTGCCGGCCCGCCGCCTACCACTATCACATCATAAGTATCTTTGCTGATCATAACTTTGTTTTTCCGGTTACAATGTACATACCTGTTTTGTCTTTCGGTACATCTTCCATTTCCATATTAAAGTGTTTGGCTGTCATGGCGAGTACTTTCGGACTGCAAAAACCGCCCTGGCAGCGCCCCATTCCCGGAGAGCAGCGGCGTTTTAATGCGTCAATTGAACGCGGCGGTAAAGGACGGTTAAAAGCATCGGCAATTTCCCCTTCGGTAACTGTTTCGCAGCGGCAAACTATTGCGCCGTAAAGCGGATTTTTCCGGATCACTTCGCTTTTTTCTGCTTCGCCCAATTCTTTAAAACGGATAACGTGGCGTTTTGCCGTGAAGAGAGGATTTAACTCATTGCTTAAACCTTTGTCATGCAGTAATTTGGTTATTTCTTTTGCGATTGCAGGTGCGGACGACAACCCCGGCGATTTGATGCCTGCTATATTAAAAAAACCCGGCGTATGTTTTGATTCACCTACAATAAAGTCTTTATAATCGGAATTTGCGCGTATTCCGGAAAAATTACGGATCGAAGTTCTGAAGTTGATCGACGGTACGATACGAAGTGCATTTTTGCGCACATACTCAAGGCCGGCGGCAGTTGTTGAAAAATCATCTTTGGCAATATCTTTTTTATCAGGGCCGGCAATAATATTGCCATGCGCTGTTGGAGAGACCAAAACACCCTTACCCAGTTTTGAAGGACAGGGAAAAACAACGGTTTTTACAAGATTAAATTCGGTTTTATCAAGTATATAATACTCACCATTTTCGGGAATGATGGTAAAATGTTTTGGTTCGGCCATTTGGCTTACCGTATCTGAGTCAACCCCGGCGGCATTAACTACATAGCGGGAGAATAAATCACCCTTATTTGTAGATATAATAAAAGTATCGTTTTCTTTTTTTATTGATTTTACCTCGCAATCCAGTGTTACTTTTGCTCCGCCCTGTACGGCACATTCAGCCTGAGCAATTGCAAGCTCCCAGGGTGAAATTATTCCGGCGCTTGGTGCGTAAAGTGCGCTTGCCGCCTTACGGTTTAAATTCGGTTCGATTGCAAAGAGTTCCCTGCCGGAAAAAATCCTTAGTCCCGGAACGCCGTTTTTAATGCCTCTTTCCAATATTTTTTCGATTGTTTTTTGTTCGGTTTCGTCAAAAGCAACAACCAGAGAACCAATCTTTTTATAGGGAATATCCAAATCGGCGCTTAGTTTTTCGATTAACGCATTGCCTTCTACATTAAACCGGGCCATTGCAGTTCCCGGCCTGGGATCATAACCCGCATGTACAATGCCGCTGTTGGACTTTGTTGTCCCGCAGGCAATATCGTTTTCCTTTTCCAAAAGAAGAGCAGAGATTTTATACCGGCTTAATTCATAGAGCAGTGAACAGCCGCAAACACCGCCCCCGATAATAATAACATCTTCCACAATTTTATATTAATTATCTATTGACCGGTGAAGTCTGTCAACCGAATTGATTTGCTTCCCGGCTGCCTCTTGTATGAGACGGGAAGGGTATATTATAATGCAAGTATGGAAACTCTTACCACTGCGTTTCAGGATATTATCAAAGAAGCGGTCGCCAAATCAAGGGCCGTAAAAAAAGTTGACGAAGACAATGTCTATCAGCGGGGAAATACCGAAATCCGTCCTTTACTGGACAAGATGGTAGAAACCCTCGTTCTTCCCGGTTCGGGAATTTCCGGCATGGAAAACATTCATGAATTATACCGTCTCCTTAACGAAGGCCGCTCCTGCATTCTTCTGTTGGAACATTACAGCAATATGGATCTTTCACTTATTGACAGTCTGCTGCGAAAGGAAGACGGCGGCATCCCAATAGCTGATTCCCTGGTGGCCATTGCCGGCATGAAGCTGACCGAGGACAGCCCTGTAGTTGCTGCCTTTGCAAGCGCCTATACCAGAATAGTAATTTATCCCAGCCGTTCGCTTCAGGGACTGGATCCTGAAAAATGCAAAGATGAATTGCTTCGCAGTGCGGCGATTAACCGCGCTGCAACACGGGCTCTTATTCGGACCAAAGAAAAGGGCGGCATGGTGTTGGTTTTTCCTTCGGGTACACGCTACCGCCCCGGCGATCCTTCTACCAAACGCGGTGTCAGAGAAATTGATTCCTACATACGGATATTTGATTATATGTGCCCTGTAGCAATTAATGGAGAAGTACTCCATGTTCGTCCGGGAGATATGATGGACGATTATGTAAGCGAGGATTTGGTGCGCCTGACAGCCGGACCTGTCATGAGTTGTTCTGCCTTCAGAGACGAAATTCGCTCTAAGGCGGAAGCAGACGGAATTGATGATAAGAAACAGGCCGTAGCAGACGGTATCATGAAACTGCTGGAAGAATTGCATGAAAGTGCGGAAATAGAAAGGCAAAGATTAATAGCAAACTGAATGTATATAAAAAAACAGGGGTTTTTCAGTATGTCTGAAAATATTGCGGCTGCTGATATTGATTATATTATCGAAAATGTTAATTTTACAATGGCAATGGAAGATATGCCTCTTACTGCCGAAAATAAAAATCAATTACGGAAATGCCTGGAAGGTGAATTAGATATTGACGAACTTATTGCCAAAATAATAACAAAGTACAAAAAAGAATCTGCTAATTAATGAATGCCTATAGTTATAACGGTTTAGAAAATTATTGTTACCCTAATACTGATATACTCGTAAATAAACGGGAAATATCATGATTTGATAAAAATATTGGGCAAAGCTATTAATAAAAAGTAAGAAAAGAAAAAAGCATCCGAAAACAGGTAATACACAGGACTCTTTATTCATTCACCCGTTCAAAATATTCACAACCCGCCGCGTCAACGGCCGTTTCGTTCAGGAAGACGCTCTGTCCCTGTGCGACGGTTCGGCCTTTTCCGCCGACCGAAACCGGCTCGGCAATATTCCATGTTGTAGTTTTTTATTAGGGGGAGCGCCGTTATGGTAACGCCCATGAAGCGCATCTGGTTCGTGCACGCCCCCGCAATAAGGGGAATCTGCTCTGCCGGGGATGACGGTCATGGCTGCCTTCGACGCACGCTCTGGCGTGGCCAGTGTTGTATCATGCCGAAAATCCCCGGCATTGCAGCGTTCCCCTCCTGCGGGGCAAGCACGTTCCCGTAGCCGCTTCATGGGTGTAAACACAACGGTGCTGCAATTATGTACGCTGCTCCCCCTCGTTCCGAATCTTTACGTCTGTTGCTAACAGCCGTAAAGGATTCTCCACTACCCCCTCAGATCGTCATTAGCGTATGGCAAGACAAAACAACGCTGCATATTGTAGGTTGCCCCCTGAAACGGCACCAGTACGCTGTAACGACTAATATTTTACATTATTTATCACGCGGAGGCGCGGAGAACGCAAAGAAAAACGAGAAGTTTTCGAATAAAGTTCAAATTATATTAATATTCTCTGCGTCCTTTGCGCCT
>Ga0082212_10004636_pt1 | contig 18971 bp, 12 predicted proteins | sample TergutNt197P3_FD_71548 | JGI IMG/M metagenome (GOLD analysis project Ga0082212, IMG submission 71548) | Neocapritermes taracua P3 segment gut microbial communities from Petit-Saut dam, French Guiana - Nt197 P3 | ecosystem: Host-associated > Arthropoda: Insects > Digestive system > Gut ...
AACGAAAAATTAAAAAATACGCCGATACTATGAAAAACACGGATAAAAAACACTTAACGGCGTAGGGTGTCACTCCTGTTTCCGGTATTTCACAGCACCAGAAACCTTATTTTTACCTCATTTTTCCGAACAAAACAACCGCAGTCGCCCCGATGTCTCCAAAATAATCCTCTTCATGGCCTTATTCACACGGCTCCGAATGAGGTTGTTTTTGCAAATCACAATTACCATCTGCGAAAATCCAAATTATCTGCGTGCCAAATGACCCCCCGGCAAATCCGTCACGAAAACAATGATCCCGCCATTTCGGCCTTCACCCTTCGGCTTATGTTGCCCGGTGGGGTGGTTGATTTCTCCCCCACTCTTGGGCTATAATATCATCTTTCACACGTTGAATATCACAATTCCACCAATACCTAAGGAACATACCATGGCAACACACCAACATTCGTTTCCCAAATTACACAACGCGGCATGGCCGGGTGTGGTCGGCAAAGGCGGTCCGGACTCGGAACCCAGTATTGACGTCGATACGATGCTCGACTTGACCGCAGCGGCGGAAGTCGATGGCATCAAATTCGACGGTTTCGACCTTTATTTGTTCGATCCGCATTTTAATATCGACGGTACGGACGACGACATCAAGCAGTTGGCCGACAAAGCCAGGTCGCGCAATCTTGTTGTCGGCTCGGTTGTCGCGCCGATCTGGGGCGGAACCGGCGGCGGTTCGGCCTTTGGTGATGCCGATGAACGCGGCAAATTCCTCGGTCAGGTCAAAAAAGCCTGCAACGTCGCCTCGCGGCTTCATGCCTTGGGTGTACGCCCCTACGGTTCGATTCGGTGTGATTCGTCCGGCGGCGTCGATGATTGGGCCAAAGACCCGGTCGGCAATCAAAAGCGACTTATCGAAACCATGCGGGAAGCCTGCAAAATTGCCGCCGATTTCAACGAAGTGCTTGTTGCCGAAGGCGAAATCTGCTGGGGCGGAATGCAAAGCTGGCGGCTCATGCTCGAACTGCTCGAAGGCGTCAATCAGCCGGGACGTTTCGGTTTCCAAGCGGACATGTCGCACACGCTCCTTTATCTCATGGGCTACAACAGCCCTGAAGATCGACTGTTGCCCGAAGATTTCGACTGGTCAAACCGCGACGAACTGGATGCGGCGTACAAAACCATGACTGACAAACTGCGTCCCTGGACGCTGGATTTTCACGTCGCGCAAAACGACGGCACTGTACACGGAAGCGGCGACCACGACAAAACAGGGCGTCATTGTCTGCCGAAGGACCCGAACGGCAAGCTCGATATTGCGAAGTACGCCGGGTTTTGGCTTCGCGATGAAGGCGGCAACCTTACGAAGAGAATTCCGCATCTCTGCTGGGACGGCTGCATGTTTTCCAACGAAACCATGTTCAACCCGCAAACCTGGAACGATGTTCTCTCGGCCATGATCTCCGTCCGCGACGCCCACGGCTGGGACTGATAAGCGCAGAAAGCCGAGTATTATACTGAAACGGATGCAAATGGTATCTTTTTGTTAAGGAAAAGCCGCCCATTTGTTCCCGTTTTAAGTAGATTAACCGTTAGCCGCGTCACCCTGTGACTCGCAAAAACAGACCGCGACGGTGACGGAGCGGTCGCTGTGGTGCAGAGTTTCAATCTGCCCGACCGCTCGTTGACAATCGCGGCTCTGATTGTAAACCCTATTTGGAGCAAATCCACAATGCCGAACTCTCAACATGGTCACGATCACAACCATGACCATCCTCACGATAACGATCAACCAAACCCGGACAATCCGACGGACGACGCGTTGTTTCCCGACGATGAGTTGCCGACGGAAGCTCAACCGAAAGAGCACACCGTCGAAACGCTTGAGATCGAGTTGCAACAGGCGAACGACCGCACGTTACGGGCTTTCGCCGAGTTGGACAATTTTCGCAAACGGTCGTGGCGTGAAATCGAGGACACGCGAAAGTACGCGGCCATTGACCTGATGCGCGACATGCTTGCCGTTTGGGACAACATGGGCCGTGCGCTTGATGCGGTTGAAAAGAATCACAATCCCGAAGTCTTCGTTGACGGCGTGCGCATGATGCACGAACAGTTCACACAGGTTTTGGCACGGCACCATTGCACGCAAATCGAAGCACTCGGCCGGGTCTTCGACCCGAACGTGCACGAGTCGATAGCCCAAATGCCGGGCGATGACGTTCCGGCGGGTTCCGTGTTGTATGAATCGCAAATCGGCTTCAAGTTGCACGACCGCGTTGTGCGACCGACTCAGGTGGTCATCTCGACAGGTACTCCGCAAGCAACGCCGAAATCAAACGCTGACGCACGTGTGACGGAAGGCGAGGCTTCAAATGCCGAATGAAATCCTTTTTCAAAGCAAGTTGTACCGCATCGAAAAAACGTGGCAAACCGGTCGCAGCGGCCAACCGTTGGAACGACACGTCATTGTGCATCCCGGTGCGGTCGGAATTTTGCCGTTGCTCGACGACGGTCGGGTGGTCCTGTTGCGGCAATACCGTATTGCCGTTGATGCGTATTTGATCGAAATGCCCGCCGGGACGCTGGAGCCGGACGAAGAACCCATTGTGTCGGCGCAACGCGAATTGATCGAGGAAACCGGTTACACTGCCGGAAAGATCGAGCCGCTGATCACGTTTTATTCGTCGCCGGGCATTTTGCGCGAGCAACTGCATCTGTTCGTCGCGACCGAACTGACGCCGGGCAAAACGGCACTCGAAGACGGCGAAGACATCGAACCACTCATCGTCACGTGGGACGAAATCCGAAACATGATCGCCCGCGGCGAAATCACCGATGCCAAAACGCTCATCGGCTTGCAGCATTATATGTTGACGAGATAGTAAGGGATATGGCGAAAGCCTTAAACGGGATACACGCGATACACGCAAAACGGTTACTATTGATTTTGTTTCCGCCATTTGGTAAACTGGACATTCGGCAAAAACAATTCATTTCATCAAACCGCATCCCCTCTCCTTATGAAAGGCAAATTGCCATGACGCAACAGATCAAACGTCGCGATTTTCTCAAACTGGCCGGTGCAACGTCCGTGGCGGCCGGCGGATTGATTTCCGCGTTTCCCGCTCCGGCGTTCGCGCAGGTGCAAAACCCAAACTCGAAACTGAACATCGCCTGCATCGGCATTGCGAGCCGCGGCAGTGCGAATGTTGACGGAGTGAAAGGCGAAAACATCGTCGCCCTTTGCGACATCGACCAAAATTACCTTGATCACGGCAAGAATCAGTTTCCAAGCGCGAAACAGTTCCGTGATTATCGCAAGATGTACGACGAAATCGAGAAGGAAATCGACGCGGTCGTGGTCAGTACGCCCGACCACACCCATGCTCCGGCCTCCCTCATGGGCATGAAACTCGGCAAGCATTGCTATTGCGAAAAACCGCTGGCGCACAACGTCAAGGAAGTGCGCGAGATGATGGCCGTTGCCCGCGAGAAACGACTGGCCACGCAGATGGGAACGCAAATACACGCAGAAGACAACTATCGCCGCGTCGTTGAGTTGGTTCGCGCCGGTGCCATTGGGACGATCAGGGAAGTGCATGTCTGGTGCGGCACAGGATGGGGTGGGCGATCCTTCGCTACGGAAACACCCGAAGTGCCCGCGAATATCGACTGGGACCTTTGGCTCGGCCCGGCGGAAGAGCGACCGTACAACCCGCAGTATTTCGGCGGCTCCTGGCGGTGCTTTTGGAATTTCGGCAACGGGACGCTCGGCGACATGGCCTGTCACCATATCGATTTGTCGTTTTGGGCCTTGGGACTGCGTCTTCCCGCAACGGTCGAGGCCTCTTGCACAACGGCTCCGACGAAGGAAGTGGCGCCGGTCGATTTGCGAGTCGAATACACTTTTGCCGAGTCAACCCGCACTTTCCGTAATACGACGCGCACGCGACCCGCCGTCAAGCTGACTTGGTACGACGGTGCGCTGCGACCGCCGTTGCTCAAGGAAAACGGCTTTCCCGAATGGGGAGCCGGCACGTTGTTCGTCGGCGAAGAGGGAATGCTCATGGCCGATTACGGACGGCGAAAATTGTATCCTGAGGACAAATTCGCCGATTACAAAGAACCGGAAAAAACGATTCCCGATTCGGTCGGGCATCACCAGGAATGGATCAACGCCTGTAAGAACGGTTCGCGCACGCTGTGCAATTTCAACTATTCCGGCCCGCTGGCCGAGACCGTCTTGCTCGGTGCCGTTTCGTTCCGCACAGGCAAAAAACTCGAGTGGGACGCTCGCAACATGAAAGCGACCAACTGCCCTGAGGCCGACCAATACCTCAGCCGCACCTACCGCAAAGGCTGGGAAGTGTAGTAAGCGCAGAGTGCAGGAGACAGGGTGCAGGAGACAGAGTGCAGGGGACAGGGTGCAAGGGACAGAGTGCAGAGTGCAGGGGACAGAGTACAGGGTGCAGGGGACAGAGTGCAAGGTGCAGGGGACAGAGTGCAAGGGGCAGAAAGGGACTGCACTCTATTCCCGATTTCCGTTCTCTGCTTCTCTGAACTTTTGTCCGGCATTGACAAAATCGCTGTCCGACTTTAACGAATGCTCCGATTTTATGCCCGCAATGCCACCGGCGCAACATTTCCGCTGGAATTGACATTCAAAATGAACGCTTTGTACCTTAATATTGATGTTTTCAACATAAATATTGATGTTTTTCCTCCTGCGTTGATGTTTTGAACATAAAATATTGATGTTTTGAACAGAGAATATTAATGTTTTGAACATAAATATTGATGTTTTGAACATAAATACTGATGTTTTTCCTCCTGCGATGTGATATTTTGAACATAGACATTCGTGTTTTGCCTCCTGCGATTGATGTTTTGCCTCTCGCGGTTTCGGTTTTAAGCGTCGGTTTTTTGCGGCGCAGATAACGCGGATTTGTACTGATTTGCGCGGATTTTTTTAATATGTAGCGTTGTTTGGCCGGAGTACCGGAGCGACAATTGTAATACGAAACAACATCTGCGAAAATCTGCCCCGCGGCAGAAGAAACTCGTCCCTCTGCGGATAAAAAGTTATGTCTCGCCGGAGGGTTGCTCATGGTTTGAACATCTGGTACGATGAATTGGCAACCTTTCACGCGAGGCCGCCAAGTCCGCAAAGGAGACAAAGAATTGATGAAAAGTATTGTTTGGCCGGAGTACCGGCTTTCTTTGCGAACTCTGCGTCTTTGTGTCTTTGCGTCTCTGCATGAAACCTCTGCGTGAAACACGACCGTTAATTCTTACAAAGGACAATCCTCATGAAAAATCAAACAACACAATCGAATCGGCGTGAGTTTTTTCGTCGCAGTGCGGCGGGGCTTGGCTCTGCGGCGATGATCCCCTATCTTTACACTTCGTCGCAAGCGCGTGCGCAGGAATCGAAAAACGACCGGCCTCGCATCGGCGTCATCGGACTTGGCGGCATGGGGCAGGGCGACGCGGGTTATGCCGCCGAATACGGCGATATCGTCGCAATGTGCGACGTCAATACGCTGAAGTTCGACGACGCACGGGCGCGACTCGGCGACAAAATCCGGGACAACATTGCGACTTATCAGGATTATCGGCGTTTGCTCGACCGGAATGACATCGACGTGATTGTGCAGGCAACAACCGATCATTGGCACACGAAAATCAACATTGACGCGCTGCGGTCGGGACGCGATGTTTACGGCGAGAAACCGTTTTCACTGACCATTGAGGAAGGGAAACTGCTTCGCAAAGTCGTTAAGGAAACCGGCCGGGTCTTTCAACTGGGCACTCAACAGCGCAGTGCAAAACAACCCTTCGACGGCGGGACGCATCCGCGTCCGTTTCAGGAAGCGGTCGAGCTGGTCCGCAACGGTCGCATCGGGAAGCTGAAACAGGTTTGGGTCGCCATTCCGTATCTCAGCATGAAAGGCGGTCCCTTTGAGCCGCAAGCCTGTCCCGATTGTCTCGACTGGGATATGTACTGCGGTCAATCCCCGAAACGCCCCTATACCCCGCTGCGTTACAACCCGTTTCGCGGGTGGTTCGATTACTGTGGAAGCATGGCGGCGGATTGGGGGAACCATCACATGGACATTGCACATTGGGGGATGGATACGGAACTGACCGGGCCGGTTTCCGTCCAGGCTCGCGGTCTTTGGCCGAACGAAGGCAAGCCGGATTGCTTTGACGTTCCCGACCGGTTCTTCTCGCGGCTGCTGTATGCCAACGGAATCGAGATTCTTTTCTTCGCGTCGCTTGCGGCACGATATAACTACGGCTGGCCGACCGAGCCCCACGCCGCCATGTCCCCGGAGCAGGTCGATTGGCTGTTCGGCAAGGACGTTTCCGATGAAGTGAAGACCTGCGACCGCAACGGCGTGATGTTCATCGGCGACAAGGGACGCATTTTCGTGAACCGCGCCAATGTGTATGGCAAGGCGGCGGAAGAACTTGCCGACAATCCGCTCCCCGCCAATGCGTGGAAGGTTCGTCCGAGCGAGGTTCACATGCGGAACTTTTTCGACTGCGTGAAAACCCGCGAAACACCGGTTGCACCGGCGGAGATCGGTCATCGCAGTCTGACGCCGTGTCAACTGACGGTCATCTCGATGCGGCTCGGCGGACGCAAACTCCAATGGGACCCGATCAAAGAACAAATCGTCGGCGACGAGGAAGCACGCGCCATGCAGGCCCGCGAGCAAAGGGAACCTTATACGATTGCATGAGCGGACGCAACCGTTCATGGGGTTTTATTTCACGCAAAGGTACAAGGAAATGTTACAAGGATCATGAAATAAGTCGGAGTGAAAACAGTTGTGATCGCATTCCGAACGGAATGCGACTTCGATGTCACAACGTTTCCTACCGACTCAATTCAAACCGCTGCTGGAGGTTCCTTTATCACCACGCTGGCCGTTACTGCGTACTCTCATGCGGCCATTGGCACCGTCGGCAACGGCGATAAAAAAGTATTCGTTGCCTTCATCCGGTTTGTCCATGATTTTCGGCTTCGCGTCCTTGTCGATGCTTGTCAACAAACCTCTTTTTTACCTCATTTACAATAAACATACAAGGTTGTTTTGTTAGGAAAATAAGGTAAAAATAAGGTTTTGGCCATATCAGAAAATTCCATACTGCAACCAATAATCATGGATTCCATTTCGAAGGTCAATTTGAAGTAGGGCAATCACACCGTGACCGCCGCCCCTCAACTACGAACCACAAACCACCCCCACTCAACACCCGATGATGTCGCTTTTAAATCACGTGACTTCCGCCCAGACCGTGCCGGGAACGCAGACGCCCTGCTATATGTTTGAAACCAGTGATGCGGCGTCGAAATACGTCGCACAACTGATCGCCAATACGATTCGGGAACGCAACTCGCTGGGACACGTTGCCGTGTTGGGGCTGGTCGCCGGCTCGACGCCCATCGGCGTTTACCGCGAACTGGTTCGAATGCACCGTGAGGAAAGTCTCGACATGTCGCGCGTGACGACCTTCAGCATCAACGAATATTACGGACTTGAAAAAGAGCAGGCGCAAAGTCAAACGCGCATCATGCAGGACGCCCTGTTCAAGCACGTCAATATCCCGGCGGAAAATATTCACGTCTTTGACACGTCCGTTCCCCAAGCGGAAGCGGACGATCATTGCCGTCGTTACAATGATGCCATTCGCGAAGCCGGTTTGTTCGATTTGGTCATTTTGGGGGTTGGCCCCAACGGCAGCGTCGGTTTCAACGAGCCATACACTTCGATCAAGAGCAAAACTCGCTTGACGACACTCGACCCGATTACACGCCAGGCGGCGGCATCCGATTTTTTCAGCGAAAACAACGTTCCCATGCAAGGTTTGACCATCGGTATGGCAACGCTCATGAGTGCGAAGAAAATTCTCGTCATGGCCTTCGGCGATCACAAAGCAAATATCGTTAAGCGCGTCGTCGAAGACAATCCTTCCGAAGCCGTTCCCGCCAGCCGATTGCGTGACCATGCCGACATCAACTATCTGATCGATAAATCCGCCGCCGCCGCCCTGACGTCCATCATGACGCCGTGGAGCGTCATGAGTGTGGTCTGGGACGACCAAATGATCAAACGGGCAGTCCTCTGGCTTTGCGAACGTTCCCAAAAAGCATTGCTCAAACTGACCGACGAGGATTTTCGTGAACAAGGATTGCACCAGCTTCTGCGTTTGCATGGCCCAGCACCGAAACTCTGTCATCGCGTGTTTTTGTGGCTGAGTGAAACGGTGAATTATCGCCCCGGCGATAATCTTGACCAACATGATAAAAACAATTTAGATAATCATATTAATCATCAAACGAATATTCTTTGTTTTAGCCCGCACCCTGATGATGACGTGATCAGTATGGGCGGCACAATGATACGTCTCATTGAAGATGGTCATCGTTTGCATATCGCTTATATGACGAGCGGAAACATCGCAGTTCATGATCACGACGCCTTACGGATAGCCAACTTAATGAATCAAGTAAATAAACAATATGAAATCGATATGGAAAAGTCCGATGGCCTGAAAAACAACATTCAACTGGCACTTGAGTCGAAAAAACCCGGCATGGGCGATATTGACGAGGTACTTGAACTGAAGCGCATGATCCGCCAAAGTGAAGCGGAAGCGGCGGCCCGAGTTTGTGGTTGCTTGCAGGACAATTTGCGCTTTTTGAACTTGCCATTCTACCAGACCGGAACAATTGATAAAAAAACTCCGTCACAGGAAGACTATGAGATTGTGCGCCGATGTATTGAAGAGGTCCAACCGCAGCAGATTTATGTTGCCGGTGACATGACCGACCCTCACGGGACGCATCGGGTTTGTGCCGTGATCATTTTGCGAGTCTTACAGCAGATGCGCCAGGAAGGGCTTGGGCTGCCCGAAGTTTTGCTCTACCGCGGTGCCTGGCAGGAATGGCCGCTCGACCAGATTGAAATTGCGGTTCCGTTGAGTCCGGGCGACCTAGAGAGAAAAAAGAGTGCCATCTTCCGCCACGAAACGCAAAAAGATCGCGCCTTGTTTCCCGGCTCCGATGCACGTGAGTTTTGGCAGCGTGCCGAAGATCGCAACCGCAATACTGCGGCTTTGTATAACCAAATCGGCCTGCCTGAGTATTATGCGATGGAAGCCTTTGTCCGATGGAACGGTGCTTTTGATTTTTAGCCGTGAATTTGTATGCGTTTCATGGCTGGACTCGCTTTTCTCGCAGAGTGACATGAACGACGATCAGGTTCCTCACATCGGCTTCATGGCCGGCCGAATTTGGCACGAACTGGACATCAATGGTTCGATGAGTGTCAGTGCGCTGGTTCGTCGCATCGATCGTCCCCGGGATTACATCATGGAAGGTATCGGATGGCTCGCCCGGGAAGGCAAAATCATGATTCACGACGAAGGCCGCGTTCGCTTGGTGGCTCTCATAAAAAATTGATCTGCTACACGGCCCAAGCTCATTTTTTTCCAATGGTAGCCGGGAACTTGCGCTGCGGCAGAAAAAAACATGCGAAATGAAGTGACCGGATCATTCCGCATGCACGTCAAAAATCACGGAATTTTTAAAAAAGAGATGATCAAAGATGAACTTTGAACTCTGCTCTCTGAACTTACCTCTTACGGTCGTTCCTTGAGTAACACGCGAGCGGCCACGTGAAACGGATCAATGTCAGGGGACAGCTTTTGGTGCAGTATCCGTAATTTGTCTTGGCAATGATGATAGTATTCCGGAGATTTCAGCCAGAGGAGCAGAGCGTTGGCGGCTTCTTCGGACATGTCTTCCGAGGTGAGGAACTCCGGGAAAAGCATATCGTCGATATCCCGTTCCGTCGGCCAGGCAGGGATGACCTTCGTCGTTTTGGGAAAGTACGGACTTCCGGGCGTAAACTGTTCGACACTGAGCAGGTTGACCAGCGTAATAAATCGTGTTCGCCGGAAAAACCGCTGCGCAAAATGGCCGATCTTGTTGATTTTGTAGTAAACGACGGACGGAACATGGTGGGCGAGCAGTTCCATCGTTACCGAGCCGGAAACGGTCAATGCGAAATGTGCCGCCCGGATCAATTCCTGCGTTTTGCCGATAGAGACGGGAATGTTCAACCCGCGTTCTGCCAGCTTTTGGTTGATCCTGTCGGCGTGTTCCTGTTTGAACGCCGCGATCATCGGACGCACCTTCGGCGCTTCACGCCACACCTTTGCGACCGTGTTGAGCAAATCGTCGATGTTATGGGCGATTTCCTGATCGCGCGAGCCGGGCAAAACCGTTAATATCGGCCGTTCTTCGTTCTTGAGACTCTCCATAAAAGCCATATCCAACTTGTGATGCTTCGCCTCTTCAAGAAAAGGATGCCCGATTTCGATGACGTGACAGTCATGCTCACGGAACCACTTCGACTCAAACGGCATGGTCGTAAAAACGTGATCGACAAATCGCCGCATCTTTTTGACGCGCCAACCGCCCCAGGCCCAGAGTTGCGGCGGCATGAAATAATAAACCGGAATGCCTTTCTGTTTGGCCGCGCGGGCAACCCACCAGTTGAAACCGGGATAATCGACCAAAACAACCGCCGCAACGCGGTGTTCTGCGAAATATCGTTGAGTTTTTTTATAGAGCTTGTAAAACGAGTAAAGCTGGGAAACGGCAATTCCCAAAAACATGACCGCTTTTTTTGTCAGGTCGTGAAACAGTTTCATCCCGGCTTGTTCCATCAGCGGGCCGCCGAAACCAACGCAACGTATCGCTTGATTTTGCGACTTGATTTCCCGTATCAACGCAGCGGCATGAGCATCGCCGCTTGGTTCACCCGCCGAAAAAAAGATGGGACCGTGAAAGTTGATTGTATCCGTCGGGTTAAGCTGTATCATATAAAATCCACACTGGTTTTGTTTCACGCAAAGACGTTATCGATGCGAGAATAAATTTTGAATCGCGCGGGCGGCTGCCTGCCACGCCGATATTATCAAACCGCGTAAAATAGCGAGTCATTTGAATATCGGCGAGGCAGGCGATTCACCGAACAAGCTCAAATTTTATTTGCGACACAATAAGCCGCCAAGTTTGCAAAGGGCATAACGATATTATATAACGTTGGAATTTCTTGTAAAGGTTTTTTCATGCCATGTTGATAATACGGGTATTTTAGTGTATATTCTGTTCATCGGGCAATCGGGCAATCGGGCAATCGGGCAATCGGGCATCGGGCAATCGGGCAATCGGGCAATCGGGCAATCGGGCAATCGGTCGCAATCAACCGCACTTCCTTTGCATAACCACCCCTACTTTCAAATACAGACGGATACAATGCAATCAATTTTTGATCAGAAAAACGATTTACAATACGGACAGTCGGAAGACGAGACCGGCGGCGGCTTGCCGTTGCGCGAATCCGTTGCCGAAGCGGACACTTGGGATTTGACCTATTTGTTCCCGTCCGACGCCGATTGGGAAAAAGAGTTCGCCGCGTGGGAAAAACGCGTTTCGGAATATGAATCGTTCAGAGGCAAACTCTCGCAACCGGAGATGCTGCTCGCTTATGTGAATTTCGATCTTTCGTTCAGTCGTCAGGGTGATAAAATCGGCTCCTATGCCATGTTGAAATCGTCGCAGGATGTCGCCGACGGCAAGTACCAAACCCTGGTGGCCCGGGTGCAAAATATCGCGGTCAAAGCGAGTCAAGCGTCCAGTTTTATGCGGCCCGAGGTGCTGGCCATGGACGAAGCCGATTGGGAAAAGCTGATCGACGCACCGGAGTTTGCGCCGTACAGGTTGTTGCTCCGGCGCATCGCGAGGGATCGTCCGCACACGCTTTCGGTCAACGAAGAGCGACTGCTTGCGATGCTCGGCGAGTTTGCGTCGGGGCCGTCGAAAATTTTCGGCCAACTCAACAACGCCGACTTGCGATTCGGCATGATTCGGGACGAAAACGGCAGGGAAATCGAGTTGACCAACGGCACCTTGAGCGTGTTGCTTCACAAGCCCGACCGCGAATTGCGAAAAACGGCCTTTCATCAGTTTTACAAGCAATACGACGACCACAAAAACACGTTGGCCGCCACGCTCAACAGTTCGATTCATAAAGACAATTATTACGCGAGGGCGCGAAAATTCGACAATGCGATGGACGCCGCTCTGTTTCACGAAGTGGTGCCGCAAGTGGTTTATGACAATCTCATCGCCGGCATTCACGAGGCTTTGCCGGCATTGTATCGTTATTACGATTTGCGCAAACGCAAAATGGGACTGCCCGACATCAGAATGTACGACACCTACGTGCCGATTCTCAGCGACATCACGATGCATCACACTTGGGAACAAGGCGTCGATGTGGTCATCGAGGCGCTGCGTCCGCTCGGTCAGAAATATTGCACCGTGTTGCACGACGGTTTGCTGACGGCACGCTGGTCCGACCGTTACGAAAATCGCGGCAAACGCAGCGGTGCCTTCAGTGCAGGCTCGTATGACGGTTTGCCGTATATCCTGATGAACTACCAGCCGGACATCATCGAGCACGTTTTCACTCTCGCACACGAGGCGGGACATTCGATGCACTCGTGGCATTCCGTTCGCAATCAGCCGTACCAGTATTACGATTACGTGATTTTCGTCGCCGAGGTCGCCAGCACCTTCAACGAGCAACTGCTCACGCGACACCTGCTCGACATCGCCGACAACGACCGACAGCGTGCCTGGCTGGTCAATCGCGAAATCGATTCCATTCGCGGCACGATATTCCGCCAAACGATGTTTGCCGAATTTGAAAAACTCACGCACGACGCCGCTTGGAACGGCGAGCCGCTGACGCTTGACCGTTTCCGCGAGATTTACGGTCAACTGCTCCGCCGGTATTTCGGCCCGGGCTTTACGATAGACGACGATTTAACGCTTGAATGCTTTCGCATCCCGCATTTCTATCGCGGCTTTTACGTTTACAAATACGCGACCGGGCTGTCGGCGGCCATTGCCCTTTCGCAGCGCGTGTTGCAAGGCGGCGACAAAGAGCGTGACGAGTACCTCACATTTCTCGAAGGCGGGTGCAGCAAAGAGCCGCTCGACCTGCTCCGCGACGCAGGCATCGACATGACGAAACCGGAGGCCATCCGCGTCCCGATGCAAAAATTCGCCTCCCTCGTCGATGAGTTGGAACGGCTGCTGTAAGCCGGTAAGGAACAAGTGCAAAGCGCATCAAAGTGCATCAGAGTGGCGAGTCGCCGGCGGCGGTTTGCCGATGGTGGTTTGCCGATTTTTCCAATGGTGGTTTGCCGGTGGCGGTTTGCCGGTCGCGAGTTGTATTCCGCGAGTTGCGAGTTGCGAGTAGCGAGTGATCGGTAGCAAGTTGCGCGTTGCGAGTAGCAAGTTGCGAGTGATCGGTAGTAAGTTGCGAGTTGCAAGTTGCGACTTGCGAGTTGCAAGTTGCGCGTTGCAAGTTGCGAGTGATCGGTAGTAAGTTGCAAGTTGCGCGTTGCAAGTTGCGAGTGATCGGTAGTAAGTTGCGCGTTGCAAGTAGCGACTTGCGCGTTGCAAGTTGCGCGTTGCGACTTGCAAGTTGCGCGTTGCGAGTAGCAAGTTGCGAGTGATCGGTAGTAAGTTGCGAGTTGCAAGTTGCGAGTTGCGCGTTGCGAGTAGCGACTTGCGCGTTGCAAGTTGCGCGTTGCAAGTAGCGACTTGCGAGTAGCGACTTGCGAGTTGCAAGTTGCGCGTTGCGAGTAGCAAGTTGCGAGTGATCGGTAGTAAGTGGCGAGTTGCAAGTTGCGAGTTGCGCGTTGCGAGTAGCGACTTGCGAGTTGCAAGTTGCGCGTTGCAAGTAGCGACTTGCGAGTAGCGACTTGCGAGTTGCAAGTTGCGCGTTGCGAGTAGCAAGTAGCGAGTGATCGGTAGTAAGTGGCGAGTTGCAAGTTGCAAATTGCGCGTTGCGAGTAGCGCGTTGCAAGTTGCGAGTAGCGCGTTGCAAGTTGCGAGTTGCGCGTTGCAAGTAGCGAGTGATCGGTAGTAAGTGGCGCATTGCTTTTGAGTGGCTCGCTCTGCGCTTGCAGCGGCGAATCGTCTTCCTCGCTCGCAAGTCGCGGCACTCCCGTCAGCACCGCGAGCTGCGCTTGCATCTCTGCACCCGGCGACACTCCCGTCAGCACCGCGAGCTGCGCTTGCATCTCTGCGATCTGTTCTTGCTGCTCTGCGAGCTGCTCTTGCTGCTCTGCGTTTTGTGCTTGCAGTATTGCGTTCCGCTCATCCCGCTCTGCGAGCTGTGCTTTCATTTTTACTTGGGAAAGTCTGCGCTGAGTGCTTTTGACGGCACCGACGGCGGCTTTCGTATTGCGTTTGGCATGAATGAGAACTTTTTTCTTGGCAGTCATAATGACCTCCCTTAGTAATAATGTTTGTTTACTTGAGTTGCAAATGCGCATGCGCGCTCAGCCGGTACTCCGGCCAAACAATAGTGCTACCGAGCGATGCATTCCTAACGGAATGCAAACGCGCAACTTTTGCTTACTGCCAAACTCTAGCACCTCATTCGGGATGACGAGCGGAAAACTACCTAACGTTCGTCCGTATTTTTCAAATTGCCTGCGAATTAACCGATTATGCCGACAATTATGCCAATGACGCAAGCATTCTGACGATTGCGCCGACAATTTCGGCAGATCGTTGATCGCGTCTGAATGAAATTTGATCGCGTCTGGATCAGGTGCTGATCGCGTCTGGATGAAATTTGATCGCGTCTGGATGAAATTTGATCGCGTCTGGATCCATGGGATCGCGTCTGGATCAAATTTGATCGCGTCTGGATCAGGTGCTGATCCCGTCTGGATGAAATTTGATCGCGTCTGGATGAAATTTGGTCCCGTCTGGATGAAATTTGGTCCCGTCTGGATGAAATTTGCTCGCGTCTGGATCAGGTGATGATCGCGTCTGGATGAAATTTGATCGCGTCTGGATGAAATTTGGTCCCGTCTGGATCAAATTTGCTCCCGTCGGGATGCGCACCGCTCGCGCCTGGATGTGCACGGATCGCGTCTGGATGAAATTTGATCGCGTTTTGATACGCACCGCTCGCGTCGGGATGAGCGTTGATCGCGTCTGGATGAGCACAGCTCGCGCCTGGATGCGCACAGCTCACGTCTGGATGAGCGTTGATCGCGCCGGGATGTGCACGGATCGCGTCTGGATGCGCACAGCTCGCGCCGGAGGGAGCGCGTACCAAATTTATGGTCTGCGCAGATTGCGCCGGATGGTACGCAGATTGCGCCGGGATGTGCACAGATTGCGCCGGGATGTGCACAGATTGCGCCGGGATGCGCACGGCTCGCGTCTGGATGTGCACAGATCACGCCGGAGGGAGCGCGTACCAAATTTATGGTCTGCGCAGATTGCGCCGGATGGTACGCAGATTGCGCCGGGATGTGCACGGCTCGCGCCGGGATGCGCACAGATCACGACGGATGGTGCGCAGCTCGCGCCGGGATGCGCACGGATCGCGCCGGGATTGTTTGGCAGGAGTATCGGCGGATTCTTCGTGGTGACGCAAGCACACGTCAACCGTATCTCCACAAATATTTATCCGCAGATACACGCCGATTGATGCGCTTTCTTATTCGGCAATCACCGGCGGCGGTGATGAAAGCATAGGAACACGGTTGGTTGGCGACAAGCGATTGGGCGTTGTCATGTTGCCGTTTGGCGTGTTGCCGTTTGGCGTGTTGCCGAGACTTGGCGTCGGCGCAGTGACCGACTGTTGACCAAAAGTCATATCGGGAATTTGCATCACAGGAACGGCCGTTCCTGCACCCGCCGATGCGTCATGCATCTGGTTCGACGGCAATCCGGAACCGGCCAAGGGATTGGCGTCTGAGGGGGCTTTCGTCGAGGAATCTTGCCCCGGCCTTGTCATGGCCGGAACTCCCGTTGGCATTCCCGAAAGGCGGGAGGCCGGACTGGTGCTCCTGTCGTCCCGCGATAGGTTCCCCTGCGTTAAGGGCGACGGATTGCCGCGTGAATTCTTTGTTTCACCGGCCGTCATCGCAGCCGAACTCTTGCCGCTGCGTCCCTGGTAAAACCGCGACATGACCTGGCTGCTCAGTTCGGTTTTCGTCGATTGGCAGACAAGCATCGCCTGGACTCTGTGGCTGCCGGAATCCAGTCCGCGTGCCTTGATTCTGTAAGTGAGTTTGTCGCGTGCGGGAAGAACCGAAATAGGCTCAAACACCACTTCGCGACGTTCGCCGCTCACATTGGCTCTTCCGCCTTCAACGCTCAACGGTTCGATTTCCTGCGTAAAATAGACGCCCACCTCAATGTTTTCCGCCGCTTTTGAACCGCGGTTGGCCACGGTGACCACATATTCCGTCGTCGCGTCCACTTCGATGGGGTCTTTGGGTTTTTCGATTTCCAGCGTGATGTCGGCAATGGCTTCCACATAAGTGGCGGCACTTGCCGTTTTGACCAATCCGGTGCTTTCGGTCACTTTGGCATCAAGTCGGCAGTCCCCCTCGCGTTTGGCATCGCAGTCAATGGTGCAGACAAACTCGCCGCCCATGGGAAGCGTTCCGGCATCCCAACGAACGCGATTCGAAGAGGAATCGTATTCGCCGTTGTGCGAACAGGAAACATATTCGACCCCAAGCGGCAGCGACGCTTCAATGACCGTGTTCAACGATGCGGTTGTGCCCGTATTGCCGACAATCAGCACGTAGTTGATGGTGTTGTCGACGAATTGTCTGTCCAAGGCGTCGATTTCCAAATCCAGCGCGGCCCGCTTGATGATGACGCGTTTGGCCGTTTCATTCGACAAACCGTAGGCACCGTTGGCCTCGACCTTGATGAGCAACTCGTCCATGTCCGGTTCCAATGCTTCGACGATCACATCAAGGGTGCGCTCCTCGCCGACTTTCAGCGATTCGATCACGGTTTCCGCCTTGATCACGCCGGAGGTCAACAGCCTCAACTCCAAGTCGGTCGCGTCGCCGTTTCCCGTGTTTTTCATCTTGAGTTGATAGCTTTCTTCCGAACCCCAAATCACTTCGTCGGGTCCGTCGAATTCCATCCTGAGAACAGGCTGCTGAACTTCAATTTTGGCATGTGAGGCACGGTTGTTGAAATCGAAACTGCACTTCAATTCAAACGGACGATTTTCACGAACCACGATATGCAGCTTGAGCGTTTCCGACTTGTTCGGCCCCATCGGACCAACCTGCCATTGAAACACTCCGTAATCCTCATTCTGCTTCTGCGGGAGGAGCATGGTTGAACCGGTTGACAATTCCGCCGGCTGAGTGTTTTCCGCCCAACGCGGCAGGTCGATGTTGATGACAACGGCCTCGGCCGGGACAGAACTGTTATTGGTCACAACAAAGGTGTAGGTTGCCTCCTTACCGAAGATAATGGCTTCCGGGCCTTTGGTAACAACAGACAACACCGGGCTTTGCTGTGACATCAAGCCGCTCTCGTTTTTGGGTGCCGGTCGGGGGTCTTCCGATCTTGAAACCGGGGTTGCACGTGGCGAGGTCAGCGGCGATGGTGCCCGATCTTGTTGTGGTGACGATGTATTAGACGATATATTACGAACCGACTCGCTCCTATCCGATCTTGCATCAGCCCGTGTTTCCGATCTCGTTTCGGAATCGGAATCCGGCGTTTGGTCTTCCTGCGGTACAACCGGCGGCTTGGCAAGGCTACTCGATGCATTTCGTACCGAAGAAGAGGAGGATTCGGTCGGACGCGGTCTGCTATTCGTGGTGGAAACGGTAGGACGACGATCTGCGGAGGCCAGTTTATCCGGGGAAATGTCAAGGGTTTTTTCCGTTCTCATCGTGCCGCCGGTTGTTGTTTGTTCCGGTTCACTTCCTGCCACGCGAGGCGGAGACGGAAGCGCGCTTGTGCCGCTCGTTAAGCGTGTCTGACTTGTGTCGGGCGGATTGATGTCAACAATGGGCGTATTGACTTGCATCTTTTGCAATCGCTGCATCGTCGAAGGCGATGATGCCTGACTGCCGGAATAACCGTTGCCAACAGTGTTTGACGATGTCGTGCGATTGATGGGTTGGGTATTCCCGTACTGTTGTGACGCCGACGGGACAGCCGGCTGGTAGGCTTGCTGCTGAGGGTAGTATGTCTGCGGGCGTGATCCCACGGCCGGACCCGTCGGCGAATACGCACCACTGTTCGGCCGGGGAGGCTGTACCGGTACGGTATAGGTTTGTTGCGGCATCGGTTGCTGTTGCGGCATCGGTTGTGCCACATTGGCCGGAGCTACGTGCTGGTTCGTATTTTTGTGACTGTCACTACTCCCAAACAATTTGTTAAAAAGCCCGCCGCTTGATTTTTGGTTGCCGGAATTTTGATGAGACTGAGCCTGCGCCTGAATTTGCTCCTGCGTTTGAGGATAGGCGGACGTGTTGTGTTGGGTTTGTGCCGGTCCATAAGAGTACGTTCCCAGAGCGATCAGAGTGACGACACTCATCCGAAATACATACTGCAATCGTTTGAAACTAAACATCGCGTTGTCTTTCTTTTGAAACCTGAACTGAAAAAACCAATTATCAGCAAGAGTTTTCCGGTTGCAGGCGTGATAGCACTCGACTCTTGGGCAGTAATACAAAATCGTGCTTCGATCAAAAAACATTGATTGGCAAAATGGAAGCATAAAACGGATAATGACGTTTCATCATTTCTCTTTATCGAACAATTGTTAAAGAGTAATTAGAGAATTTTGCCGATTATTCGCTTTTCGCGGATTTTGTGAAAGACAACTGATACAAGAATCAAGTTTTGCCGTGCGTCTTTGACGCCGGCGAAGACGAAGCGGCACAACATTTAGGCTTTCGCCGGAAATAAATCGTCCCACTTTGTGCTTGCGGCGGTCACGGCGTGACCGCCCTACCTTGTCCGTTAATATCCGGCAGAAGCCTTGAAGTCTATTCGTAATGCAATACGCATTCTATCGATTTTT
>Ga0082212_10004638_pt1 | contig 18968 bp, 15 predicted proteins | sample TergutNt197P3_FD_71548 | JGI IMG/M metagenome (GOLD analysis project Ga0082212, IMG submission 71548) | Neocapritermes taracua P3 segment gut microbial communities from Petit-Saut dam, French Guiana - Nt197 P3 | ecosystem: Host-associated > Arthropoda: Insects > Digestive system > Gut ...
CGCGCGCCTGGGAGAACGACGACCAGGCCCCGCACTGGGCGGACGAGGTCTAGTCCATGCGCCCCTCCTGGTGGACGCGGGCCGATTGGCTGGGGGCGCTGGCCGCGGCCGGCCTCGTGGCCGCGGGCCTGCCCTTCCTGCGGTCGGCCGCCACCCAGGGCGAATTCCGGCGCCAGCTGCAATGGCTGGCCGTGGGCGCGGCGGCCATGGCGCTGGGCGCCGCGGCGGACTACCGCCTGTGGCTGCGCCACGCCCGCTGGCTCTACGCCGGCGCCCTGGGGCTTTTGGGGCTGGCGCTGGCCCACCCCCCCGTGGCCGGCGTGCGGCGCTTCATGAATAAAGCCCAGGTAGATGATGGCCTGCTGGATCTTTTATTGGTTTCCAAACCGGCCTTGCAGTCCTTAAGCGAAACCTTTCAGGCTTTATTCAACGGCGAAGAACCAGGCAAGGGTATCGTCTGGCAAAAGCAGATCAGCGAGGCCTCCTTCCTTATCAAGGGAGATAAAACTGTGGATTTGGATTTGGACGGCGAAAAACATGGCGCTCTACCGCTCTCCATCAAGGTAGCGCCCAAAGCACTAAAGTTATTTGTGCCCGATTTTGAGCCCCTCTTACGCCAGAAACCCGGCCAGGAAGCGCCTTGGCTTAAACCCGGGCTGTAGCGTAAAGGGAACAAAAGGCTCCGATAAAGAGTCTTATGATTAGATAAGCGTGTGGGGGAAAATATGAATTCTTACTTTTATGAAGATATATCCGAATTACTGAATGCACCCGAAGGGGAGCACTATGAATTCAAAGAAGCAAAAAACCGTTTTAGGTTTGATGAAGCGGTAAAATACTGTTGCGCTTTATCCAACTGCGGAGGCGGAAAACTTGTCCTTGGGGTCACCGACAAACGCCCCCGCAGGGTTGTAGGGAGCAAAGCGTTTGAGCAACCGGAGCGCACTTGTAAAGGATTGATGGAAAAACTACGTATCCGCGTGGACTTTCAATTTTATGAATATGAAAGCAAACGTATTCTTGTAATTGAAGTGGCTGGGCGGCCATCCGGCTTGCCGGTTCAAGCTGACGGTATCGCCTGGTGGCGTGATGGCGATAGTCTTATGCACATGCCGCAGGAGGTTCTTCGTGGAATTTATGCCGAAACAGGTCACGACTTTTCGGGTGACATCTGTGTTGATGCGACTATGCAGGACATGGATATAAACGCCATAAACACTTTTCGAGATAAATGGGCTGAAAAGAGTGGTAACATTCGTATTAAGAATCTAACGGCGGAGCAATTGCTGATTGACTGCGAGGCAATTTCGGATAAAGGGGTTACTTATGCCGCGCTAATTTTATTTGGAACGCGCGCCGCGCTCGGAAAACACCTGTCCCAATCAGAAATTATATTTGAATACCGCTCCTCAGATGCCTCTGGCCCGGCGCAGCAAAGAGAGGAATTTCGCGTTGGATTTTTCGCATGTTACGACCGCATATGGGAGCTTATTAATCTGAGAAACGATAAGCAGCATTATCAGGAGGGCTTATTTGTTTTCGATATACTAACATTCAACGAACGTGTCGTTCGGGAAGCATTGTTGAATGCTGTCAGTCATAGAAATTATCAACTAAGTGGAAGTGTATTTATACGCCAATTCAATAACAAGCTTGTTATCGAAAATCCGGGTGGTTTTCCGACGGGAATAACGCTTGATAATATTCTTGACAGGCAATCTCCGCGGAACCGCCGTGTCGCCGAAATACTTGCTCTTTGTGGTTTAGTTGAACGTTCAGGCCAGGGGATGAATTTAATTTATGAATTGAGTATCAAGGAAGCAAAATCATTGCCTGACTTCAAGGGAACAGACGACCATTTTGTTTGTATTACTCTAAATGGTTTAGTCATTGATAAAAGAATGTTATCGTTGATTAACAAGATAGGAAATGAAAGTTTGGAAGATTTATCAACAGACGATTTTATTGTCATAAATATATTATTCCATGAACACAAAATCCCCGCTAGTTTACGCTCACGCACAAAACGATTAATCGATATGGGAATAATTGAACACATTGATCGAAACAAGTATGTATTGGCGCGGAGTTTATATGCAGTGACAGGCAAGTCTGGCGTACATACCCGACTTGTAGGTTTAGACAGGGAAACGAACAAAGAACTCATTTTGAAGCATATTAAGCAGAATGGAAACAAGGGTACTCCGCTAAAAGAATTACATCAGGTATTACCAGGACATGGACGAGGCCAAATTCAATTCTTGTTACAAGAATTACGAAATGAAAAGCGGGTTTATGTTAAAGGTAATACTTCCGCTGCAAGGTGGTTTACTCTTACAACATAGAACTTGCATGAAACTTGCATGTAACTTGCATGTAACTTGCATGTAACTTGCAACTGGATTTTTGTTGCAAGTTGGGTTGATCCAATACCAGAATCCATTTCCCTTTGACCTTTCTCTGTAAAATAGCTATAATTCCTTAACGAGAAAATCCAAATGCCAAAAATCGAAGTTAACGAAGAAGTTTTTTACTCGCTTGCCTGCCCCGGCGGAAAACGCTGGAACAGCAAAGAGGAATTTGAAGAAGCCCTGACCTGCGCCAAGGCGGAACTGGACGAGGACAGCGACAAGGATCTGCCCGCATCGGAACGTGTTCTAAAAATAGAGTTAAACGACACCAACCGTCCCGACCTATGGGGAACCGCCGGATGCGCCCGTCAACTGCGGGTGTATGGCGGCGGCGCAATACCGCAGTACAACTTTTTCTCGCGGCCCGGCGACATACAAAAAACGGCGCGAAAAGTGAAGGTAGAAAAAAGCGTCCAAAAGGTGCGGCCGTATCTGGCGGGCTTTATCGCCAGCGGCAAGGCTATTTCCGATCCGGCCCTGCGCGACATGATCCAGACCCAGGAAAAGCTCGCCTGGAATTTCGGCCGCAAGCGGCGCACCATCTCCATGGGCCTGTACCGCATCGCAAAAATACAATGGCCGATCCTCTACAGGGGCGTCGATCCCGACAGCGTTTCCTTTGTGCCGCTGCAATGGGAAACGCCCTTGACCCCCACCGAGATTCTCAGGCAACATCCCAAAGGCAAAGAATACGCCTTCATTCTGGAAAACGAGCCGGTACATCCGCTGTTAATTGATTCATCGGCTCCTGATGGAGCCGGCGGTGACATCCTCTCGTACCCGCCGATTATCAACTCCGCCGATCTTGGCGCGGTGCAGGTCGGCGACACCGACATTTTTATCGAGCTGACCGGAACGGACATTGCGCTGGTAACGCTGGCGGCTTCTATCGTCGCCTGCGATCTTGCTGACAACGGTTTTACCATTGAGCCGGTAGAAATCGAGTACGAGTTTGACACGCCCTTCGGCAGAAACGTCGTCTATCCATATTATTTTCAGGAACCGGTTTTCTGTTCGCTGGCGAGGATCGAAAAATTTCTCGGCGAAAAACTCGGCGGCGACGAATGTGTGCAAGCCCTTGCCCGCATGGGCGTTAAGGCCGAGAAAGCCGTGTCCTCTGAAAGAGGACGAGATGTCGAGCGAGGACAAACCGGCAGCGAGGATGGCATACAAGGTATGCCCGGCATACGCGCATGGCCGCCCGAATACCGCAACGACTTTCTCCACGCCGCCGACATTGCCGAAGACGTGATGATAGGGCGCGGCCTTGGTTCGTTCAAGCCGGAACGCCCCAGCGAATCCACCATCGGCCGCCTTTCGGCGATCACGCTGTTCAGCCGGCAGGTAAAGGAAATTTTCATCGGCATGGGCTACCAGGAGATGATCTACAACTACCTCGGTTCGCGCCGGGAACTGGTTGAAAATATGCGGGGAGCGGGGGAGCGCATCATTCGCATCGCCAACCCCATGACGGAGAATTACGAATACGTCCGCGATTCGGTCATCGCGTCGCTTTTGGAAAGCGAATCCGTTTCGGGACACTCGGTATACCCGCACAAAATTTTCGAGATCGGAAAAATCGCCTACCGCGACGACAGCGAAAACTCCGGCGCACGGACCCGCCAATACGCGGGCTTCCTCCACACCGACAAGGAGGCGAACTTCAACACCGCCGCCGCCCAGTTACAGGCGCTGTTCTACTACCTCTCCCGCGAATACGATGTAATGGAAGATGCCGACCCCCGCTTCATACCCGGCCGTGCCGCCGCCGTGCTGTACAGGGGCGAAAAAATCGGCGTATTCGGCGAAATCCACCCCGAAGTTCTGGAAAACTGGGGCATTACCGTGCCATGCACCGCCGGAGAAATCGACCTCGACTCGCTTTTGTAGAAAGAATTTTCCCCAGATACTCACGCAGAGGCGCAGAGGCGCGGAGAACGATTCGTTGTTCGCGGGCTTTTCGCAATCTTCAATTCATGAGAGGAAATAGGAAGGAGTATTTTTATTCCCCTACTCCCCTATTCTCTCTGCGTCCTCTGCGCCTCTGCGCCTTGGCGTGAAAAATTTCAAAAAAAATCTCCGAAATATTAAAGCAAAACGCAATGTTCCGCCATATATAGGTATAGACGGAGATAGACATGAAAAGAAACATTGCTAATCAAAATGCCGCGCGGGCTTTGCTGTGCGCGGCGGCGCTCGTAATTCTGGCAGCGGGATGTGTCGGCTGCAATTTTTCCGGCGAACAGGACAAGGCGCCGCAGGATTCCATTGCCATCATGACATGGAACGTCATGAACCTTTTTGACGGTGTTGATGACGGGACGGAATACGACGAATACCGCGAGGCGGCGGGATGGACCGTGGAAAAATACCGGGGAAGGCTGAACGTCATTGCAGGGGCCATCGGCGCGATGGGACGGAAGCCGGACATCATTGCCATGCAGGAAGTGGAGTCGCCGCAGGTGATGGCCGACCTTGCCGCCGCGCTTTCATCGCACGGCTACCGCTGGACGCACTTCGCCATTACTCCAGGGATGGCCCTGGGTGTCGGATTGTTAAGCCGTTTCCCGCTGAGCGATGCGCGCTCTCATTCGGTGTACATTGACGGCGACATTGCGCCCAGGCCTATGCTGGAAGCGCGGGTCGAAACCCCGGCGGAAGGCAATCCCCCGCTGGCGCTGTTTGTGTGCCACTGGAAGTCGAAGCTCGGCGGCGACGACACGACCGAAAGCACCCGCCGCTCCTCGGCGCGGATCATCATCCGGCGGCTGCGGGAGATAGCGGCAAGCGAGCCGGATTTGCCGGTTATCATCATGGGCGACTTGAACGAAAACCACGACGAGTTTTACCGCCGCAGCGGCACGGTAATCAGCGCCCTTCTCCCCGACGATCCTCGCGCGGCGGAATTTGCCGGAATGTACGGCCTTGACAATGACGCGGAAATCTGCGAACTGCAAAAAGATTTTATCGTCATCAGCAAAAACAAACCGCCAGCAGCCCGGTACTTTCCCGCTGAAACCGTGACGCTGTATTCGCCCTGGGCGGCGGAACTGGAGGACGGTTCCTATTACTACCGCAGCGAATGGGAAACCATCGACCATTTTCTGCTTTCGTCGCAGTTGTTCACCGGTACCGGATGGGATTTTGAAAATTGCGAAGTGCTAAATTATCCGCCTTTTGCCAGCGCAAGGGGGCTGCCGGTATCGTATAACCCCCGAACCGGCTCCGGCCTCAGCGATCATCTGCCATTGCTGCTGTATTTGAAGATGGGGGAATAATCCCGGGCTGCGGACTATGCCGTTTCATTGGAATTTCCTTCGCGGAGCTTCCGCAGCGCATAGAAAACGGCATCCTCTTTGCCGAATGCCCCGGCTTTTGTCACAATTTTCATCCCTTCATACTTTCCGCCGCGCAGATGCATCATTGGCATACCAATCGCTATTTCTGTTATGATTGATGATCCGGATGATTCGGCAATATCAAGGAAACCCATCGCTGTATCGCCACCCGACAGGAAAATCCCCGATATGGCAGCATTTTCCAGGATCATGACGGCAATTTCAGCCATCGCTGTCTGCGTATACCGGCTCATCGCTTCGGAAGTCATGCCTTTGCGCGCGGCGGCACTTACCGATTTCCGGAATTCTTCTGCATCATAAGAGGCGGAAGAAAGCACAATTACATCCCGACCGGAATTTAATACTGCGATAGCGTTATCTGCAATGCTGTCCCTGCTTACTTTTCCTTCCAGTACGTCATGCACCGGAACCTGCACAAGCTGTATCCCCTGTTTCTCTGCATACATGACCTGTCCCCTCGTGACCGAACTGAGACTCGCTATAACGCCAAGGGCCGGGGGAATGTTCTTTTGGACGCTTAAAAGATTATCAACCATCGCCGCTGTTCCAACCCATAATATTCGTTTCTTTGCTTCCAGGGCTGACCGAATAATATTCTGCATGTCCGAATTACGCCGGGCATCAAAAGTAAACACCCTTCCTTTCTCCAGATTAATATCTCCGGCGTTAACCGCATCAATCCCTATATGGGTAACCGGTTCATCGAACACGGCAGCCATAATGGCCTGAATATCGTCCTGTTGTACCGGCGCATTGGGATCGAGGGCAATTTCTGTTTGTGTAATGGGGATGCCGTTCAACTGATGTATTCTGTTCAGCGTCGTATGCCCAAGATCAGGCAAAGCAGGAGCGCAAATAACTAGTTCGCTGTTAAAATATCGATCAATCGCCTTTGTTTCTGAGGCAATCTGCCCTCTTAAGTTTGAATCGACTTTTTTTATCACATGGGCAAATTTTTCAAAGGGAACAGAAGCAACTGCGGCAGACACTTTTTCATAGGCTTCCTGTGCCGTCATCTCCCTGGATTCTGTATCCAAAACACAGGATTCCTGCCCGGTTATCAGTTTGCCTGAAAACATCACACTTACGGGAATGCCCCTGCGGCACAATTGAACGCCGATATCGTTGGAATCGTTGAAATCATCGGCGACAATCAGGTAATTATCCATTATTTGCTCCTTCATGTACCTATCTGAAGTATACTTGCGCGAGGGAGATAATTTGTAATTTCACATAACATTGGCAGGAATAGAATCCAACTTTTAGTTATATTATTGCAGAATCCAGAGCCGCCAGTAAAAAATGGAGAAACCAGTTTAGTTTATGTTCGATACTCATTATTTTTATTTAAATTTTACTAAATTTGATTCTGCAAATACCTTACCGGTATGATTTTGATTCAGCATTGCCCAAACATAAGATATTTCCGGGTAGCCATATTTTTTTAAATATTCCTCTTTGTCTTCGTCCGAGTAAGTTCCTGTTCTTGTATAATCAAAAATTGAGTTTCTTAAAATTTCTGCTTCATATTTTCTTACATTATCTTCAGGAAATGATAAAATTATTCTTTTGTAACCTGGGTTAGATCCGCTTTCTTTTACAACACGGGAAATGGTGTTTTCACCTGAGGTAATTAATAAATTCAGACCATGAACACTATCAGACAGTAATTTATATTCAATTCTGGCAAAGTAATCTGAATTTTCATAATATGTACCGTTAATAATAATTTTATCTTCTCTGCCGCTAAGATCCAGTCTTTTTTTCAGAATAATGCTTTCATCGCGAAACCAATTTGAAAAAGTCATGGTATCTTTCTCTTCATTAATAATCGCCGGGTATTCTCTGCGTACTTGCTTATACGAATAATTATCCGATGGATCATCGAATTCTACCTCGGTTCTGTATATACATGCAATATTTTCATTTTCAAATATTTCATAATCGTATTTATAATTAACCCCATATTCTCTTTTTTCCCATTCCAATATTTCTACTGAATGTTCATTCATAAATGTCATGACAATATCTGTTGTTTCGAAATAATAATCAGCTTTTTTTGTTCTTTGTCCAATCCAGACTGATCCCATCAATTCGTTGCCGAATTCAAAAATCTCACCATAATCAATTATTGTTTGTTTTTGTTTTGCACAACCAATAAAAAGAAATATTAACAAAGAGTAAATAATAATTCTGTTTTTCTTTGGCAATTTCCGAGGGGATCCCATGACTTTAATAATAGTCCATTCTTCCGGCTTTAACAAGGTATCAGTTCCAATTTAGACGCTATTTTGCTTCAGAGTTTGGCAGTGCGCTGGGGTTTACGGTAGGGTAGGAAAAGAGTATATTTGCATTATGAAAGTCGGGTATATATTGTGAGGTGCAGTCATGTAGAGGGGCTATCAAGGCCTATGGCTATGAAGGTGTAGCGATGATTTCTCTGGACGACGATTGGTCTGCCATACGGTTCAGAAATTCCAAATTCGTCAGAAAGTAGGTTTATTGTCGGCCTTATTATATAGATGGTAAAAAAAGAATATGGACGAAATATCCACAGTAACGCTGCAACAGGAAATTGAGAATTTAGAGAATATATTGGCCGCAAAAAGACTCCAGCTTGAGGAAATGAAAAACTCCTCCGGCAAACAAGGTGATGCAGTTGAAACAGTTACAGAAAACAACGCCGAAATTTCATCCCATGATCCTCTATCCGAAATTAACAACCGTTCCCCGCCAGAGTCAAAAATCGCATTGTTCCGTTCCTTGTTCAGGTGCCGTGATGATGTATACGCAAAACGTTTCGAAAGCAGAAAAACCGGAAAATCCGGTTACCAGCCGGTCTGCAGGAATGAATGGGTCAGAGGAATATGTGGGAAACCAAAAACAAGCTGCGGAAGTTGCGCTCAGCGTTCATTTGAGCCGGTAACAGATGAAGTAATCAAGAATCATCTCGCCGGATTCAGAGCCGCCAGAAATGAATGGGGGAATCCGGTTCCGTTTGTTATGGGAATTTATCCGTTGCTGCAAAATGAGACCTGTTATTTTCTGGCGGTAGATTTTGACAAAGAAACATGGCGGGATGATGTAAGTGCGTTCATGGAAACCTGCAATCTCGAAGAAATACCCGCTGCTTTGGAACGCTCCCGTTCCGGCAACGGCGCTCATGTGTGGATTTTTTTTGACCAACCACTCCCCGCAGTAAAAGCCCGGAAACTTGGCGCGTTTCTGATGACCCGAACTCTGGATCGCCGTCCGGAAATCGGGCTTGATTCGTTTGACCGTTTTTTTCCAAACCAGGATACCCTGCCCAAAAACGGATTCGGTAACCTTATCGCCCTTCCCCTGCAAAAGGCGGCAAGAGAGAAAAATCACAGTGTTTTTCTGGACAATGATATGATCCCCCATGCCGATCAGTGGGCATTTCTTGCTTCCATAATGCGGATGAGTGAAGAAAGACTGGATATGCTCATTCAAAACGCCGTTCAGCACAATGAACTCCTGCCTGTTGTCTATGAACCTTCCACCGAGCGAGCGATAGCGAGTGAAGGTTCCCCTCCGGATCCTGATAAAGCGGCGGATGATGCCAGGCCGTGGCAGAAAAAATCTTCCACTTTGCCCATCATTGCAGAACCGCTCCCCCAAAAAGTGGAAGTTGTGCTTGCCGAACAACTCTATATTAACCACACCGGTCTCCCGGCGGTATTGCGTAATCGCATTTTACGGCTCGCCTCTTTTGCAAATCCGGAATTTTACCAGGCACAAAAAATGAGGCTTCCTACCTGGAACAAACCGCACATTCTCTACTGCTATGAATTTTTTCCCGAATATATTGGCCTGCCAACCGGATGTTTCGATGATCTGATGAAAATCCTTGAACATTACCATATCAAACCGGAATTACAGGACAGGCAGAATAGCGGTCAGTTAATAGATGTAACGTTTTTAGGCGAACTTCGTGATGATCAAAAGGCAGCATCGCAAAAATTATTGGGACACAGAACAGGGATACTTTCTGCTTCCACAGCCTTTGGTAAAACTGTTGTTGCAATAAAGATGATAGCAGAAAGAAAAGTGAACACCATTATTTTGGTTCACCGCAAACTGCTTGCCGATCAATGGACTGAGCGGATAAATCAATTTCTGGGAATTCCGAAAAAAGATATTGGCTATTACAGCGGAACAAAGAAAAAGCGTACCGGTATTATTGATATTGCCGTTATGCAGAGCATCGTCAAGAAAGACAAGGTGGAAGACTGGATAACCGACTATGGTCAAATCATTGTAGATGAATGCCACCATATTTCTGCTGCTTCATTTGAACGTATAATAAGAAAAAGCCCAGCGTATTACCGGCTTGGCCTCTCGGCTACTGTCATCCGTAAAGACGGTCAACACCCTATCGTCATGATGAATTTGGGAGAAGTCCGCTATTCCTGTACAGGATCGGCATCAGGCTCTGTTTTGCCATTTACGCAAAAAGTGATCCCATGTTTAACCGGCTTTACAATGCCTGCTGTGCATGACACAAAAGTAAATACCGATCCTTCCATACAGGAAATATTCCACAGTCTCTATCTGAATGAAGACCGGAATAAACGTATTATCCAGGATATTCTAAGCGCACATCATGAGGGCCGTGAATGCCTGGTATTGAGCGAACGTCTTGAGCATCTTGATATATTGAAAGATTATTTGAAAGATCAAGTATCATCTCTTTTTGTGTTACGGGGCGGAATTGGAAAGAAACAGCTAAAGGTAATCATGGAGGCGATTCAAAGTACAGACCACAGAATCATCCTTGCAACCGGAAAATACCTCGGAGAAGGTTTCGATTTGCCAGACCTTGATACCTTGTTCCTGGTTTTTCCTTTTTCGTGGCGAGGAATGCTCGTTCAATACACCGGTCGCCTTAACCGCGTTCATTACGGAAAAAAAGAAATACGGGTTTACGATTATGTTGATGAAAAAGTACCAACATTATCACGAATGTATGGAAAACGGCTAAAGGGATACAAAGCACTGGGGTTTACGGTAGGGTAGAAAAAGAGTATATTTGCATCAGGAAATGTTTTATGACACAAGAGATAACAGCAACGGTCCAAAAACGATTACTGGAAATCGAAAAAGAACATGCAGTAAAGATTTTATATGCTGTGGAATCTGGTTCAAGAGCCTGGGGGTTTGAATCTTCTGACAGTGATTACGATATTCGTTTTATTTACGTGCACCACAAAAATTGGTATTTAAATATTCTACCCAAAAAAGATGTTGTTGAATACCCGATAATTGATGAATATGATTATTCCGGATGGGATCTGCGTAAAGCATTATTTCTGCTTAATAAATCAAACCCCGTATTGTTTGAATGGTTAAAATCCCCGATTGTATATTATAAGGATAATTATTTTTATTCTGTTATGAAGGAAATTTCAAAACCTTATTTTTCTCCTATATCTTCAGTGTATCATTATTTGCATATGGCAAACGGAAATTACCGGCAGTACCTGCAAACAGATAATGTCAAGATAAAGAAATATTTTTATGTATTACGTCCTATTATGGCTTGTATGTGGATAGAAGCTTATAAAGAACCGCCGCCGATGGAATTTGAAAAACTACTAACACAGGTTCAAGATAAAGAATTACTTGAAAAAATCAACGAGTTATTGTTACGAAAAAAATCTGGTATGGAATTTGGCGTGGAACCGAAAATTCCAAAAATCAATACCTTTGTGGAAAACATGCTGCGGCATTTTGAAGATACGGTAAATACATTTGATCCGAAAAAGAAACCAGGCCAAAAATTACTGGAAGAGGGATTTATCAAGATTGTAGATTATGTTGAAGGAGCGATTGGATATGAGAAATAACGATTCTGAAATCGTCATCTACCAGACAGAAGACGGCACCACCAAAATTGATGTCCGTATGGAAGAAGAGACCGTCTGGCTGACCCAGGCACAAATGGCAGATTTGTTCCAAACAACAAAGCAAAACATCAGTTTGCATATTAATAATGTCTTTGACGAAGGTGAGCTTAACCAAGATTCAGTTGTCAAGGAATACTTGACAACTGCCGCAGATGGTAAAAACTACCGTACGAAACATTATAACCTCGATATCATTATATCGGTTGGATATCGTGTAAAGTCCCTGCGGGGTACGCAATTCCGAATTTGGGCGACTAATTTGCTAAAAGAGTATCTCGTTAAAGGCTTTACCATGAACGATGCCCTGCTTAAAGCGGCGGGCGGCGGCAACTATTGGAAAGAACTTTTGGAGCGGATCCGTGATATACGCTCCAGCGAGCGGCTTATTTACCGGCAGGTGCTTGACCTGTACGCTACAAGCATGGATTACGATAAAAAGGCCCCGGAAACTCTGGAATTTTTCAAAATTGTACAAAATAAGATACATTATGCGGCCCACGGGCAAACCGCCCCTGAAGTTATTGCTCAACGGGCAAATGCGGACACACCATTTATGGGGCTGACGAGCTTTGAAGGTAAAAAGCCGCGTAAAAGCGATATAGGGATCGCAAAAAATTATCTGAACGAAAAAGAACTTGCGACACTCAATCGTATGGTCTCAGCGTTTTTCGACCTTGCGGAACTGCGCGCCATTAACCACCAGCCTATGTATATGAAGGACTGGCTTTTTGAACTGGACGATTTCGCAAAACGCTATGGAAAAGGCATTTTGACCAATGCAGGGACTGTCAGCCACAAAGCCGCTCTGGAAAAGGCGGAGCGGGAATATAAAAAATACCTTGAAAAAACGAAAGATGAGCTTTCGCCAGTTGAAAGGGATTATCTGGAAAGCGTCAAGAAAACACAGAAAAAGCTGGAGGGGAAAGCTGGGAATGAAGGCGATTAATGATAATAGAATATGCATATATCTGGAGGCGTGATCATGGATATTGACATTCTTAAAAAACTAAAAATTGAAAAATACAATAATGTTGTCATTCTTAATGCCCCGGAAGAATTTACCGGGATATTGCACAATTTCAAAGGCAGTATTACCAATAAAATCAAAGGAAAGTACGGTTATGTTCAGATCTTTGTTACAGCGCAGGCAGAATTTGTTAAGCTGGGTAAAGCATTGGCAAATGCGATAGAAGGCGACGGTTTATTATGGGTTTGTTATCCCAAAGGAACATCCAAAAAATACGGTAAAGTCGATTGCAACAGGGATACTTTACGAGAAGCTATCAAGGCCCATGGCTTTGAAGGTGTGGCGATGATTTCTCTGGACGACGATTGGTCTGCCATGCGGTTCCGGAATTCCAAATTTATCGGAAAGTAGGTTATTATCTGCCGGCGGTGATGACCATCAGAAAAGAAGAGAAGGCTTTGTGTCAGCCGCTTTCAAATAGGTAGCGGTGTGGTCGGGATCCTGCATATAGAGAGCACTGGTGGCTTTTTCTTCGGCTGTCCTCGTTTTCCCGCACCATTTCGGCCCCTCAATAAGCACCGCCCCAGAGGTTTCCAGCGCCATTTCCATAACTTTGTCTACAATAAGGGGAAAATAGTGCTATTTCAGGGCGGATCCCATATATTAAGTATAGTTTTTACTTCCGGCTTTGGCGGTATTTTGGTTCTGGAGTTGGCTTGAATTATGGAATTAGAAAATTTTCTAAAAATCTGAACGAATAAAAATGGAATATGTTTTTTGTTTATCTTTCCCATAATTCTTATTATGAGAAGCGCGGCGGCTCGGAAACCTGCATTGACGACGAATTGCCTTTTGAAATACCGGAAAATTGGACCTGGGTGAAGCTGGGGATACTATGTAATTTCGGCGATTGTAAAAACATAGAGCCTAATAAAATTGCCCTTGATGCATGGCTCTTAGACCTTGAAGATATCGAAAAAGATAGTGGAAAGATAATACAACGAAAGAGAAAACATGATGTTCAATCGCTTAGTACTAAGCATTGTTTTTATGCCGGACAAATCCTGTACAGCAAACTTCGTCCATACCTAAATAAAGTCATTATAGCAGACGAAGATGGTTATTGTACATCAGAGATTTTACCGCTTGACTTTGGAAAGATTGTTCATAACATTTATGCCAAAACTTATTTAATGACACCTTTCTTTGTTGAGTATGCTACTCAATGCTCTTATGGCGTTAAAATGCCACGGCTTGGTACAGAAGACGGAAAGAATGCATTGTTTCCTCTTCCTCCCCTTGCTGAACAATACAGAATAGCTACACAAGTTGACATCCTGTTGTCAATATTCAACACGATTTAATTTTTACCACTAAAATCATACTGAAAGGAGATATTCAGTATGATAGAGAATTTTCAAAAGTACTTAAAGAGTACGAACCTCGCCGATAACACCATCGCCGCTTATCTGTTTGCCTTACGGCAGTTTAATGAACAGTACGAAATAATAAATAAAAAAAATATAAGGGATTATAAAGTATTTCTTATGGAGAAGTACAAACCCAAAACTGTAAACCTGAGACTTCGGGCTATAAACTGTTACCTGGAAAGTATCGGTAAAGATAACTTAAAAATTTCATTTGTTAGGGTGCAGCAAAAAACATTTCTCGAAAATGTAATCAGCGAGGCGGATTATGAGTATTTTAAACACTCTCTGAAACGCGATAACGAGACATATTGGTATTTTGTCATTCGCTTTTTGGCGGCGACCGGAGCACGAGTAAGTGAATTAATCCAAATTAAGGCAGAACATATAAAAACCGGATATATTGATTTATACTCAAAGGGCGGCAAGTTACGGCGGATTTATATACCAAAAATCCTGCAATGTGAAGCACTTTCCTGGCTAGAAGAAAAAGATCAGAAATATGGTTTCATCTTTCTGAACAAGTACGGAAAGCGTATTACAACACGCGGCATTTCAGGACAGTTAAAAAAACTGGCTAGGAGCTACGGTATCAACCCTGCCGTTGTGTATCCTCATTCGTTTCGCCATCGGTTTGCCAAGAGCTTTCTGGAACGATTCAATGACATTGCTTTTCTTGCTGATTTGATGGGACATGAAAGTATCGAAACTACTCGAATCTATCTTCGAAAAACCGCAACTGAGCAGCAGACTATTGTTGATAAAATTATTGACTGGTAATAGGAATAGCTGTAAACAGTGCGAATATTTAATATATTCATCTTTGTTTAGACATCAAATAATTTGAATGGCAGCTAATATTTTTTCAATCTTTAGCACAATTCGTTTTTGTTCAGCAAGGGGAGGAATAGGACACATTGTCATTCTTAACATTTCTTGTGTTATTTGATTAATAGTCGTTGTATTAACACCACCAAGCTGTTCACGAAATAATTGTGAATTCAAAAATTGCTGTACATAAGTATTGCAAATACTTCTATATATCGCCATAAAAGCTCCAAACGTCATTTGCTCTTCTTCAATTATCGCGGATTTGCCTACCAATGAACGGCTGCCATTTCGTGCACATATTAGTATATCACCTTGTTTTACCATTAGCTTTTTGGAAACACTCGTATTAACATAGACAAGATTATCATAATTAATTTTGCCATTTTTAATATTATTTGAGCGAAGGACAGGAACACCATTTTCCCTATGGGATACATCAGCTGGACTGTAAGTTAATCCAATATTTGTTATCCCAATACTCCCCAGCTTCACCCAGGTCCAATTTTCCGGTATTTCAAAAGGCAATTCGTCATCAATGCAGGTTTCTGTGCCGCCGCGCTTCTCATAATAAGAATTATCCCTTCTGAATATGACGCTCTCATTCTTGTTATGTTTAATTTTCCCATCATGAATAATCTTTTCCCGTTCAACCCGGATACGCTCTACCAATGCACTGGCAGGTTCATCATTGGGATTCTGGGGGAGCAGCTTCCCCTGCACGGCAGCCTGTAAAACTGATTTTTTTAGTTTTTCGGGGAACTCGTTATCAAGAGCGGTTAATTCCTTTTCGGCTTTATCATACTCATTAACAAGAGGCAAGAGTTCTTCAATTCGTTTGACAATTCGCTTTTGCTCGGCAAGGGGAGGTAGAGGAACAAGATAATTACGTAAAAAAGTCAATGATACAAATGACTGAACACCTCCTGATGCTATTTTTTTCATTTCTCTTTGTGCAAATGCCAAAAAATAAAATATGTACTCCATATTATTCAATTTATTTGATATTTTTTTAAATAGCGCAACATTTTTAATACTAAAATCAAAAGTTTTTTTTACAATAACTGGATTACCAATACTTCCTATCATAGCAAAAAGAATATCCCCATCACCGACAAATGAACGTGATGATATTGCATCATGATCAGCTTCACTAATATATTGAATATTTTTTAAGTCTAGATACCCATTATCAAGATTTTTACTTGTAATAAGTGGTATTCCCTGTTTTACATATTTAGGTGTATCATGTGTGCCATCACGTACATCTAAACAGTTTTCCAGTCTCACCCACTCCCAACTCTCCGGTATCTCAAAAGGAATTTCTTCACTGGAAATCGGTTTGATAGGCTTATCCTGTTTAATCTTCCCAACCTTAACAAGCGCTTGTCTTTCTTTCCTGATCTTCTCCAGCAACACCGAAGCCGGCTCATCATCTGGGTTCTGTGGAACAAGTTTACCCTGTATTGCGTATTGCAGAATGGCGTTTTTTAACTCGGTAGCAGTCATTCAGGCTTTTCCTCGCTTTGTTCTTCACTAACAACTTCAAGCAGCTTATCAAAATCCGACATGAAAAGCCTGTCCTGAACAATGCGGTATTTTTCAAATTCGCTTTCCGCAAAAGTCTTGGTTATTTCAGCGGTTACCTTGCCAGAATCATGCAGGATTTCGTATTCGGTGAATTGCAGAAAAGTATCTAATCTTTTCTTCCAATCTTCCATCGTCATGGGGATATTGCGCGTTGCCTGCAATTCCGCATAATCAAGATACATGGTAACTATCCGCTCCAGCGATTCAAGTTCCGTTTCCGCTAAATAGTTCTTTGCAACCGATACATCGAATTTCTGAATCTTTCCGTCCGGCGCGGCTTCCCATGTGGTCAGTCCCATGTGTGTTTTCCGGTGATTCGCCCGTTCTACAATTAATTCGGCGGCAGTATGACCATGAATAGCCCAATGCAGTTTGTTCTGAACTGTCGCGAAAAATTCCCGCGTTGTTTTTGCGGTTTTGTCATAATCAAGAGCGGTTGAGTAAATATCAGTAATTTTCTGATAGAATTTCCGCTCGCTCATGCGAATTTCACGGATAATCGCAAGCTGTTTTTCAAAATAGTCTTTTGTCAGGATACTGCCATCATTTTTCAGACGTTCCTTATCCATTACCCAGCCCTGTATCGTATAGTCCTTAACGATTTGGTTCGCCCATTTTCTAAACTGAACAGCTCGTTCATTATTTACCTTAAAGCCAACAGCGATGATCATTTGCAAATTATAATGCTTTACATTACGGCTGACTTGGCGAGCCCCCTCAGTTTGAACTATTCGGAAATTCCGAATAGTTGCCGTTTCCTCCAGTTCCCTGTCAGAAAAAATTTTAGCAATATGTTCATTGATTGTCGGAACTTCCACTTCATACAATGTCGACATCATCTTTTGGGTGAGCCAGATGTTTTCGTCTTCATAACGCATCTCAAAACTTTGCTCGCTGCCGCCTGTTGCCGCGATAAAGGTGAGGTATTCCGCTGCCGAACTGCGAATTACCGGGGGGTTATTTTTCTTCATGCCCTGTTCCCAGGATCTTCATTACTTTTTTGATTATGCCATCTATTTCTTTATTTAACTCGGCACGTTTTTCCTGATATTGCGCGATAAGTTCCAATGGGGGCAGTATTTCCTCCTCCTCATGAGGATAACCGCAAAGATCCATATTATAATTACGGTCTATTATTTCCTTAACGGAATATTTTGCCGCCTTGTCAAAGCCGTTATCGTTTATGGGTTTACGTTTTTTCCACCATTCCATTGCCGGGTTAAAATGTTCCAGTTTCATTGGTTTGGTTTTGGAAAAATTTTTATAGCCTTCGGGCATGTCCTGGCGGTAAACCCAGACAGTTTTTGTCGGTTCTGTTTTGTCAAAAAAAAGAATATTGGTTGTAATGGGGGTATAGGGAGCAAATACACTGCGAGGCATACGGATTATCGTATGAAGATTGAATTCAGAAAGCAATTTTCTTTTTATCGCGGTTTTTGCATTATCCGTGCCGAACAGAAAGCCGTCAGGGATAATAACTGCGGCTCTGCCGTTCTCCTTTAACCGGCGCATGATAACAGACATAAACAAATCGGCAGTTTCGCTGCTTCGAAGATCAGGAGGAAAATTGCCTTTAATGCTGTCAAGTTCACTTCCGCCGTACGGCGGATTCATCAGGATAATATTGAATTCTCCGGATTTTGGATAGCTGCTAATGTCTTTTTCCAGAGAGTTTCGGTGGTAAACAGCCGGATTATCTATATCGTGGAGCAGCATATTTGTGGCACACAAGAGATACGGAAGTGCCTTTTTTTCAATACCATAGACAGAATTGTTGTAGATTGATTTGTCTTTCTTTGTTATTACCTGTCTGTCAAGGTACTTCAGGGCAGATGTCAGAAAACCGCCGGTTCCGCAAGCAAAATCCGCGATTTTTTCGCCCAGAACGGGGGCGATCATGGCTGTCATAAAATCCGTTACCGCCCGTGGGGTATAAAATTCACCGGCGTTTCCGGCGCTCTGAAGGCTGCGAAGTATGGTTTCGTATATTTCACCAAATGCATGGCGGTCTTCGTAATCCTCAAAATCAATTTCATCAATTACATTGATAACCTGGCGTAGGAGTATACCGTTTTTCATGTAGTTGTTATTGTCTTCAAAAGCGGTTTGGACAATGATTTTGTTCATCGAAGTATCTTCGTCTATTTGAATCTTTTTAAGACCGGGGAAAAGTTTATTGTTGATAAAGTCAAGCAGGGCATCTCCAGTCAGGACTTTTCCGTCTTTGTTGTCATGCGCCCAATTACGCCAGCGGAGTTTCTCGGGAATAATGGATTTGTATTTATCGCTATGTAGTTCCCAGAGTTCTTCCTTTGAATCGTACACCTTAAGAAAAAGGAGCCATACCATTTGCTCAATGCGCTGGGCATCGCCGTTTACCCCGTGATCATCCCGCATGATATTCTGGATCGACTTAACGAAATTGTTCAGCCCCATGTTGTCCCTTTAGGCCGCAT
>Ga0082212_10004639_pt1 | contig 18964 bp, 17 predicted proteins | sample TergutNt197P3_FD_71548 | JGI IMG/M metagenome (GOLD analysis project Ga0082212, IMG submission 71548) | Neocapritermes taracua P3 segment gut microbial communities from Petit-Saut dam, French Guiana - Nt197 P3 | ecosystem: Host-associated > Arthropoda: Insects > Digestive system > Gut ...
GCTATTAATATTTTAAAAAATATCGAATTATGATACAATTAAATCCAGAAAAAGTTGCAAAACTACACAGTTTTGACGATTTGCTTGATAAAGAATATGGAAAAATAGGAACACCTTCTCGTAGTGCTTTTCATGAAAAAGCATTGGCGTATTATTATGGTGAAATACTGAAAGACAGACGAAAGGAATTAAAGATTACCCAGCAACAACTTGCCGACAAAGTAGGAAAGAATCGTAGTTATATTGCTTATATTGAGCAAGGAAAAACTGATATGCAGTTATCTACATTTTTGAATATCACCAATGCGCTTGGACTTAAATTTTCGTTAGGTGTATGAAAAAAGACTCAGTATTAGGCAAATGCCTATTTAGCTTTGCCTAATACTGACGACTTTATTTTACAATCCAAAATTAAAACCAAAGCTAAACGTTACCGGCATCAATGGAGTTAAGTCAAGATTCGGGTCATTTTTAGCTTCTTCGTGATTATCTTTAAATTTACTCGAACGGAATGGGACAAACAATCCCACACTTATTTTATTGTCTTTTTTCCCGACTTTAATATCAAGATTTGCACCAACAGTTACACCGTATGAAGTCATTTCGTACTGTTTGGCATACGAATCAGCACCAACTATAACAGCATTGTAACCATACATTAACATCAAATTCGGCGAAACTTTTTTGTCCGGTAGAATTTTGTATGTTCCACCAACATTCCAACCTAAAGACAACAAATTATAACCCAAACCTGCAAACACACCAACATTCTTTATTGGCAGATACTCAAATTTTCCACCAATCATTCCGCCATAATCAAAACCGGCTCCTATTCCTAAATAAAATTTTGGACTTTTGTATTCTTCATATTCTCCGTATTGAGCAAACGCAGAATTTCCGATTAACCCCAATAACATCATACACAATAAAAACTTTTTCATTTTCTTTTTTGTTTTACGTCCGTTCCTTTTATGGACAATTATTAAATATTTTTTTATTTTTTCGTCCTAAAATTGTTTGTTTACGCACATAAAAAAGCGCGGACAAAACTCTAAATTATCGCTTTTTCCAATATGTTTTAAAATGTGCGTATTATATTACACTACTTTTCCATAGGCTATGGAATTTTAATTGTTTCACAAAAGTAAGAAAATAATCTAAAAAGACAAATACAATAAAAAGACAAAAAGCGATGAAGTTATTTTTTTACGAACTGTTTTCTGTAATTGATGTGGATTTTTTTTGTACTTTTACGGGCAATTTTAGAACAGTACAAGGATTAACAAAATATGAGCATAGAAGACATCACAAACGAAGCATTAGAAGATGAAGTAAAACACGAAAACACGGAAAACGAATCGGATTCCAACGAACAGCATTCCGACTACAAACTGCCCAGTGTGAATGATGCAAACATCAAACACCAGCTTACGGGAATGTACCAAACGTGGTTTTTGGACTATGCTTCGTATGTTATTCTCGAACGCGCTGTTCCACATATCAACGACGGGTTGAAACCGGTTCAACGCCGTATTTTGCATTCGATGAAGCGTATGGACGACGGGCGTTACGGCAAAGTTGCCAATATCGTTGGACACACGATGCAGTTTCACCCGCACGGCGATGCGTCTATTGGCGGTGCATTAGTGCAGTTGGGGCAAAATGATTTGTTGATTGATTGTCAAGGAAACTGGGGAAATATTCTTACGGGCGACAGTGCGGCGGCGCCTCGTTACATTGAAGCTCGTTTGTCGAAATTTGCGTTAGATGTGGTTTTTAATCCTAAAACTACCGAATGGCAGTTGTCTTACGACGGCAGAAACCGCGAACCAGTTACGCTTCCCGTAAAGTTTCCGTTGTTGTTGGCACAAGGCGTAGAAGGTATTGCCGTAGGTTTGGCGACAAAGGTTTTACCGCACAATTTTGTCGAATTGATTGATGCTTCTGTCGCGTATTTGCGTAGCGAAGATTTTGTGTTGTATCCCGATTTTCAAACAGGTGGTTCTATCGACGTGGCTCGTTACAACGACGGCGAACGCGGCGGAAACGTAAAAGTTCGTGCGAAAATAAATAAACTTGACAACAAAACGCTGGTTATTACCGAAATTCCATACGGCAAAACGGTCGGTTCCATCATCGAATCCATCTTGAAAGCCAACGATAAAGGCAAAATCAAAATCAAAAAAGTTGACGATATAACTTCTGCCAACGTGGAAATTTTGGTGCATTTATTGCCTAGTACATCTTCCGACAAAACGATTGACGCGCTCTACGCTTTTACGGAATGTGAAACGAGCATTTCACCCAACTGCTGTGTGATTCAAGACAAAACGCCTCGATTTTTGAGTGTGAGCCAATTGTTGCGCAATTCTACCGACCAAACACTCGAACTGCTGAAACTCGAACTCGAAATTCAGAAAAAAGAATTATTGGAACAGCTTTTCTTTATTTCGTTGGAAAAAATATTTATCGAAAATCGTATTTATAAGGATAAACAATTTGAAGAAAGCACTTCGCAAAATGCTGTTGTTACGCATATTGATACTCGATTAGAACCTTTTAAAAAAGATTTTATTCGAGAAGTAACAAATGAAGATATTTTGAAACTGCTCGAAATCAAAATGATGCGAATTACTAAATTCGATTCCGACAAAGCCAATGATTCGATTGTGGCAATCAACAAAAAAGTGAAAGAAATTGAGCATCATTTAATTCACATTGTTGATTTTACGATTTCGTGGTTCGAAAATCTAAAAGCCAAATACGGAAAAGGAAAAGAACGCCGCACAGAAATCCGCAATTTTGAAACCATCGAAGCAACCAAAGTGGTGGAAGCAAACGAAAAACTTTTCATCAACCGCGAAGAAGGATTTATCGGCACAAGCTTGAAAAAAGACGAATTTATATCTAATTGCTCGAATTTAGACGATATTATCGTATTTTTCAAAGATGGAAAATACAAAATCGTAAAGGTTGGCGATAAAATATATGTCGGGAAAAATATTATCCACGTCGATGTGTTCAAAAAGAACGACAAACGCACCATTTACAACGCGGTTTACAAAGACGGCAAAGAAGGATTTTATTACATCAAGCGGTTTGCGGTAAACGGTATCACGCGCGAAAAAGAATACGATTTGACGCAAGGAACAAACGGCTCAAAAGTAATGTATTTTTCGGCAAATCCGAATGGCGAAGCGGAAGTTATCCGCATTGTGTTGAAACCAAAATTGCGCCTTAAAAACTTAACAATTGACAAAGATTTTAGCGATATAGCGATAAAAGGTCGTCAATCGATGGGCAATGTGCTGACGAAAAACGATGTGCATAAAATTACCTTGAAACAAAAAGGCGGTTCTACGCTCGGTGGTCGCCACGTTTATTTTGACTTCGATGTATTGCGGTTAAATTACGATAAACGAGGCGATTATTTAGGCGAATTCCACAGCGAAGACACGATTCTTGTTGTTACCAAAAAAGGCGAATATTATACTTGTAATTTTGAATTAACCAATCATTTTGAAGATGATATTTTACGGATTGAGAAATTCGATGCCAATAAAGTTTGGTCGGTTGCGCTGTTCGATGCCGAGCAAGGATTTCATTATATCAAGCGTTTCCCATTTGAAGTTTCAATAAAACGCACGAGCTTTTTGGGCGAAAATTCCGGTTCGGAATTAAAATTGATTTCAGATATTTTTTATCCTCGCTTTCAAGTTGATTTTGGTGGAAACGACAGTTTCCGCGAATCACAGATTATTGATGTCGAAGAATTTATCGGCGTAAAAAGCTACAAAGCAAAAGGCAAACGAATCTGTAATTGGGAAGTCGCCAATATCGAAGAATTAGAGCCAACTCGTTTTCCCGAACCGGAAGAAGAAACGGAAATTGCAAACGAAGAAGAAACGGAAGAAAATTCATCGGAAGAAAACAACAATATTGAATCTGAAAATAAAACCGAAGAACGCAAACCTTGGGGAAGCGATACGGGAGAACAGATGAGTTTGTTCTAATTTATTTTGAACGCAAATGACGCAAAAAACGCAAATTTTCGCAAAAAATATTTTAATTTGTGTATCTCGTATCATTAGCGTTAAAAAATAGATAAAAAATAAATTTGCGTCATTTGTGTTCAAAAAGAAAAACCATGATAAAAAACAACATTCTTGAAACCATTGGCAATACGCCTTTGGTGCGGATAAACCACCTTTGCCCAAACAAAAACATAAATATTTATGCTAAACTCGAAGGATTTAATCCAACAGGAAGCATCAAAGACCGCATTGCCGTACAAATGATTGAAGCAGCTGAAAAAGAAGGCTGGCTTACGCCCGGAAAAATTATTTTAGAACCAACTTCTGGCAATACCGGAATCGGTTTGGGCATTGTCGGTATTGCAAAAGGTTATGAAGTGCAAATAATTATGAGCGAAGCGGTATCTATCGAACGTCGAAAAATTATTTGTTCGTGTGGCGCCAACATCATTTTAACGCCTGCCGAAGAAGGTACCGACGGCGCCATTCGCTTGGCAAGGAAAATGTTGGAAGAAAATCCCGATAAATATTTCATGCCCGACCAATTTTCAAACCACAGTAATTATCTGGCGCATTACGAAACGACAGCGCGAGAAATTTGGGACGATACTGAAGGTAATATCGACTATTTGGTTTGCGCCATCGGCACATCGGGAACGATTATGGGATTATCAAAATTCCTAAAAAAGCAGAAACCCGATATTAAAGTTATCTGTGCACACCCAATTAAAGGTCATTATATTCAAGGACTGAAAAACATGGAAGAAGCCATTGTTCCGGCGATTTATGACCCATCTAAAATTGATAATCATGTGATGATTGAAAGCGAAGAAGCTATCGCCATGGCGCGCGAAATTATTCGCAAAGAAGGTATTTTTGCCGGAATGAGCAGTGGCGCAGCGATGCTTGCGGCTTTGAAAACTGCCGAAAAAATCGAAAGCGGCAACATTGTAGTTGTTTTTTCCGATAGAGCAGAAAAATATTTAAGTACAGTGATGTTCGATAATTTGGGATGTAATTTATGTAGAGAGTAAACAACTTAACAAGTAAACAAATTGACGAGTTCTTGCCTTGTTTACTTGTCAACTCGTTCACTTGTTTGCTAAAAAAAATATTTTATGAGTGATTTCAAAAATTGCGTAGAAATTCAAGTTCGTTTTAACGACATTGATATGTTGGGACACGTTTCCAACACAGTTTATTTGAATTATTTTGATACGGGCAAAAGTTCGTATATGGAAGAAGTCGTTACTGATTACGACTTTTCGACCGAAGCGATGGTAGAAGCTTCGGTTAAGATAGACTTTTTCGAGCCTGTCTTTATGAAAGCACGCATTGTGGTGCTTACGCGCGTTACCAAATTGGGAAATAAAAGTTTTACATTTGAGCATCAATTAGTTGATGCCGACACACACAAAATTCACGCCATGTGCACGGCAATAATGGTTTGTTTCAATCCGAAAAAGCAAGAATCTATTTTAATTCCCGACAACTGGCGGAAAAAAATACAGGTTTACGAAAAGATTGAATAACACAAAATTAAATCTTTGCGTCTTTGTGTCGTAGCGTCTTTGCGTTTAGTACAAAAAGCGCAAGCGCCTAATTAACGCAAAATCGCAAAGGCTCAAAGACGCGAAGATAAACACTTGAATTAATTCCTTTAATGAAAAAAATCACTGTAATAATCCTTTCAACGTGTTTGTTTTTCAATGCCTATTCACAAGGATTCATTACCCTTTCGGGAAAAGTAAAAGATAAGTCATCGGGCGAAGAATTACCGGGTGTGAACATCGCTGTGCAAGGTTCGCATCTCGGCGGAACGAGCACCGACATCGACGGCAACTACTCACTCGAATTAATACGTGGCGCATATAACATCACTTTTTCGTACCTCGGCTACGAATCGCAAGTGTTTAGTAATCTTTCATTTACCGAAAATAAGAAACTAAATATTCAGCTTGTTTCTTCGGAAACGCTGTTGAAAGAAGTAGAAGTTTCGGGCAAACGGCAAGATGCCAACGTAACAGATTTGGCAATGAGCGTTCAACGGATTCCGATAACCACTATCCGAAAAATGCCCGCGCTGATGGGCGAAGTTGATGTTATTAAATCGATACAACTGTTGCCGGGCGTTCAAGCGGCTTCCGAAGGCTCGTCGGGATTCAGCGTTCGCGGTGGTGGCACCGACCAAAATCTTATTCTGTTCGACGACGCGACTATTTATAACGCCTCGCATTTGATGGGATTTTTCTCCGTTTTTAATAACGATGTGGTCGAAGATGCCACGCTTTACAAAGGTGATATTCCGGCGATGTACGGCGGTCGCTTATCTTCGGTGTTGGACGTTACTACGAGCAATCCCAACACTCAAACTTACAAAGGTTCGGGCGGCATCGGACTTATTTCGAGCCGAGCAAAAATCGAAGGTCCAATCATCAAAGATAAATTGTCTTTCATGGCGGCAGGAAGACGAACGTATGCCGATTTGTTTCTGCCGTTGGCTTCCGACGAAAATATTCGTAACAATACATTATATTTTTATGATTTAAACGGAAAAATTTTTTACAATATCAACGAAAAAAACAGGATTTATATTTCGGGATATTACGGAAGAGATAAATTCGCCAACGATTTCGCCGGAATGGATTTCGGCAATGCTTCGGCAACGGCGCGGTGGAACCACTTGTTTTCCAATCGATTTTTCTTGAATACGTCTTTCGTTTTCTCGCAGTATTCGTATGGTTTAGACGCTTCGCTCAACGGTTTGGGAATGAAATGGACATCGAAAATTCAAGATTACGCCGTAAAATTCGATTTCACTACATTGATTAATACAAACAATACGCTGCGTTTCGGCGTTTCGTCCACTTACCATTATTTCCGTCCCGGCGACATTAAGAATACCGGTGCCGTGGCAGTGGTCAACGACAGTATCCTAAGTCCCAAAAGAGCATTATCGCACAGTATTTACATTGCCAACGAACAGAAAATCGGCAGCAGACTTTCGTTGAAATACGGATTAAGAGGAAATGCTTTTCAAAACGTTGGTAAAGAATTGATTTTTAATTATGACAATGATTTCAACAAAATAGATTCCGCTTTTTATAAATCGGGACAAATTTTCCACACTTATTATACTTTTGAGCCGCGGGCAGGATTGGTTTTTACAATTCCGTCGATACATTCGTCCATCAAAGCCGCTTATTCGCACACTGTGCAAAACATCATTTTGGGCTCCAATTCCACCGGCGGAATGCCAATGGACGTGTGGTTTCCTGTGAATCCGAATATCAAACCGTTGCAAAGCGACCAATATACCATTGGATTTTTCAAAAACTTTTTCGATAATAAATTGGAAACGTCTGTCGAAATATATTACAAGACAATTTCAAATTTAGTGGATTTCAAAGATAATCCCATATTGCTTGGAAATGCGTATATCGAAACGGAAATTCTTTCCGGTAAAGGCGAATCTTACGGAGCAGAATTTTTATTGCGAAAAAATGTCGGGAAGTTGACAGGTTGGTTATCTTACACCTATTCGCGGTCGTTTAGAACCATTCCCGAAATTAATTACGGCAAACAATATCGCTCGCCTTTCGACCGTCCGCACAATTTTGTCGCTGTATTGAGTTATGATATTACAAATAGAATAAATGTTTCGGCCAATTGGATTTACAACACCGGTCAGCCGGTTACATATCCTGTCGGAAAAATGGAGTACGGCAATATTTTGATACCCATTTTTTCGGGCGAAAGAAACACATATCGTTATCCCGATTATCATCGTTTGGATTTATCCGCTACTTTTAAAGGACGAGAAAATCCTCGTTTGCCGTGGCGAAGCGAATGGAATATTTCGGTTTACAATGCTTACGCACGCAAAAATATGTGGGCAGTGATGTTTGTCGAAGAATCGGCTAATCCGGGCGTGATGCAAACAAAAATGGTGTATATGTTTTCCGTGGTTCCGGCTGTAACTTATAATTTCTTTTTTTAAACCCCTAAATCCTCTAAAGGAGACTTTAAAAAAAAACAATATATTAGCATGAAAATAACACATAACTTTGACGGACAATTGCAAAGTCTCCCCTTTAGGGGAGATTTAGAGGGGTTGTTACTTTTTATTCTTTGTTTATTCTTCTTTACTTCTTGCGTAGAAGATATTGTACTTCCGATACAAAACGGACAAAAACTGTTGGTTGTTGAAGGCTCATTAACAACCGATACTATGGCGCATCAAATCAAGTTGAGTTTGTCGAGCGATTTTTACAATCAAGAACCGCCGATTCCTGTAACGAGAGCAACTGTAACCATCACAGAAGGCAATAATGTTTGGACATTGACCGAAATACCGAATACAGGAATTTACAAAACTGCGCCCGATTTTTTTGCCGTGCCTTATAAAACATACCGCTTGGACATTACAAACGTGGACATTGCAGACGGCGCAGCACATTATTGGGCAGAATCATCTTGTTATCCAATAAATCCGATAGATTCGATTCAGATAGCAAAGCATTTCAGAAATGATAAAGACAGACTGACCATCTATATTTTTATGAAAGACGACGGAGATATAGAAAATTTCTATATGGGTACTTTTTCAGTGAATGATAAATTGATGACCGATTCGATTAATCAATATTTTTTTATGGACGATGCGTTTTTTAACGGGAATTACATTGACGGGCGTTTCCCCATTTTTTCCATTTACAAAGCTAATGCCGTCAACAATGAAAAAGTCTTAAAAGATGGTGACAAAGTAACGGTTCACGCCTACGGAATTCCCAAAGATTACTACTACTTCATAGGTGATTTACGAAGTGCCGGAAGCTCTAATCCGTTTATGGGACCGCCCGCCAATCCGCGTACAAATATTTACCCAAAAGGGAAAGCGTGTGGTTATTTTTATGTTGCGTCTGTTCAACATAAGGATAGAGTATATTATACTGAGGAGTAACAAAAGTAAAAAAATAACCGTTAACCGTTAACCATTTAACCATTAATTCTTATCTTTGCAAAAATTTTGAAATATGGAATTTTCTGCACAGCAAATAGCTGATTTTTTGAAAGGAACCGTTGTCGGCAATCCTAATACAAAAGTAAATAATATATCAAAAATTGAAGAAGGAAAACCAGGTACGCTTACTTTTTTGTCGAATCCTAAGTATGCCCAATACATTTACACTACAGAAGCAAGCATTGTGCTGATAAACAACGACTTTGTTCCCGAAAACGAAATAAAAGCGACATTAATAAAAGTCGAAAATTCGTATAACGCGCTGGCAAGTTTACTTAATCTTGTGGAGCAATCCAAACCTCAAAAAAAAGGAATCGACAGTCTGGCATTCATTTCAGCATCAACCAAGTTGGGCGATTTTGCGTACGTTGGCGCCTTTGCCTTTATTGGCGAAAACGTAAAAGCGGGCGATAGTGTAAAAATTTATCCGCAGGTTTTTATCGGTGATAACGTGGTCATCGGCGACAATGTGGTTATTTATCCCGGCGCACGCATTTACCACGACTGCCAAATTGGAAACAACTGCGTGATACATTCCGGTGCAGTAATTGGTGCCGACGGTTTCGGATTTGCACCAGACGAAAACGGAAATTTTCACAAGATCCCACAAATCGGAAATGTGATTATCGAAGATAATGTCGAGATAGGCGCAAACACTTGCATAGACCGCGCCACAATGGGTTCGACCGTGATAAAACAAGGCGTAAAAATTGACAATCTTGTGCAAATTGCCCATAATGTTGAAGTGAATAAAAACACGGTTCTTGCCGCACAAACAGGGATTGCAGGTTCTACAAAAATCGGCGAAAATTGTATGTTCGGCGGACAAGTAGGCGTATCGGGACATATACAAGTTGCCGACGGCACAAAAATAGGCGCGCAAACGGGCGTTAATTCAAGTATAAAAACACCGAACCAAATTATGCAAGGCTCGCCGGCGATGCCGTATATGTTGTTTATGAAATCTTCTGCCATCATACGCCGATTACCCGAAATGCAAAAAACAATATCCGACCTTCAAAAAGAAATTGAAGCATTAAAAAAATCAATAAAAAAGTAATGATGTTGTCATTGCGGGCTTGACCCGCAATCCCTTGAATATTTATTGGAGATTCCGTGTCAAGCACGGAATGACAGAGCTCTAAAATTATGAAACAAAAAACATTAAAACAATCGTTTACACTTAAAGGGAAAGGCTTGCACACAGGTCTTCCGATAACCATTACGTTTAATCCTGCACCAATAAATCACGGCTATAAAATTCAACGGATAGATGTTGAAGGAAAACCGATTATTGATGCATTAGCGGAATACGTAGTTCAAACACAGCGTGGAACCGTATTGAAAGATAAAGATATACAAGTCAGCACCGTTGAGCACGGATTGGCAGCATTGTTTGCGTTGGAAATAGATAACTGTCTTATTGAAGTAGATGCACCCGAATTTCCGATATTAGACGGAAGCGCGAAATATTATGTCGAAGAGATAAACAAAGCAGGAATTGTTGAGCAAGACGAATTAAAAGATTATTTTGTGGTGCGAAACAGAATCGAATATACCAACGAAAGCGGTACTTCTATCGTTATGTTGCCCGACGACCAATTAAGCATTCTGACCTTGATTGATTTCGAGTCGCCCGTGCTACCCAATCAGTATGCGTCATTAAATAAGTTATCCGATTTTGCAACCGACATAGCTGCTTGCAGAACTTTTGTTTTTGTACGGGAAATAGAACCGTTATTGAAAAACAACTTGATAAAAGGCGGCGACTTGGACAATGCTATCGTTATTTATGATAAAGAACTGCCTCAAGAAGAGTTGGATAAATTGGCGGCGACAATGAATCAGCCGACAAAAAACGCATCACATCTGGGTTATCTCAACAACAAACCGTTGGTGTTCGACAATGAACCTGCAAGGCATAAACTGATGGATATTTTGGGCGATTTTGCACTAATCGGCAAACCTATTAAAGGAAAAATTATCGCCACAAGACCCGGACATTTTGCCAATACTGAATTAGCAAAAAGAATACGCAAAGATATTAAACGGCAAGAGGTACAACCGCCTGTTTATGACCCGAGCAAAGAACCGTTGATGGACATAAACAGAATAAAACAACTGCTTCCACATCGTTATCCGTTTTTGCTCGTTGATAAAATTATTGAGATAACAGATAAAACAGTAATAGGAGTAAAAAATGTTACTGCTAACGAACCGTTTTTTCAGGGACATTTTCCCGAAGAACCTGTTATGCCCGGTGTTTTGTTGATCGAAGCCATGGCGCAAACAGCAGGACTTTTGGTATTAGGTACAGTAGATGAGCCTCATCGTTATTCTACTTATTTCTTAAAAATAGATAATGTAAAATTCCGTCAAAAAGTAGTACCCGGCGACACCGTTGTATTCAAACTTGAATTAATGACCGAAATACGCCGCGGGTGCGCTTATCTGAAAGGATACGCTTTTGTCGGCGATAAAATAGTAACCGAAGCTGAACTTATGGCTCAAATAGTGAAAAATAAATAATAAAACACCCCTAGATCCCCTAAAGGGACTTTTCCTGACGGACGATTGCAAAGTCCCTTTAGGGGATTTAGGGGTATTTGAAATATAAAATAATATGATACATCAATTAGCTTTTGTACATCCCGATTCCAACATCGGAAATAATGTTACCATCGGACCATTCGTCACCATAGAAGGAAATGTTGAGATAGGCGAAGGAACAATCATACACTCAAATGCGGTAATAATGAGCGGCGCGCGAATCGGAAAAAATTGTCAAATTTTTCCGGGCGCAGTTATTTCTGCTATTCCGCAAGACTTGAAATTTAAAGGCGAAGAAACGACCGCTGAAGTGGGCGACAATACCCTTGTTCGCGAATGCGTTACTGTCAATAGAGGAACAGTGGCAAAAGGAAAAACCGTAGTTGGAAATAACTGCTTGTTAATGGCGTATAGTCATATCGCTCACGATTGTATTCTGGGTAATAATATTATTATAGGCAATGCAAGTCAATTAGCCGGTGAGGTAGAAGTTGACGATTTTGCGATTATCAGCGGCGGAACGCTTGTGCACCAATTCGGCAGAATCGGAGCACATGTAATGATTCAAGGCGGTTCACGCATCAGCAAAGACATACCGCCTTTTGTAACTGCCGGAAGAGATCCGATTGCGTATTGTGGTATTAATTCTATCGGATTGAGAAGAAGAGGATTTTCTAACGAAGAAATAAGTTCAATTCAAGATATTTATCGTTATTTATATATGTCGGGTATGAACAATACGGCTGCCTTGGAAAAGATAGAAGAAGAATTGCCTGCAACCAAATATAGAGAGCAGATTGTAAAATTTATAAAAAAATCCGATAGAGGTATTTTAAGAGGTTGGAGTGATTAAGTTTCTTCATAACTTTATATATTTTCCCGAAGGTAATTCTTGAAATAAGGATTACCTTTTTTATTAAGAACGCAAATTATGCAAAAAATACAAATTTTCGCAAAAACTTTATTGCTTATAAATATACAATATTAATCTTTTTTTGATTTGCGAAAATTTGCATTTTTTGCATAATTTGCGTTCTTTTGAGACAGTCTCAAAATATGATATTAGTTCAATCGTTATTTAACGCTAAACATATAGCCGATAAATAGTTCAAAATTTCAATTCTTTATGATTTAAAAGCATGACTTACTGTATTTATCATGCGATGCCGTACGGCAATATTGACTTCACTGACATTATTGCACATCACAGTCTGTACGATTACTTGCCATAATTAAAAATGTATTCCTTTTAGTCTTGTACATTAAAATATTACGGTACTCTGTTCCTTTGCCACATTCGTATCTAATTGAAGCTACAAATATTATGACTACTCTGTAGTCGGAAAGAAGGTGCAGAGCACTTGAATATTTGTAGTGATAAATCTATACAAAGAATATTAGGTGCAGAGCACCGTAACAAGATTGAAAGGGATAATTCCATAATTAATTAACAAAAAAAGCCGGAATAAAATTCCGGCTTTTTGTTATTTTCTCAAACGTTTATCTTCTTCTCTTTAAATCATCTTCTGCTTCAGGACCTACTTTGCTCATGGCACAACGGAATCCGATGTCATTACGTCTTTCTTTTTGGTCTATCCAACGACGCATAGATGGATTTAACCAATAAGGACGGTCTTTCCAAGAACCACCTTTATATACGCGTGTTGTATTGGATATTCTTGATACCAAAAGACTTGTTGGGTCGCTTTCGGGATCTGGATTATATAGTAATGCAGTAGCTGCATCAGGAGCCATTTCGGCTTTCCATTTGTCTCTATGTATGTTGCTTCGAGGATCGCCATCTCTGTAGTTGCGAACATCGTGTCGTGCATATGCTCTTGGGTCGGTTTCCAAATCTACGGGAATTTCGAAAACTACACGTCCTAAACTATCAATTCTGGGAACGCGAACACTATTGCCATCATTAACTGTGCTTTCTTCAAAGATTGGCGAAACATAAATATTTCCGCGGAATGGATTATATTCTACCATATCTTCGGAAGACAACGGACGATACACATCATACACCCACTCGTTTACGTTTCCTGCCATATTATACAATCCGAATGCATTAGGGAAATAAGAGTAAACCGGTGCTGTAATAGCTGCTCCATCGTTCAAGGCTCCTGCCATACCCATCATATCTCCACGACCACGAACGAAGTTAGCCATAAATCGACCTCTGTATCTTCTTTCCGGATTACGCAACTGGTCGCCTTCCCATGGATATAACTGTTTATCATTAAAGTTCTCTTCGCCATCAACAGCTTTAATAGCAAATGCGGCATATTCCCACTCAGCTTCAGTCGGTAAGCGGAATTTCGGGAACATAATACCATCAGACATCGTTGTCTTTCTTTCTTCGCCATAAACCGTTTTCATTGGACGTCTGCCCGATGCAGGTTGAAATTCAGGGCTAAGTTGATATTTATCTGTGTTGAAAACTTGATTTTGCGCCACATCCAACACGTCAGGATTTGTTCTCAACGATTCGAAATCGGGGAATTGTATTATTCCGGCGTTTACCAAACGTAACTCATTAACACGGTCGCTTCTCCACAAGCAATAATCCATACATTGCTCCCAACTTACACCTACAATAGGATAGTCGTTGTAAGCAACGTGAGAAAAATAATATTGCAAGTATGGTTCATTGTAAGCCAATTCTTCACGCCAAACCAATGTATCGGGTATCGCACGTTCTATTAATTCCGGAGCACCGCCGAAAACGGTTTTCATCCAATGCAGATACATTCTCCAGTTTACATTGCTGACTTCAACCTCGTCCATATAAAACGAATTTACAGTAACGCGACGAGGAATATTATTCCAATCGTAAAGAATATCTTCTCCCGCTCTACCCATCATAAAAGTACCACCTTCAATGAAGGTCATACCCGGAGGAGTTTCTTGTACATAATTATCTACAACTTGAAATCCACCATTTTTTTTGTCATTATAGTTCCAACCCGTTTTATTGTCTTGCTGCTTTCCTGCACAAGAAATCAACACTGTAGCTGAAAGTAACACAAGCAAAATTTTAGAAACCGATTTGTTCATAAATAAAAAATTAAAATAGTTTAAGGCTACAAATATAACTTAAATATCAATAATTTTATTGCGCAAATGTAACTTTTTTTGATTTTTCACGCAATATCGAACGCCAAAGGTAATATATTTTCTATTTTTGCGAAAGAAAAAGTAGAAAAAAAACATAATTTTTCAAATTTAACGTAAAAAACATGGATTTATTTCAACAAATAAAGAAAAAACCATTGGTAATGGGAATATTAAATGTAACGCCCGATTCTTTTTTTGATGGAGGTAAATACATCGACGAAACCACTATTCTGACACGAACGGAACAAATTCTCAACGAAGGCGCCGACATAATCGACATTGGCGGTTATTCTTCGCGTCCGTCTGCCGAAGATGTTTCGGAAGAAGAAGAAATTTCGCGTTTGTCTCCGGCTATTGAGTTGATACTAAATAGATTTCCTAATGTTATTTTTTCGGTGGATACATTTCGCGCTAATGTTGCAAAAAAAATGGTAAATGATTACAACGTAAGTATTATCAACGACATTTCGGGCGGAACATTAGACAAGAATATGTTTGCAACCATCGCGACGCTCAATAATGCATATTATGTTTTGACGCACATGCGTGGAACGCCAAAAACAATGCTGCAACAAGAAAATGTTACCTATAATAATGTTACAGAAAGCGTTTTTCAATTTTTCCGACAGAAAATAGAGGAACTTAACATGCTATGTTTCAATAAAATAATACTCGATCCGGGCTTTGGTTTTGCGAAAACAACAGAACAAAATTACGAATTGCTTAAAAATCTGTCAAAATTTTGTACTTTTGAAAAACCGATTTTGGCAGGTATGTCGCGAAAAACAATGTTGTGGAAAACGCTCGGTTGCGAGCCAAAAGATTGTTTAAACGCCACCACAGTAGTCAACACAATGGCGTTGATAAACGGTACCGGCATCTTGCGCGTACACGACGTAAAAGAAGCAGTAGAATGTATTAAGATTTTTGAAATGTATAAAAAGTAAACAAGGCAATGAGGAAACAAGGAGACAAGCCTAAAAAACTTGTTTCCTTGTCTCCTCGTTTACTAAATAATTAATGTATGATTTTTGAATTCGGCATAAAAGACGCAGTAGATATTTCGTTGGTCGCTATTATCCTTTATCAAACGTATCGGATAATGAAAGGCACCGGTGCACTCAATGTATTTATAGGCGTATTATCCTTTGTCATTTTTTGGTTTCTCGTTACGCACGTTTTCGAAATGGAGTTGTTGGGACTTATCCTAAACAGCATTATGAATCTTGTTCCGATATTGTTAATCGTGATTTTTCAAGAAGAAATCAGGCGTTTTTTCTTTATGCTTGGAACCCGAGGAAATAATCATCATTTTTTCAAAAAGATAGCAAACATTTTCGGGAAGAAAGATGAGAAAGCAGATAATCTCTCTGTAATGCAATTGGTTAAAGCCTGTCAAAGAATGTCGAGAAATAAAGTTGGCGCACTTATCGTGGTACAGCGAGATGCATCGTTGGAAAATTATGTAGAAATTGGCGAAACGATAAATGCCGATGTAAACGCACGTCTTATCGAAAATATATTTTTCAAAAATAGCCCACTGCATGATGGTGCGATGATTATTTCGGGCAATAAGATAAAAGCGGCAGGTTGTATTTTACCTGTATCACACAGCACGAAAATTCCAAAACAGCTTGGGTTGAGGCATCGCGCCGCGTTGGGAATATCGGAAAAAACTGATGCCGTTGCCATTGTGGTATCCGAAGAAACGGGACGATTGGCAGTTGCCGAAGACGGAAAATTAAGATTGAACCTTACATTCGAAGAATTAGAAAAAACATTATCGAAATAAATAATCTATTATGAAACATCTATTTCCGGTAATTTTATCACTATTTTTATTCAGCTTGGCTAACGCACAAGTTTCCAATGCGCGCATAAATTTTTCTTGCCCGACCGGAAAAGTAACCGTAACTTACAACTTAAATACTAATTGCACCGTCGATGCAACTTTATACTACAGCCACAACAAGCGCGACTGGCTCATTGCACAAACCATAACCGGCGATATTACGGCACAAACCACCGGTACAGGAAAAACTATTGTTTGGGATTGTTTTGCCGACAATGTACGCCTTGGTGGGTTTTATTTTAAGGTAGAAACATCTCAATGTGAAGAACCCGAATGTGTATGGATAAACGGCGTATGCTGGGCAACGCGCAATGTAGGTGCGCCGGGAACTTTTGTAGAAAATCCCGAAGATGCAGGAATGTTTTACCAATGGAATAGAAATATTGGTTGGAACGCTACCGACCCGATGATAAACTCCAATGGCGGCACTACTTGGAACAGCAGCGATCCTACCGGTACTGCGTGGACAAAAGCCAACGACCCTTCTCCTGCGGGTTGGCGCGTACCTACTCTTGCTGAAATTCAAAGTCTTTTGAACACGACCTATGTAACCCGTACATGGACAACACAGAATAGTGTAAATGGATTGAAACTTACTGACATAGCTACAAGTAACACCCTTTTCCTGCCTGCAGCAGGTTACCGATGGCACGAAGACGGTACGCTCTATTCTGCAGGTTCGTCGGGCTTCTACTGGAGCAGTACACGATACGATTTCATTAGTTGGGCTGCGTACAGTTTGCAATTCTGGAGTAGCTTAACAAACTGGGTTGACTATGCTCGTGGGCGCGGGTCTAACGTCCGTTGCGTTGCAGAATGAGTTCGACTATTGTCTGAACCAAGATTTTAACAAGATTTATAAGATTAGCAGGATTAATAATCTTGGGAATCACGAAAATCTTATTAAAATCTCGGTTCAAGACTTAATAACTTTAATAAAATACAAATATGTCTATTAAAGAAATATACCAACTGTACAAGCAATTTCCTGTCGTTACTACTGACAGCCGAAATTGTCCCGAAAATTCTATTTTCGTTGCCTTAAAAGGAGAAAATTTCAATGGTAATAAATTTGCGCTGTCGGCTATCAAAAGCGGTTGCGCTTATGCCATTGTTGACGAAGCCGAATATGCCACAGACGAGCGGATTATGTTGGTCGAAGATTGCCTGCAAACATTGCAGCAGTTGGCAACATATCATCGCCGGCAACTCAATGTTACCGTTATCGGAATCACCGGCTCGAATGGCAAAACGACGACAAAAGAATTAATAGCGTCTGTGCTTTCGCAACAATATAATACACTTTACACGTTGGGAAATTTTAATAATCACATCGGCGTTCCGCTCACGTTGTTGCGTTTGACCACCGAGCACGAAATGGCGATAATAGAAATGGGCGCCAATCACCAACACGAAATCGGCATATTAGCAGAAATTGCCTGTCCCGATTACGGCATCATTACCAATATCGGTAAAGCACATTTGGAAGGTTTCGGCTCTTTCGAAAATATTATTAAAACCAAAGGCGAGTTGTACGATTATATACGAAAAATAAACGGAAAAAATTTTATTAATCTTGATAATCCGATACTGGAAAAAATATCTATCGGATTGCAAAAAATCGGTTATAGCTTCAAAATAAGCAAAAAAGACACATTTGTGAGCGGCGAAATAACCAACCACAGCTCGCCAACAGTTGAAATCGCGTGGGAAAAAGAAAACGACAACAAAAAGTACGAAATAAAAAGTAATTTAATCGGCGTTTACAATGCCGAAAATATTTTGGCTGCCGTTTGTATTGGCGCTCATTTTAATGTAGAGTCAACGAAAATTTGCCAAGCAATAGAAAATTACGTTCCCGAAAACAACCGCTCACAACTCAAAAAAACAGAGCGAAATACGTTGATTTTAGATGCTTACAACGCCAATCCGACAAGTATGGAAATGGCAATATATAATCTCTATCAAACGAATACAGACGGCAAAATGAAAACGGTCATACTTGGCGATATGTTTGAACTTGGCGAAGACAGCCAACAAGAACATCAAAAAGTAGTAAATATGTTGAAAGGATTACATTTTGAAAACGTTTTTCTGATTGGCGAAAATTTTTCAGCCATTGAAACTGATTATCCGTCCTTTTTTACGGTCGACGATTTTTTGAAAACGCAGCAAACAAACCATATCAATGATGCTTACATATTAATAAAAGGTTCACGCGGTATGAAAATGGAAAGAATAATTGAATATTTGTAGATATTTGTTTCGCTATATTGATAGATATTAGTTGATATTAGTAGAGCGGTTATCTCAATATCGCGACCGCAGGGAGCAAATATCTATTAATATCAATAAATATCTACAAATATCTTGATATATGTTTAA
>Ga0082212_10004640_pt1 | contig 18961 bp, 11 predicted proteins | sample TergutNt197P3_FD_71548 | JGI IMG/M metagenome (GOLD analysis project Ga0082212, IMG submission 71548) | Neocapritermes taracua P3 segment gut microbial communities from Petit-Saut dam, French Guiana - Nt197 P3 | ecosystem: Host-associated > Arthropoda: Insects > Digestive system > Gut ...
TGCAGAAGCAGTTCATGCCCAAACGTTACTGGAAATACCTGACGGAAATGTAAGGTTTTACTTTTTCTTGTTGGCGATATCCACCCAGACTGCCAGAAGCAGAATGAATCCCTTGACGATATACTGGATCATGATGGGCAGGTTCATAAGGCTCATGCCGTTGTCGAGGCTCGCCATTACCAAAGCGCCGATAATTGCCCCGAATATCGTACCGATGCCGCCGGAGGGACTCGTTCCGCCGATGATGCAGCTCGCAATAACCTCAAGCTCAAAACCGTTCCCCGCTGCGGTGGTGGCCGCGTTAAGACGCGAAGTAAACATCAGAGCGCCGACGGCAGACATGGTTCCCATCAGCATACAGATGCCCATTATTGTTTTTCGTATATTGACTCCCGAAAGCCTGGCGGCTTCCATATTGCCCCCGATGGCGTATACATGGCGGCCGAAAGGAGTCCGTGTGGTGATGATGGTAAATATTCCCGCTACGGCAAGCAAAATCAACACCGCATAGGGAATGCCCCGGTAATCGGCAAGCACCATGCCAAGCGAAAAAATGGCGGCGGAGATAATAACGGCTTTTGCAATCGCCAGAGACGGCCTGAGAACGGTAAAGCCGTTGCGGATCCGTTTTTTTCTGGTGTAAACTTCCGAAAAATTAAAAACAATTATTGCGACAACAGCCAGGATTATTGTCGTTAAATGCAATGATCCATCGCCCGAAAATGTCGGGATATAGTTCTGGCCTATTGCCTTGAATCCCTCGTTGAATTCCCCGATGGTGACTCCTCTGGTTATCATCAGGGTAAATCCCCGGAAGGCGGTCATACTGGCCAGGGTAACGATGAACGCCGGAACCTTCCGGAACGCAATCCAGTAGCCGTGCCAGCAGCCTACGATAAATCCCATCGACAGGGTGATGAAAATCGCGAGAACCGGGTGAACGCCCTGCCGGGACATTAGCCATGCCGCCAGTGCGCCCAGGGTTCCGCAGACAGATCCTACCGACAGATCGATATTTCCCGCTACCATAACCAGTACCATGCCGCTGGTCATGGTGGCGATGGTAACCATCTGCATAAACAGGTTGGAAAGGTTGCGGGAAGATAAAAAGATGCCTCCGGTTAATACAGAAAATATTACCCAGATTAACAGCAGCGCTGCGATCATGGTGTATTGCCGGGTATTGCTTTTTATTACTGCAGCCAGTGCCGTACCGAATGATTCTTCCCTTGGTTTATCAAGATCACTCAATGTATTTTCCTCCTGCCGCATGGCTGCTATGCGTTGCATAGCTGCTGCGCGTTGGGTAGCTGCTATGCGTTGCATAGCTTATCACTTTTTCCTGGGTCGCGTCGGCTCTCAGCAGTTCGCCTGTGATGGTTCCCTCGTGCATTACCAGAATCCGGTCGCTCATCCCCAGGATTTCGGGCAGTTCCGACGAGATCATGATAATCGCGATGCCGCTTTCCGCGAGGCTTTGCATGATGGTGTATATTTCGTACTTTGCCCCCACGTCTATGCCCCGTGTAGGTTCGTCAAGAATAATAACTTTGGGATTGGTCAAAAGCCATTTACCCAGAGCGACCTTCTGTTGATTGCCGCCGCTTAAATTTTGTACCAGTTGTTCCACCGATGGGGTTTTTATCCGCAGGGATTTGATCATCTGCTCCACGGCGGCAAGTTCGATATCCTGATCAATCAACCCGGCCTTGTTTAGCCGGGAATACAGGCTCGCCAGGGCCATGTTGTTTTTGACGTTTTGGATAAGGATCACGCCGTTGCCCTTGCGGTCTTCGGAAAGGTAGTTGATCCCCGCGCTGATTACGTCGCTGGGTGTTCTGGTAACAACGGGATTGCCAAAGAGCAGTGCTTCGCCGGAACTCCGTTTTCCCCACACGCCGAGCAGACTCAGCATCAGCTCGGTCCTGCCCGCGCCCATAAGACCGGCAAGCCCAAGAATTTCACCCTTGCGTACGGACAGGTTGATGTTATTAAGGGCGATTTTGTCAGTCAGTTCGGGATCGTACACCGTCCAGTTTTTTATTTCAAAGGCTGTCTCATTTTTGGCGATGTCTTCCGGTTTTCTGCTGGATGGCGGATAACGCTGGGTTAATTCCCGTCCCACCATCAGGGATATGAGTTTATCCTCGTCAAGTTCCGTTTTGTCATACGTTCCCTTTGTTTTGCCGTCGCAGAGAACAGTAATCCGGTCGGCGATGGAAAACACTTCTTTTAATTTGTGAGAAATAAAAATGCAGGTCATTCCCCGTTCGCGGAAAGCCCGTAAAAGATTCATAAGATGCTCAATTTCCTTTTCGGTCAGCGCCGATGTAGGTTCGTCAAGCACCAGAATACGGGCATTTTTTGCAACAGCCTTGGCTATTTCCACAAGCTGCTGGGTTCCTATTCCCAGACTGATTATCCTGACGGCGGGATTGATCTCCAGCCCTACTTCATCCAGGGCTTTCCTTGCGCGTAAAAATGTGGAGTCCCAGTCGATGAGTCCCGTTTTGTCAAGAATCTCGTTTCCAAGAAAAATATTTTCACTGACATTCATGTATTTGATTAAGGCCAGTTCCTGGTAGATAACCACTACCCCCGCTTTTTCACTGTCCTTAATCGATTCAAAATTTTTTATCTTGTCATCAATAACGATTGCGCCGTTATAGGTTCCTCCGGGGTACACTCCGCTGAGGATTTTCATCAGGGTGGATTTTCCCGCGCCGTTTTCTCCTACCAGCGCGTGTATTTCCCCTTCCCTGACACTGAAATTAACTTCGTCCAGAGCAACAACGCCGGGAAATTCTTTGCGAATCTGCCGCATTTCAAGAATATTTCGGCTCATGGTATGCCCTTTGATTGACGACTGGGGATCAGAGACATCCCCAGCCGTCAACTTCTGTTACAGATATGGAGTTATCTGAAATCCGCTTCCTTGAAAAATTTGGTGTCTATCAGCTGGCTGCGATAATTATCCCCGGTAATCTGGACAACCGGAAATGGAAGCACCGGTACAGCGAAACTTCCGTCGTCTTCGGTTCCCGCGGCACCGGCATTTTCGCCGTTGGCAATACGTACCGCCGCCTGCAGGGCTGCCGCCGCCATTTCCTTGCAGTCGAAGAACACCGTCATGCTCTGGGTTCCTTCAATGATGCGCTTTACGGCGTCGGTTTCGCAGTCCTGGCCGGTAACGATTACATTGCCTGCCATACCCTGCGCCGCCAGAGCCTGGATAACGCCGCCCGCCGTTCCGTCATTGGGGGCGATAACTCCCTGAACATTGTTGTTGGTAAGGGTCAACGCCTGTTCCATGTGTTTAAGGGCTGCGCTCGGTTCCCAGTCCATGCAGTCCTGTTCCAGCACAATGGTGTACGCTCCGCTGTCGAGTTTTGCCTGCATCGCGGCTTTTGCTCCTGCCGCCAGAGGTATGCAGGTGCTGTCGCCGGGATCACCTTTAAGGAACACAATGTTGCCGCTTTCCAGATTATTTGCCAGGTATTCACCCATCGCATAGCCGATTCTGAATTGATCAAAGGTAACATAAAGGTCGACATTGGCGTTGGCAACCAGCCGGTCATAGGAAATGACGGGAACCCCTGCCTCGCGGGCAATATCGACGATGTTTTTGGCGGCGCCTTCGTCATGGGGAGCAAGAATTAAAACTTTTACCCCCTGGGTTATAAGGTTTTCACACTGGGACTGCTGCCGCGCCGCATTGTTATCCGCAATCTGAACAAGAATTTCAACATCGCCCATTGCTTTGGCGGCTGCTTCAAACCCTTCCTTGTCCCACACCCACCTTTGCTCCCTCTGGGTTGGCAGGGAAATACCGATTTTCAGTTTGCCGGAATCCTGCGCTCCTTTGGGCTTACAGGCCGCAAAACTCAACAAGAGTGAAGCTCCCAGCAATAGTGCCATTACCGTTTTTACCTTTTTCATACATTCCTCCTTAACAATTTTTTTCCAAGATGAAAAAGCCGTGTTGCGATAGCGCATGGCTTTTGCTAACAGCAAAACCCAAAACGAAAAAACCAAGATGAAAATGCTTTCAAATTATAGCATGGAGTTTGCCTTCGGCAAACTCCAAGACGAAAAAACTACGTTTTTTCGTCAATGATCCTGGGCCGAATCGGACGGCCGACCTGCCGCTTAGGAGGCGGCCGCTCTATCCACTGAGCTACAGGACCGGAAGGTGAGAAAAATAACACCCCCTTTTGCATACATTACCACTCATGGCAGGCGTTGTCAACTTTCCGGATAGAAACGCAGTTTTGCAGACAAAAGGCCGAAAAACTGCATGACATAAGGGAGACCGGTTTATCTCATGTCAATTCATAAAGACAAACCCTGTTTCTTCCGGTGTTTTTCGCACGGTAAAGCGCCCTGTCGGCTGCTAAAATGAATTCATCTGTGGAACAGGATGATGTTGGTGTATGGGTATTTACGCCAATGCTGGCAGTCAATTTGGTCAGATCACCGTTGCTGCAGGCAAGGCTCATTTCCTCAAGATTTTTGCGTATTTTTTCGCCTATTTCCAGTCCGCCGGCAGAATCCGAATTGGGCAGCAACACGACAAATTCTTCCCCTCCCCAGCGGGCGGCAAAATCTGAAGTGCGTTTGAGCGTTTGAGTTATTGTCTGCGCGACCATGCAAAGAGCCTTGTCGCCCTGCTGATGCCCGTATGTGTCGTTGTAATCCTTGAAATGATCCACATCTATCATCAATAGGCTCATGGAAACCTTTTCCCTTATCGCTCTTCCCCACTCAAGATGCAGCCGGGCGTCGAAATTGCGCCTGTTGGGTATCTCCGTTAGTTGATCCATCATGCTCAGATGCTCTATGGTTCGCAGTTGATTGATAATCTGAATCTGATGGCGAACTCTTAGTTTTACGATTATCTGGTCGCAGGGCTTGTTTATAAAATCTACGGCGCCCAGTCTTAGGCCTTTTTTTTCGTCGTTGTTATTGTTAAGCCCTGTGACAAAAATAACGGGAATATGCTCGGTCTTCTCTGATTCCTGCAGCGCAGTAAATACCTGATACCCATCCATGTCGGGCATGACGATGTCCAGTAAAATAAGATCAGGCAGATATTTTTCAGCCGCCACGATGGCTGATGCTCCATCCGAGGCCTCATAGACGTTGTATTCCATCTGCAATATGTGTGACAGCATCAGTAAACTTGACGGGTCATCATCCACAATAAGCAGGGAGTTTTTTTTGCCTGTACTCATGTTCTTACATCCTTATTTTAATATACTCTGCACAAGTAAAAATTACAATGGCAAAATCCCTGTATATAGAGGTTCCCCAATAGAACAATTCGCGCTAGACTTTGCCCATGAAGGCTCGGCGGGTTTTTGTACAGAAGCGTCCCGGCTTTGACGTTGAGGCAAGGCGGCTGCAATCCGGTTTGGCGGATTTTTTGGGGGGAAAATACCCGGAAGTGGCGGGGCTTGGGCTGCAGATTCTTAACCGTTACGATGTAAGCGGCCTGGATGAGGCGCAGTTTGAACAGACGGTACGCGCGGTTTTGTCTGAGCCGCAAAGCGACAATGTTTTTTTGGGCCGGGATTCGGGCGGTATTTCCGGTGAATCGGGGTCTCGATGCTTCGCTGTCGAATACCTGCCCGGCCAGTACAGCCAGCGCGCCGATTCAGCCGAACAATGCGCCGAATTGGTTACCGGCATCAGACCGCAGATCCGCTGTGCCACGGTATATGTTTTGTCGCCGGGCGGTATTCCAATCTCCGATGCCGCCCTTGATGCCGTTAAAAAATATCTGATAAACCCGGTCGATTCGAGAGAAGCTGCAGATTCTGATGAAGTTGGGGATGAAGCCGTATCTGAACCTGCTGATGTATCCATTCTCGCCGGTTTCATTACATTTGGCGATGCAGAACTGGAAGCAACGGCACGGCAATACGCCCTCGCGATGAGCCTTGAAGATCTGCGTTTTTGCCGCCAGTGGTTTTCTTCGATTGACAGGGATCCTACATTGGCGGAAGTGCGGGTGCTGGATACCTACTGGTCGGATCATTGCCGCCATACCACTTTTAACACGGTTCTTGAAAACATCGAAACGGGCGACGGTCCCCATGCCTCTGCACTCGGCAAAGCCCTTGCGATGTACGAAGCCGCGCGGGAAGAACTGTACGGCAAAGATGCCGCCAAACGCCCCCGTTCGCTGTGGGATATGGCGGTTATTGGGGCGAAGGTTTTGCGCAAACGCGGCCTTGCCGGCGATGTGGATGAATCAAAAGAGATTAACGCCTGCACGGTAAAAATTCAGGCTGAGTTCGAAGATGCTGCGTCCGTATCAACGATACGCGAACCCTGGCTTCTCTTGTTCAAAAATGAGACTCACAATCACCCCACGGAGATTGAGCCTTTCGGCGGCGCGGCGACCTGTCTTGGCGGGGCGATACGCGACCCGCTCTCCGGGCGGGCCTTTGTGCATCAGGCGATGCGGATATCAGGCGGCGGCGACCCCCGGGTCAGCCTGGGTGAAACCCTGCCGGGAAAACTCCCTCAGATAAAAATCGCCGGCGAAGCGGCGGCGGGTTATTCGTCTTATGGAAACCAGATCGGTCTGGCCACCGGACAGGTCGCCGAATTTTACCACCCTGGCTTTTTGGCGAAGCGCATGGAACTGGGCGCGGTCATCGCCGCAGTTCCCGCCGCCTGGGTGCGCCGTGAGGAACCCTCCCCCGGCGATTTGGTGATCCTTGTGGGCGGCAAGACCGGCAGGGACGGAATCGGCGGCGCGACCGGTTCCTCGAAGCTGCATTCGGGCGAATCCGTGCAAACTGCCGGGGCAGAGGTGCAAAAGGGCAACGCCGTGGAGGAGCGCAAACTCCAGCGGCTGTTCCGCGACCCCGCTGTAACGCGGCTGATTAAGCGCTGTAACGACTTTGGTGCCGGCGGCGTTTCGGTGGCGGTGGGAGAACTTGCCGCCGGTCTTGATATTGATCTGGACAAAGTGCCGAAAAAGTACGCCGGGCTGGACGGCGTGGAACTGGCGATCTCCGAATCACAGGAACGGATGGCGGTGGTGGTCGCTGCCGGTGACGCCGATGCGTTTATCAACTTTGCCGCTGCCGAAAACCTCGACGCGGTGGTCATTGGACAAGTTACAGCTAACGATGAAAATGCCGAAGGCACTACCGCCACCAACGCCGCCCTAAAAATGAAGTGGCGGGGCAGAACTATCGTTGACCTCGCGCGATCATTCCTCAATACAAACGGCGCTCCACGCTCGGCACCGCAAATGCTGCTTGCGCCGGCGCTGCCCGCGTCAAAGGCTGCCGAGCCGTCTGCCGCAGCTTCACAGGAACTTCCTCCCACCGCGTTACTGGATGGGCTGGAGCGGGAACTTATGTCCCTGCGATCCGGCAGCCGACGCGGCTTGCAGGAACGCTTTGACGGCTCAATCGGCGCAGCCTCGGTGCTATTCCCCTGGGGCGGCTCGGAACAGGGAACCCCCGAATGCGGCATGGCGGCGCTATTGCCCTCGCTGGGAAAGCAGAGCAAAACGGCAACTGTTTTCAGCTTCGGTTACGATCCCGTTCTAATGGAACAAAACCCCTACGAAGGGGCGAAGGGCAATGTCCGCGAGGCGCTGGCAAAGTTCGTCTGCCTCGGCGGGGCTTTCCGCACTGCAAGGCTAAGTTTGCAGGAATATTTCCCCCGACCGCAATCTCCTGAAACCTGGGGGCTGCCCGCCGCCGCCCTGCTCGGCGCGCTTGAGGCGCAGCTTGAACTGGGAATCCCCGCAATCGGCGGCAAAGATTCCATGTCGGGCAATTACCACGACGACACCCACGACATTGACATTTCCGTTCCACCGACTCTGGTCGCCTTTGCCGCAGGAACAGCCCCTGCCGCCTCTGTCCGCTCCGGCGCACTTGCCGGCAACTCTGGCGGCATCGGCAACATAGTCATTTTGCTGGCACAATCGCCACATGAAGCGCGGGGCGAATGGAATGTTTTCAAAGCCAACATGGACGCGCTTGCCGCGCTGGGCAAAGAGGGCTGCGTCCGCGCGGCGTATCCGGTAGTTTCCGGAGGCGTTGCGGCAAGCCTCGCCTTGATGGCATTCGGTAACAATGTCGGGCTGGAAGTAAAACCCCGTGTCTTATCTCTTGCCGCCGCCTTCCAGGGCAGTGTGCTGGCGGAAATTGACAGCGCGGCGTTTGGGGCAAATCCCCATATCACCGAAATTCTCGGCTCGGCCGGCTGCTGGGAAATCGCCGCTGTTACCATCGACGATCCCGTTTTTCGCATAACGAACGAAATAAGCGGAGAGCATGATATTGCTGAAATCCCGCTGGTAGTGCTGCGCCGCGCCTATGAATACCCCCTCGCGAAGGTGTACCCGCAGACTTCAACAGGCGCCACCGTCGCCGAAACACAGGAAAGAGTCAACGAATTACGCGAATGTAAACGAATAGATAAGGATTTTTCACTGAATAATTCGCGTCATACCGTAGGTAGGCCATTCGCGCCATTCGTTGATCGTATTTTTGGATTTTCATCACTGGTGGACGGCTTCCCCACCATCAGTCGTATGGAACCCATACCCGCCGGCAGCCTTTCCGCTCTTAATGATACTATAACTATAACTCGTAAATCAGGGATTGTCAAGCAGGAAAACCATAAGCCTCCTCCCCTCGTTGTGCTGCCGATTTTTCCGGGGACCAACTGCGAGTGGGACATGGAAAGGGCGTTCAGGGAAGCGGGGGCGCGGACACGGCTGGTGGTTTTCAGGAACCGCAATGCCGATGACATTGCACAATCAAAAAAGGAACTGGCGGCGGCGATAGGTGAGGGGCAGATACTCGCCCTGTCCGGCGGATTCAGCGCGGGAGACGAGCCGGACGGTTCGGGGAAATTTATCGCCAATGTGCTGCGGTCGGCGGTAATTGCCGATGCCGTGAGCGGCCTTCTGGAAAACCGCGACGGGCTAATTCTGGGGATATGTAACGGCTTTCAGGCGCTGATCAAGCTGGGACTGGTTCCCTACGGAAAATATCGAAGCGGCGACACTTTGCCCACGCTTACATTTAACCGCATCGGGCGGCACGTTTCCCGTATGGTTCGCACCAGGGTGATGTCAAATTCCTCACCCTGGCTTGCGCTGGAAAGGCCCGGCGACATTCATGTTCTGCCGGTAAGCCACGGCGAGGGACGCCTCGTTGTCAGCAGTGAGGAAGGAGCGGCGCTGTTCAACAACGGACAGGTTCCCTTTTGCTACGCCGATGTAAATGGGCAGCCCGCCATACACGAGCCGGACAATCCCAACGGTTCGGATTTTGCCATTGAAGGATTGTGTAGTCCCGATGGCAGAATACTCGGCAAGATGGGTCATTCCGAGCGGCGCGGCGAGTATGTCCACATCAACATACCGGGCAATAAGCGGCAGAATATTTTTGAGGCGGGAGTGCGGTATTTTCAATGAACCAAGGTTTCAAAGAAACCCGGTTTCCATGAAACCTTGCGCGGTTTGTGTTGTTATTTAAATATATGCGCATTAAGAACAAACCAATGGAGGTTTTACAATGAAACGGACAATACTATTTGCTATGATGGCTTCCTGTGCCATAGCTCTGATTTCAGCGCAGGGTTATGTTGACGGACAGGGTCAACAGTCAGGCCAAAGACAGCGGCGTAATCCCGAAGGACAAGGTCAATTGCAGCGGAGATATGACAATTCTCGTGGAGGCGGAAATGAACGCAGGTACGAAGCTGTTCCCCGGCAAAGACGCAGCAATGACCAGTTTTCTCGGCAGCAGCCGGCAAGCGCAAGCGTTAGCGGTAATTTATCTCTCGTGCAGGGAAGGATAGCCGTTACCGACGGTGATACTACCTACATCATCCGCGGTCTTAACCGTTTTATCGGTTTTATTGACGGCCTTAAGGAAGGAGCGGCGGTAACGCTTGAAGGTTATGCGTTCACCAGAGCGCAAAAAGATTCAAATGAATCGGTAAAATTCCTTTCTGTTCAAAAGATGAACCTCAACGGGAAGGAATATGATCTTGGCCGCCCCTCACCTGATTTCCAAAATCAAAGGCATCGTCAGATGCCCCAGAATCCGATGCCCCGTCGCCAAATGCCTTCTCGGCAGTCGCCCAGACAGATGCCGCAGAAAATGCACAGGGGAAGGTAATCCCGACAGACAAGGGGATGGGCAAAAGCCTGTTCCCTTAAACCTACGGAATCATCCCCCAAAAATAACCCCAATTCCAACCTTGATTCACCCAGTCAGCAGCCCAAGGAAGAAAAATCGTTTCTGATAATACCATGTCCCGTATCACATTCTCACTAAGTGGCGAGCCATTGTATATATTGTCTGATTTGAATCTCAACAAGGGAGGATAAGAAGGTTCAGGGTAGAATAAGATGGCAATGGGTGATGCGGCCGATGTAAGGTTTTCCAAATTGGTATTGATAATTTCCAGCCCCGAGTTTGGAGGACTATAACTAGAATATGACCCGACAAAGATCCCCGCATTATAAGCCGAACTTCCCGGGCAGTTTTTGATGGTTGAGTTGCGAATTTGAATGAAAGGCAATCCATAAGCTGCATTTATTTTAAGCCCATTATACGGCGCGCCGTCAATGGTAAGCTGGTCAATAATAATAGCATCGACTGCGTTACTGGAAGAAGCGATATTTACATACAAGGCAGCATCCGCCTGGAACAGAATACTTATAGCATTATCGTAAAAATTATCGTAAGTTGCAAAGCTATTCGGTAAAATGCAATCACGAATAACTGTATTGATTACATAAAGGGTTCCGCGGCTACTGCCAAGTCCTACTGCGCCGCAGGATTCAAATATACTGTCCCGCAGGGTAAAACCGGAGCTGCTGCTGATATTTGAGTTGCCATTATTATATGCCCTAATGCCAGAAATGATAAGTTCTGCCGCACTAACATTGATTAAACTATAACCATTATTGCGCAAATTAAGACCGTCTATGGTTGTTTTTCGATTACTAGTTAAAGAGAGACCTCCAGAGTTGTCTTCCATGCGTATATTCTGTATGTTTATTCCGATGCTTTTAATATATACTGCTCCTGAATCCGAACCAGATACTAGCTCCGCATTTGCCGGAGGAATAGAATTACACGAATAGAAAGCCGTATCAGAAACAATAGTTATTCCGCCCATGACGTTTAGGGCAATCCCGCTTGTAGAGCGTGTCCAGGAGTATTTTCCTGTATTTACTCCCGATGTTAGTAAAATGAGACGACCACTGCCGATGACTGTCAAATTACGGAAAGTACAGCCTCTAACGCTAATTCTCGCATACTCGTCCAACTGTACCAGTATTGCCGCTCCGCAGGTTCTTCGTACAATGTCGCCTGTGCCGTCGCCTGGTGCTTCTATTACCGCTTTTGCATCACAGAAGGTCAGGTTTTCAAAAGACAGATCCCCTTCCGTTACCAGCGGGTTATCCGAAGCGTCAAACCCCGGGGCAAACAGATGGTACGAATAGCGTCCCCCGCCCAAATCGCCGGAGATAATCGTTTCGTTAGCAGCTATATCTCGCTGGCTTTTGCTGCCTTCGTATCCGGCAAAGCCGCCGATATAACTGGTGTTGGGCGCTACTATAAAATAATTGTCCGCTGTCTCACCGGGTCTGTAGGTTCCTGCGGCAATCCATACCTCTTTTTGCCTCCAATCCGGGAACAGCGCCGCAGCTTCGCAGGCCGTCTGTAAATTCAAAAACGCGTTTTCCCAACTAGTTCCGTCCCCCATTCCAGATGCATTACAGTTCACAAATATAGGGGTGTCCAGTTCGAATACCTCGACAGTGTAGTTCCGGCTGTTTCTGCCGTTGGCTGAAGTAACGGTGTAGGTAAGCGGCGCTGCAAAAATTTGTGGCGATGCACCGCTGGACTGGACAATTCCGTTAGTGCTTACCTGGCCTGCGGCTTCAAAGCGCGGGAATACCAGTGTTCCCTTTACCCCCGAACCCAGGGGGGCGAGTATCGAAATTTTTCCCGTGCTTTGATCAATTTTGGCGGAAAGATCATCTGCAAGGCCAAGACCAGGGTTTTCTTCACGGTAAATACCAAAAGCGCTTATTATTGCTCTGGAATCGGCATCCTGAACCACGCGGCACTGCACCCAGTAATCGCGCTGCAGTTCAGGAAGTTCAGGATTTGTTACCGTGTATTTTACCTGTCGGGTAAAGTTTTGCGGGCTAGAGCCGGATATCTGTACACTGTTCGAAACTGTTACAACGCCTTCTGCGCTGAATACCGGTATCAGGGTTTCGGGTGCGGATAATCCACCGTACCAAGCGTCAATAACAATACGCCCGTCGCTGATTTCTGCTGTGCTGTCCTGCGTCAGCTCGGTGTTAAGATTCTGGGAAAACATAAAATTGATAATGCGAGGGTCACCAAACGACAATTTGATGAATTCGACTTTTACCGTGTATAAACGCGCATACTGGCCGTTGCGGGAAACAACACGGTATTCCAGCGGCGCGGAAAAAACCTGAGTACTTTTGCCTCCAGTCTGCGTTATTCCGGCAACATTGACTGTTCCGGGGGTAATAAAGCGGGCGGTAAGAATATCCGGTTTCACACCGGAATAATATACCTGTACGGCAATGGTTCCAGTGTTGCTGGTATTAAAAACTGAAGCAACCGCGTTAACCGCAATGTCAGGATTATCAGCCTTATTAAACCGGAAGTCTACAATGCTTCGTATTGTTTCGGGATCTTCGGAGAAGGTCACTGCAAGGGTATAATCTGTGTTTGCTCCGTCACGCCAGACTGTTACCTGTTTGTTCTGTGTCCCCAGCATTGTATCAAACTGAATCGGAGTTTCTCCGCTTGTGATTTCCACACCCTCCACTTCAAGCCTGTCCCCCAGGATATCAAAGGTAGGGATGAGCATATAACTGAGATAGTCCATCTCTACCGGGTAAACCGCTTGCGTAGTGATACTCTGGTTTCTTTCGGATAACTGTCCAGTGGCATCGAGTGTCAATTCGGGATTATCGTACTTGGAAAATCTAAAGCTTAAAAGCTCAGGTTCACCCTGGTCGGCTATGATAGTTACTGTATACTCACGAACATTGCCCCGGGCGCTGATTACCAAAAATGTTACCGGACCAGAAAAATCAATAGGTAAGTCCGGTTTGGGTACCTGAAAATTGGGCGTTGTTTCAATAAGCCCGGTCACAAGGCCGCTAATGTCTCCGGTTGTGTATATATCCATTGCCGCTTTCAATAAATTGATGCCGGGAAACGCCGCCTGTATATAATCCAGGGTAGCAGGCAGTACGGCCGCCTTTTCCGATACGGAAACGCGGGGTACGACTGCATGCAGATCGGTTCCTTTTTCCGCCCTGGCGATGATTGTATTACTGTTTATTTCCGCGCGCCCCATTTGTCCGTCAAACTCGAAGGTAACAATATAGTTGTCGTCGGAGGGAATCAGATCATGAAAAAAGTTGTTACAGCCGGAAAGCGCCAGCACCGCGATAATGCCAGTACCAATTGCCAGAGTTTTTGAAATTTTCATGATTCCCTCCTTTCTTCAAGGATGAGTTCAACGCAGCGGTACGATTCCCAACTTGCGTCCCTAAGCTCCTCAGGTGTTTTTTCTGCTCCGTAATATTCAATTTTCATTCGATTTTCGGCTATTCCGTATCGTTTCATGTAGTATTCTACGCAGAACCACGCCCGGGCTGCCGATACCGCAGTCTGTCCCTCCGCGGTGCCGAATGGAGCGGCATATGCCCGTAAGGTCATGCGTAATTCAGGATCCGCTCTAAGTCGTTCCCCTGCGTAATTCAGGATAGGCCGGTATCTTTCAATCATGTTAACGCTGTTTGCTTCAAAATACACTGCGTTTAAAATACGGACAGTCTTGCCGGCTTCGGTTTCCTGAACAATGAAGTTGTCCAACGTATGGGAGAACACTATTTCTTCGGGTGATATTTTCGGTTCTGGTCTTATTTTGGCTAATCTGCGTCTGCCGGCAGATACAAACATGAATGGTTTAAGTGAAATTCCCGCCTCCAGCGTTGGCATGGGTATTGCGCCATCGTCTTCAAACAATGCGTCTACACCACCACCGGCGTATAGTTTTAAAAAATTCCCCTGGAACGAATATACCAGATAAAGCCGCGCTCCGGCGAACAGACTATTGGTATCTGAATATGTTGTATTATGCGCCAGCATATTCAGCGATGTATCATAATGGGCAGTTTGGGAAAACAAAGCGCCCAAAGCTATGCCTCCCTGCAAACCTAACCTCCATCTGGATGGAAAACCGTATGTGAATTTAAAAACCAGTGGGGCAAGGGAAACATCCAGCACCAACGGATTGGTTCCTTCGATGCGGGTATAGCCTGCTTCTAGGGCAAAACCACATCGCTTATATTCCAGACCCAAAGCACCGCGATAACCCGGATGGGGCCTTAAATAATCTTCGAAAATTTCAGGGATGACGTAACCCTGAATCGCGTTTCCAATAAAGATGGAGTCATACCAGCGCATCGCTTCCTCTGCATTAATCGGGGCAGCGGTAATGATAAAAAATATATATACTTGCAGAGCGATATTATACCTACTGGTTGGTGGTTGTTTCATGCGCCTACAATATACCCCGAAAACGGAAGCAAGAACAACACTAAGTTCTAATTACATCATCTAGTGGAAACTATCCCAACGGCCGGCTGTATCAACGCTGAGTCGCACCGCCTGTTCCATTCCAGCCTTCGCGTGAATTAAAAAAAGTCAAAACACCCTTTGCAGCAGGGCACCCAGTATCGGGGCGGTGATCATCGAAAGAAATGTACTGACAAAGACAATCTTTGAAGCGAGTTCCCTGTCCGCCCCGTATTTATCGGCGAGAATGGAAGTGGTCGCTCCGGCGGGCATTCCGCCGAGAATTACCGATGCCCCTGCGACCATGGGATCAGGGCGGAACATCAGCAGGATACCCATCACCGCAAGGGGAATGAGAACCAGGCGGATAAACGAAAAGTAGAGCACGAGTCTGTTCACGACTTTTCGGGGATCTACCGTGGCAAGGATACAGCCTACCACCATCATACAAACCGTGGTGGTGCAATTTCCCAGGCTGGTAATCAGCCGGAAAAGCAGAGCCGGAGGGGTAAAACCGAAGATCATCGCAAGGATGCCGAGATAGGTGGCGATAAGGCAGGGGTGCAAAAACACTTTTGCAAAATTTCCCTTTCCTCCAAAAATGGCGACGCCAAAAGTCAACAGGGCTATTCTCAGCGGTACAAGGTAGACTGCGGCATAGGGCAGCCCCGCCGGTCCGTACACGCTTTCCACTATTGGTAAGCCCAGGAAAGTGGCGTTTGAAATGAGGGTTCCGTACAGTAAAACTTTTTTCTGCCGTTCGTCCACCCGTTTGTACAGCGGCAGGGAAAGCGCAAAACTCAGCACAAGTATCCCCACGGATATTATCAGCATGATTCCCAGAGACGGAAGCCGGGAACGATCGGTTCCAAAAAAGGAAGCCATGATGCTGCAGGGAAGGAACACATTAAGTACGAGATCGGAGAGGGCAGCGCGGCTATGGGCATCCACTATGCGCGTTTTTACGGTTATTATCCCTACAGCAATAATGCAGAGAAGAAAAATCTGCATTGTAACCATATTGGAAATATTGATCATGGTATTAGTGGAAACTTCCCCAGCGGCCGGCTGTCTCCACGCTGACCCGCAGCGGGACGCTGAGTTGTACCGCCTGTTCCATTTCCGTCCTGACCAGTTCCGCTGTCACGGCGGCGGCATCTTTCGGACACTCAAGGATCAGTTCGTCATGCACCTGCAGGAGCAGGCGGGCTTTGCTTTCTTCTGCGGCAAGCCGCCGGTCCAGGTTCAGCATGGCGGTTTTAACAATGTCCGCCGCCGATCCCTGAATGGGGGTGTTAACCGCAATGCGTTCCGCGGCGGCTTTTTCGGTTTTGTTCCGCGAATTAATCGTGGGAATATAGCGGCGGCGTCCAAAAATAGTGGAAGCATAGCCGCGTTCCTCGGTTTTTTTGATCAATTCTTCGATAAAACGCCGCACCCCCGCATAGGTGTTAAAGTAGGCGGCGATAAAATTGTTCGCGTCACTGCGGCTTATTCCCAATTCGCCGGCGAGGCGGAAGGCGCTCATGCCGTACATCACGCCGAAGTTGATCGTTTTGGCGATACGACGCTGGTCGCCTGTTACCTTGTCCTCGCCGGTGCCGAAGATCAGTGCGGCGGTGCGGGCGTGAACGTCGGTTCCGTCCCTGAAAGAGGCGACGAGGTTCTCGTCCTGCGACAAATGCGCCAGCACGACCAGTTCTATCTGGCTGTAGTCGGCGGAAATCAGGGTGCAGCCCTTTGCGGCGACAAAGGCTTCGCGGATACGGCGTCCTTCCTCGGCGCGAATGGGAATGTTTTGCAGATTTGGTTCGCGGCTGGAAAGACGGCCGGTGGCAGTGCCGCACTGGTCAAAGTTGGTGTGCAGCCGCCCTTCGCTGTTCGCCATCCCGGCAAGGGTATCAACGTAGGTGGATTTTAATTTTGCCAAAGTGCGGTGCCGCAGTATCAGTGCGGGGAGGGGATCTTCACGGGCAAGTTCTTCCAGCGCCGCCGCATCGGTTGAATAGCCGGTCTTGATCTTTTTTCCCGGCGTCAGTTTGCGTTCTTCAAACAACACTTCCTGTAACTGTTTGGTCGAGGAAAGATTGAACTCGTGTCCCGCCATCTTCCAGGCTTCGCCCTGAATCTTTGCAAGATCGGCTTCGAGTTCTTTGCCGTAATCGGTTAACACTTTCGGCTCGATCTTTATGCCGGCGCCTTCCATTTCGGCAAGCACGGGCAGCAGGGGCATTTCGATTTTTTCAAACAACGGCATGGTGTCCGCGCCGGCAAGCTGCTTTTGATAATGCGTCATAAGGCGCAGACAGAGATCGGAATCCTCGCCGGAATAGCGCGTTGCCGTTTCCAGCGAAACCGCGTCAAAGGCGCGGCCTTTGGGTACAATGTCGTTGTAGGAAACGGGAATGTAATCGAAGGTATACGAGGCAAGCGAATCCAGGGAATAACTGCCCCGCTGGGGATCGGCAAGCCATGCCGCGACCATGGTGTCCCAAATTGTGCACTGCCAGCGTTCAATGCCCCAGCCGCGGCTGACCTTGTAATCGTATTTGGCGTTGTGCGCGGCTATGGTCATTTTCGGATCGGCCAATAGCGGAGTCAGCAGGGCGCGGACTACAGCGGGATCGCAGTGCCCGGGGTCGGCGGCTGTTCCGTCCTCGCTTACGCCGTGCGGAGCTACTGGCACATAGTACGCCTCTTTGGGCTTCAGCGCCAGGGAGATGCCGATGGGACGGGCGTTCCATGCATCAAGCGAATCGGTTTCAAAATCGAGGGCGAGGAGTTTTTGTTTTTGTGCATCAGCAAGAATTTTTGTAAGTTCAGCCAGGTCGAGGATCGTTTTGTACACGCCTTCGCCGAACAGGGCCTTATCCGCTTCAGTTATCGCGCCGGCGCCTGGCGTGCTTGCCGCAGACGGGGCTGCCGGCGATGCTGCTTGCTGCGGCTGCGGCGCTTTGGCGCTGTCACCAGTGCCTGCACTTCCGGCAGCGCCGACATTGGGATCAAGCTGCTTTGCCCCCGCCCGTATGCCTTCGCGGTACAGCACGCGCGCGCCCGCCGGACGGTTAAGGTTTTCTGCGGAAAGTTCGTTTGGGGCGGCAACCGGCAGGGGAACATTACATTCCAGCCGAATCAGCGATTGGGAAAAATAGGCGCTGTCCCTTCCTTCGGCAAGTTTTTTCCCCTTCGATCCGCTAATGCCGGCCAGGTTCCAGTAAATGTCGTTTAACGATCCGTAGCGCGCCATCAGTTCCACGGCAGTTTTTTCGCCGATGCCTTTTACCCCGGGGATGTTATCCGACGAGTCCCCGACAAGCGAGAGCAGGTCGAGAACCTTGTCCGGTGTAACGCCCCATTCCTCCTTTACCTTCGCCGGTCCGATGAGGTCCCAGCTTGGCCCGGATGACTGACCGCCGGCGGCATCTTTTACCGCCTTTGACGGGCGCAGTTCATACACACCGCCGCCCACCAATTGCAAAAGATCCTTGTCCGAGGAAAGGATATAACACTGCCGTTCTTCCGCTTTGCACCGTGTCGCCAGCGTAGCGATAATGTCGTCCGCCTCAAAACCGTCAACGCGCAGGCTGGGAATGTTCAGGGCGGTAAGGAATTCTTCCACCAGCGGAACCTGCGCGTGCAGCTCGTCCGGCGCTTTCTGCCGGTTTGCCTTGTATTCGCGGTACATTTGATGCCGAAAGGTCGGGCTGCGGGAATCAAACACCGCCGCCAGCAATTTTGGCGGGGTTTTTCCGCCGGGTGTGTCGTCCGCTTCTGCGACAGGAGCGCCGTCGTTCAAGAGACTTATCACCGTGCGGGAAAAACCAAAGAGCGCGGAAACATTTTTTCCGGCGCTGTTGCGCAGGGGATTATTCAAAAAAGCAAAGTACGAGCGATAGATTAGCCCATAGGCGTCGATCAGGTACAGGGGAGGATTTTTTTCCGGCATGGCTCAGTATAGCTACTTTTCCTCGAAGGTGAACACCCCGTCCCAGTCGTCCGGCGGCGGATATTCAAGGAACTGGCGGCAGCGATTAACGTACAGAAGGGAAGGAGCGTCACCGGGGAATTGTTCCAGAAGCCGGTTAAATGCTTCCAGGGCATTTTCCCAGCTGCGGGATTCAAAAAGATCAAAGGCATGGCGAAAGAGGCGTATCTTCTCATGCAGATCCGCCGGCGCGTCCTCTTTTATTTCAACCACCTCGTAGATACGCACCGGTTCGTTAATCCCCACCACCCTGATCCGGTCGAGCCGCCGGGTAAGCAGCCGCCCCTGCGTTTCCTTAATAGTGTTTTCCGATGCCAGAATCCAAGTTCCGTAT
>Ga0082212_10004641_pt1 | contig 18959 bp, 12 predicted proteins | sample TergutNt197P3_FD_71548 | JGI IMG/M metagenome (GOLD analysis project Ga0082212, IMG submission 71548) | Neocapritermes taracua P3 segment gut microbial communities from Petit-Saut dam, French Guiana - Nt197 P3 | ecosystem: Host-associated > Arthropoda: Insects > Digestive system > Gut ...
ATGCTGCGCATGCGTTGCAAAAACGGCAACCGCTCAACGGTTAAAACGTTGTTGTTGTTGCTTGGAATAACTGCCTTGTACTTTGGATAAGTGCCTTCAATTAGTTTGGAAACGATGTATAATTCGTCTAATTGGAAACCAACTTTTTCCTTGCAAAAGTCCATTCTTACAGGCTTTTGATAGGTTTGCAAGATGTTTTTCAACAGCAACATCGGCTTTTTGGGAATGATGAACGAAGCCTCCAAGCCGGTTTTCAACTGCGTATTCTTATAGCATGACAAACGATGTGCATCAGTCGCCACAAAAGTAATATCTTCGGGCTGAATTTCGCACAAAATACCTGCCATTACGGGACGAATATCGCTTACTCCCGTTGCAAAAGCCGTTTTTGAAATAGCGGTGTTCAATATCGCCGCGCTTATTTCAATGGAAGACGAATCTTTTAGGATTGGCTTTTCGGGGAAAAATTCGGGTTCAAAACCCACCAATTTGTAATGGGACTCGTCGGCAGTCATTTCGATGCCGAAATCTTCCGAAATTTCAAAAGTTACGGGAACATCCGGCAAGGATTTCAAGGTTTCCATAACGATTTTTGCTGGAACTACAATCGCACCGTCGCCATCGGAATCGGACAAATCCAATTCGGTGGTAATGGTTGTTTCCATATCGGTTGCCATCAGATGCAGTTTTTTTGATTTTATTTCAAATAATATGTTTTCTGCAATCGGAACCGCACTGTTTGTTGTGATAATACCGCCAATGGTTTGCAAATTTTTGTGAAGCAATTGGCTCGGAACAATAAATTTCATACTGAGTTTATTTAAGTTTATATACGTTTATCTCTCTCTCTACTTGACTTTTACGTGGTACATAACATGTACATACTCCATTTTGCAAAGATACAAAAAAAAAATATAATATTTTCACCCGCTGCTGTTTTTTTTAACAAATTTTGTTAGTTAATTGGGAGAAAAATATTTGGAGAAACTGAAAAAAATAGGTGCCAAAATCGTAAAAATAACCTCAGATATGTTTTAACGAATATTTTAATTCCTAAATCATTATGTGAATAAATAATTTTTTTGTGTTAATATCCTCACTCTTCTGTTTAATACCTGATTTCAAAATCACTAAATTCACACTTTTTTTAATGTCTCAAATACACCTTCTCCAAAAACGCCTTCAACTCTTCGGGTTTGACATTTCGGGTAACGTTGCCTTCTACGCAATAGGAAATATGTCCCGTTTGCTCGGATACTATAATTGCCACACAATCAGTCTGTTCGGTAACTCCGATGGCGGAACGATGCCGTAAGCCCATATCGGACGGAATGTTTTCTCTTTGGGAAACAGGCAAAATGCAGCGTGCAGCGACCATCGTTTTGTTGCTGATAATCAACGCACCATCGTGTAAAGGCGAGTTTTTAAAAAAGATGGTTTCTATCAAATCCCTTGACGTTCTGGCATTTATCAATTCTCCCCATTGAATGTGTTCTTCCAAATTGTTTTCTTTGGTAAGCACAATCAAGGCTCCCGTAAGTGTGGAAGACATTCGCATACAGGCTTCGATTATAATATTGATTTGCGGGATGTTAGAATATTTTGTCTTCTCTTTCCAAAGGGAAATATTTGATTTTTTCAACGGATTTTTACTCCCGATAAACAACAAAAACTGCCGAATTTCCGGCTGGAAAACAATCACTAACGCAATGATTCCCACACTGATAAACTGTCCCAATATCTCCGACAGCATTTCCATTTGCAACAGAACCACCATCTTCCACATCACATAAATCATCAGCAAACCAACGAAAATATTCAGTGCCACCGTCCCTCGAATGAGGCGGTACAGCACATAAAGCAGCAACGCCACCGACACAATATCCAATATGTCGGAAATTCCAATCTTTAAAAAATCAATAAAAAGTAAGCTCATTTTATGTATTAACTTATTTTTGCGGCTTATATTTTGATTCCGTCAATATTTTTTGTGCATCGGTTTCCTGCAACAAGTCCGTGAGTTTTTCCTGCGGATTTTTCCGCACCCATGCACGGCAAATTTGCCAGCCCACCCACGCTGCGATTTTCCCCGGCGATTCATTGCCGAAATAACTTGTGAACGGTGCATCATACGCCAACTTCCGCACCGCCGTTTTGTCCTTGGAATAGAGGAGGTTATTTTGGATTAGATATGCCCAAACATTCGCCTCGTTCTGCTCCGCCCATGCAATTTTTTCTTGCGGAAAGGGAAAAATCAACGAATCGGGAACATTGGGAAGTATCATTTCCATAAACAGCAGACGTTTGCCCTCCTCTACCATCGCATCCAATAGCGTTCCTTGCAATTGCTTGGAAGTTACGTATTTATACGAAATCTCGCTAAAACAACTCGGCAGAATGTATTCGGGTGAAAAACGCCTTTTGACAAATTGCGGCACATCGGGCAATTGTTTGTACAGTTTATAGTCTTTCCCCAGAAATAAATCCAGTGGAATGAGCAGTGTATCAAGATAATACATAATGAAATGCTCGTAATCCAATCCCGAAATAAAGGTATAAATTTGCGGTACCGAAGCATCGGGAAAATAGTACCGCAACAAGGAAAATGCGTCTGCAAACTGATTTTCCAAGTCCGTTAAATCCGTAAACTTCTTTTGCACAGCCTCATACAACTGTTTATTGTATTTGTCATTGAGATGCTGCCTTATTTGTTGTACATTTTCTTCACTCACCGGATTATCTCCGAGAAAAAAAGCAAACTCCGCCTGCAATTTTTCCAAACCGCTTGCCAAACTGTCTTTTGGAATACGGTAAAGGGCTTGTTCATAACGTTTTATTCGAACTTGCAACTGTTTTTGTATCTCCTTCACCTCCGATTTATCGGGAGTCGGCAACGCCTTTTGCTTCCGATTGCATGCAAAAAAAAGCAACCCCACTGCCATCACTGTCCAAAATATGTGTTTTTTTATTAGCATAATCTAAATATAATCAGTTTCTTATTAGAAAAATCGTTTGTTATAATATTCAATTTGCAAAGATAGCACTTTTTATTGGATTTTTGGGTGGAGAGAAAATTTGAACGAAAAAGAAATGCAGAAACTTCTTTTACTTCATAAAAACACACAATGCACGAAAAAAAGAAATACGTTTCTGTTTATCCGATGAACTACTTGAAAAACGTGCAGCGTTTCGGTGTTTCATCTGTTTTTTACAAATCTTTTTTTTATTTTTTGCAGAAAATGCTACAAATAAACAAGGGAGATATTGTACCTTTGTAAAAAGTAAATTTAATGAAGGTTTAATGAATAAAAATGTAATGAGAAAATTATTGCAAGTAGAAAATGTCGCTGCAAGAACGGATTGCAGGGCGGTGGGAGCAGATACCACCTCAACAACACGGGCGAGTTCAAAAAGCCATACGAGTAGAAGAAACACGATAGCAACAAATAAAAAGTTGTTTTTCCTTTCGGGTTGCCTGTTTCTCTTGCTTTTGGGGAGCAAGGCGCAAACGGGGGAAGCGAAGAATGTACATTATCCTTACAATACGCAGATAGGAGTAAATTTTAATATGAATATGCTCAGTAAAATGAAAATAGAGCCTTTATATGAGATGTATAATCATGAACTTGTCAGAATGGAAGATGATTTGTTGGAATATTTTCGTTCCTATCCAAGTGTCGGAACAGATTTTGGCGTATACCTATATCAACGTGTTTACAAATGGTTTGGAATACAATTGGGCGTGGAATACAACCTTACCACGGTATGTTACAGTTATAAGTTTGATAATGACGAATCTAAAACGGTAAACATGGATTATATGAATGGAGGATTTAGTTTTCCTGTTTCCCTCAATGCCTTTTACTATTTCAATGAAAAACACGGCATGGATATTTCTCTGGGCGGTGTGTCATCATTTAACTGGTTTACAGGAGGTTTAGGAGGACATCGATTTAAAATGGGAAGTTGGGAAGATGGTGATTATTGCAGTTTTGGATTAGACCCTCTTTTTTTTAGTTACAGTTTATATGGAAAACTTGGGTATAATTTTTTGTTCAAAAATAAAAATACTTTGGGAATTGCCATTATTGGACATCTTGTAGGCTCTTATGCTTCTGGACAATATACTGTTAGGAAAGGCTGGGAAGTAGATAAAGGTTACACTTATTCTCATAATACTTCTGTTGGCTTACAATTTTCGTATGGATTTACCCTGAAAAAGTCATTGCGTGAATAGCATGTAGTTTTATTAAAGAAAGTAATCAAAAAGTAATCAATAGGTGGCTGCTCAGAAATGGGCGGCCTTTTTTGTTTTTTGGGATTATTTAAGAATCTTAGTCAAAGGATAGAATTAGTAACATATTTGTATCGTCCGCAAACAAATGGCAAAATCAAGCATTTTAGGAAAACCTTGCACGAGGATTTCGTAAAAAATACGCTGTATGATAATGATACAAAAATGGTGTATTATAATGAACATGGACAGTGTTCAGCATTTAAAATGACAAAATCGTTCCTGCAGTTTTTTATCCTTCAACCATTTTATATCGGAAATAAGCATCCGCATCAACCGAAGATAATCGTAAACATAATAAAGGCTTGGCACAGTAAGTACTGCCGCTGCCAAAGCCCACTGCCAAGACAAAACGATAAAGAAAATAATAAAAAGCACCAACAAAAACAAGGGATAGAAGAACGTTGCCAGCAAAAATCGTACCGAATTGTGAAAGGCGGGGTCTTTTGTTTTGGAACAAATCCATTCGGCAAGCAAGCTTACAGGGGCGGAAACAGCGGCAGCCATAAGAAAATACGGCAATCCAATAATAAGTAAGATGCTTTTAATCAATGAGTTGGCAATCGGATTTTTCCGATGCATGCTTGGAATGCGAATCCCTTTTTTATGCCGTTCTATGGAAAACTGTTTTGCCTCTTCAATCCATTTTTTTGCCTCTTCGGGGTGATTTTGCAACAGTTGGGAAACATCAGAAAGTGTCTGTTTTGCTGATAAAAATCTGTTTAACAGGGATTTCCCTTTCAATTGCATCTGCTTTTTTTGCCTATCGCTCCACAAATGGCAGAGTTCTAAAGTACCTTCGTAATTTTCATCATTGGGGATATACAATATCTTTTCTTTCATAAGAATAGCAATTGTATCTTTCAAAGCGTTAATCAATTCAGGTTGTTCCAAATGTGCATGATTTTCAATAAATTGCGTAACATTAAACGGTTCACCCATCTGCACCAACAAGGAGGAGCGAAAACGGGTAAAATGCCCATATTCTATGCCCATCGGCACAATGTAGAGCGGCTGTTCCTTTCCAAAAGCACTGTTTGCCTGCAAAGCGATGCGGCAAATACCCTTGCCTAAGGGCAACAAACTGTGCATCATTTGATGCGTTCCCTCGGCATAAATGCAGAAATACAGTCGATTGCGCAGTATGTCCACTGCCATATCGTTTATTTCTTCATTTTTGGAAAGGCTTTTTACGCCATCACGTATGCGATTGATAGGCATGATTTTAAGAAAGGTCAATATTTTTACTACCCAGTCTTTTTTGAAAACATCTGCCCTTGCCACGTATATTTTTAGTTTGGGGGTGGAAAACAGCACCGACATCGCATCCATCAGCGTATTGCTGTGATTGGGGGCAATAATTACAGGGGCATTTATCTTCAAATGTTCCTTGCCGTGATACTCTATGCGGCGATACACCCGCCGAAATGTAAGGTGGATAAACCACCATAAAAGACGGTAATAAGGATTGTTGTATTTTAATTTTTCAATCTGTGTCATAATTCAATTTTTAATTATATTGTAAAGCATTGTTTCATCGCAATTTCGCCCCCAATTTGCTTTCAAACGCTGCGATGATTTTATCCATAACGGCGTTTATTTCATTGTTTGTCAATGTTTTTTCTTTATCGCACAAAATCAGGCGAATGGCATACGACTTTTTGTTTTCTTCCAGATTGTTGCCTTCGTAAACATCAAATAAGTTCATGGATTTGAGGTATTTGCGTTCGGTTTTGAATGCCAAATCTTCCAAATCCTTGTACGTTACTTGTTTATCTATCAACAACGCCAAGTCGCGGCTGACTTCAGGAAATTTGTTAAGCTCCTCATATACAGTCTTTTTCCCTTTGGTCAATTTTGCCAAAACCACACAATCTATTTCCGCATAGAAAATCGCTTGTTTGATGTCGAATGTTTTCAGTAACTTCCTGTTTACTTGACCGATAGAAACAAAAACATCCTCGCCCACTCCATATTGCAGCACATTGTTGAGCGTTTTGGTCGCTTCAACCATGTTGCTTGGCAGGGTATTTATGGAAACATTTACCCGTTTCAACAGATTGATAATCAAGTTTTTTAAGTAATAAAAATCCACCTCCGCCTGTTTTTCGTTCCAAGACTCTGCTTGGCGTTTGCCGCTAAGAAAAATTCCCAAAAACTCTTTTTCCGAAAATCGCTTGGTAACATCTTCATTGCGATTGACTTCCGCATTTTTACGGTAAACCGTTCCAAACTCATACAGTTTCAAATCGGTTGTTCCGTGATTGATGTTGTGAATAATATTCTCCAACCCACTGAACAACAACGTTTTTCGCATATCAGCCAAATCTCTGCTTAAAGGATTTAAGAGTGAAACAGTTTGCGTTTTGTCCATAAAATCAAAATTTTCGCTGTATTCGGCTTTGGTCAGCGAATTGTTCATGGTTTCATGAAACCCATTGTCCGTCAAATAGTTTGAAATCGTTTCTTTAACTGCAATAAATGGATTTTGCGGCAAAAAAGAAAGCGAATAGGTCATTTTCTCCGGAATTTCTATCTGGTTGTAGCCGTAAATCCGCAAAAACTCCTCAATTACGTCTATTTCACGGGTAACGTCCACTTTGTTGGTGGGAATGGCAAGCAAAAGTTCGTCTGCTGTTTCGTTTAATATTTCCATTTCCAAAGCAGCCAGTACGTTTTTAATTATCTCATTATCAATGCTTTTTCCAACAATCTGCTGCAATTGTTTGTAGCGAAGCCTGACCTCTTTCTTCGCAATGGGATTGGGGTAAAAATCAGCAATTTGCGCTATTTCCCCACCTGCTATACTTTGGATGAGCATCGCCGCCCGCTTGGCAGCATAAACCGTAATGTTGGGGTCGCAACCTCGCTCATATCGGAAGGAAGCATCTGTTTTTAAGGCATGGTTTTTCGCCGTTTTTCGTATCCCAACAGGCTGAAAATAAGCACTTTCCAAAAATATATTTTGCGTAGCATCTTTCACACCCGAATCTTCGCCGCCAAACACGCCCGCAATGCACATCGGTTGCTGTGCGTTGCATATCATCAAATCGTCTTTGCTCAGTTTTCGCTCCACGCCGTCAAGGGTCGTAAAAGGAGTATTTTCGGCAACTTTTTTTACTATCACCTTGTTTCCCACTATTTTATCGGCATCAAAAGCGTGCAAAGGCTGCCCCATTTCAAACAAAACATACTGCGTGGCATCCACCACATTGTTGATGGGACGCACACCGATGGCTTTCAAGCGGTTCTGCAACCACGCAGGCGAAGGCGCTACCTTTATACCCTTGATATACAGACTTGTATAACGTGGACACGCCTCCGCATCTTCCACTTCAACCAAAATAGGCGATTGTGTTAATTTCGGATTAAAATCCTGAATATCAGGATAATTTAACGTAATATGTTGATTTTTCCGTGTGTGAAGCAGGGCAACCAAATCGCTGGCTACGCCGATATGCGAAGTGGCATCGCTGCGGTTGGGCGTTAGTCCGATTTCAAAAACGGTATCATTTTCCACGCCAAAATAATCGGCAGCAGGCGTTCCTACGGGTGGATTATCCGCAAAAACCATAATGCCGTCGTGGGAATTTCCCAAACCGATTTCATCTTCCGCACAAATCATTCCCTCCGAATCCTGCCCACGGATTTTAGATTTTTTTATCTTAAAAGCCTCCCCTTCCAAGGGGTGCAATTCCGTTCCAACTGTCGCAACCACAACATGTTGCCCCGCCCGAACATTGGACGCACCGCACACAATATGCAAGGGATTTTCCGCCCCAACATCCACCGTTGTCAGGCTCAGCCTATCGGCATCGGGGTGCTTTTCGCAGGTAAGTACCTTCCCGATAACCAAGCCTTGCAGTCCACCCTTGCAACTTTGGTATGTTTCCACCAATTCTACTTCCAATCCGCAATCCGTCAATAAATCAGCGACTTCCTGCGAAGTCAAATCAACGTTTGCGTAGGCTTTGAGCCAGTTGTATGAAATTTTCATAAATCTCTATATTGCTGATAACTAATATGTTAAAACGATAACAATAATATATCGCCTAATTAACAAAGATACACTTTTTTATAATATGCTACTATATCAATGGATTTTTTGCAAAAAAAGTCAATATTTTTTTTTACAGCCTCCTTTTTTTTCAAAATAAAAATTGTATCTTTGCATTTTTAAATTATTAAGTATTCATTAAATTTTTATTCATTATGAGAAAAGTGATTTTATTGGCGGTAGTAGCACTGATTGCAGGCTCCGCACAGGCACAGTTTAAACCAGAAGCAGGTGCATTCTGCATGGAACTTCAATTTAGACCTTTGGGTTTTAATCCTATCCAAACACCATCAACCCTTGACTTTGGCGTACCCATGGAAGGTATTTCGGCTAAGTACTTTGTTACGGATAAAGTAGAGCTGAGATTAGACTTTGGATTCGGATTTAACTCAGATAAAGACGTGAACAGGGCGCCCACAGGACAAACCACCTTAGTGGACGAAACTACAAAAGATTCCCAAAGCGAATTTGGGTTTAATGTAGGAGTGAATTATCATTTTAACGGAACGGAGCGCATTTCTCCATACGTTGGAGCATTGATAGGATGTGCTTTAGGCAGTTGGAATACAAACATTTCAAACTTAGGTCATATTTCCGGCGACAAATTTTTGCTCAAAGGAGGATGGTTTGGATTTCAATTTTCCGTAGCCACAGGGTTTAACTGGTACATTGTAAACGGATTGTATCTTGGTGCAGAAGTGGGATTGGGCTTAGGATTTGATAAGCCTACCAAAACAAAAACATCCACTACACAAGGCGGTACTTCTGTTGATGTTACAGTAGAGCCTACAAGTTCGGCATTTGGTGTTAATTTCCTTGCCAATCCGGCAATCCGCTTGGGCTGGAAATTCTAAAGATTGTGTTTTAAAGTTGGAGCGTTGCCGATTTTTTATTTGCAACGCTCTTTTTTTATCCCAAAAATCACCCTTTTCGCATAAACAGTCTGCACAAGGCTGCGAGCAAACAAAAATGCTAACAATGCCAACCATAACGCATTGTTTTTCAACAAAGGGAAAAACGCATAATAGAGTAGGAAAAACAATGCCGTTGCGATAAACATCGTATTTCGCATGGGTTTGGATGCCGTTGCTCCAATGAAAATGCCGTCCCACAAAAAAGCGGCAAAACCAAGCAGCGGTACCAGCAATACCCATCCGTAAAACGGGTGTGCCGCCGAAATAATGGCAGGGTCGTTGGTGAAAAACCACAACAGTTTTTCCCCTACCCATGCGTAAATTATGGTAAAAATCAGACTCAAAGCCAATCCCCAACGGAAAAGCAACCGAATGGATTGTTTGAGCCGATGATTGTTATTCGCCCCAATGTATCGTCCCGTGAGCGATTCGCCCGCATAGGCAAAACCATCAATAATATAGGAAAAAAGCATGAAAAATTGCAACAACAATGTGTTAATGGCTAAAATTTCATCACTCATCTTCGCTCCTGCAATCGGAAAAAACGTGAAAACGGAAACCAAACACAAACTTCGCAAAAAAATATCCCCATTGACTTGAAAAAAACGCAACATTTCTGCCCAATGCAGACTTTGTTTTAGGTTGAAATAGCGGAGAAAACGGCGATAATAGACCAACCAATAAATCGCAGCGGTTAGCAATCCGCCGTATTGTGCAAGCACCGTCCCCCAAGCAACTCCTTCAATGTCCATGTGGAAAACCAGTACAAACAGAAAACTCAAAAAAATGTTTAATACATTCATAAACAGGGAGATATACATGGGAATGCGTGCATTTTGCATTCCGATAAACCAACCTTTTATCCCGTACAAACAAAGCGTGGCAGGTGCCGCCCAAATCCGAATACGGAAGTAATTGTATGCCAGTTGTTTCATCTGCGGACTGCCGTCTATTACCCAAAAAGAAAAATGGGCAATGGGAAGTTGTAAAACGATTAAAATCAATGCAATAGACAGTGCAAGGCTCAATGCCCTTGTAAGTGCTTTCATTGCCTCTGCAAAATTGCGGGAACCGTAGGCTTGGGCGGTAAAACCGCTTGTTCCCATGCGTAAAAAGCCGAAGTTCCAGTAAATGAAATTGAAAATCGTAACCCCGATGGCAATCGCCCCGATGTGCGTCTGGTTGCCGATATGCCCCACGATGGCAAGGTCTATCATGCCCAACAAAGGAACAGTGATGTTGGTAACAATATTGGGGAGGGCTAATCCTAAAATACGCTTGTTCATGTATCAATCCTCAAACCGAAAAAAATACGAATTCACCTTATTCTTATAATAGTGATTCAGCGTGGGCGGAATGGTTTTGTAGAGTTCGGTTTCCTTTTTGTTTTTCCATTGCTGCTCGATGTAGGCGGGCGGATTGGGATTGGGACGGTCTTTCCCCTCTTTCGATTCGCGTTTTTCCTCGCGTTCCCGCTGCATTTCCGCTCGTTCCGATTCCAACAACCGCGTCATAATTTGCTGTTGGCGATTGATAGTCTGCTGGTTAATGATTTTATTGACAAGGTCTTTTTCCGTTTGTTCCATTTCTTTGAGCAGTTTATCAATTTCGCCGCCGTAACCTTTTCCTTCCTTTTTCAGTTCGGATTGATACTCTTGCATCATTTTTCGGATGGCTTCTTGTGCCGCCGCCGAGCGGGCAAACTGCTCACTCATAGATTGTTGTTGTCCGCTGGACTGTTGCCCTTGTTTATCGCCGCCTTCTTTGTTGCCGCTTTGCTGTTGTTTTCGCATCTCTTCCAGCTGTTGATTGAGTTTTTCCTGCATTTCCCGCATCGATTTTGCCGATTTGGAAGATTTTTTCCCGTTTGAGGACTGTCCGTTGCCGTCTCCGCATTTGGAGCAACTTTTTTTCCCGCATTTCCCATTTTTGCAACTGCCGCCTTTACTCGAAGAATCGCCGTTTTGCTGTTTGTCCTTCATTTGCTTCATCGATTCGGCTATCATCAAGCCCAAATCGTTCAAGGCAGTCATTATAAATTGTTGTTTTGCAGTAACTTGTGCGTTTCGAGCATTGCTTCGGGCGTACATATATTGCAAGGTAGGCTCTTGCGTATTGCCAAGTAGTTCCATCAGTTCGCTTTGTGCCTGATTTATTTTTGTAACTTGCTTGTTAACAAAGGGTTGAACCATCACCTGCCGCCTTGCCACCGCCGAAATGGAATCGTCAATCATTTTCAAATGTTCCTTCAAACGGTATTGATTTTGAATGATTTCACGCATAGAAGGGTCTTGATGATTGATTTTCCCCGTTGCCTTCATCAAATCTTCCTGCATAAACGAAACTTTGATAATATTGTTCAAAATTTGCCGCATACGGTTGATGTCTTCGCCCAAACTCTCCTCTTCGTCCTCTTCCATGCTTTTTTCCATTTGGTCAGCCATTTCTTCCATTTTATCTGCCGCATCATTTTGACTTTCAGCCGCTTTCGATTTTTGATTTTTCTGCAATTGTTCCTGTGCCTGATTCAATTGCTTGGAAATTTCCTCCGCATTTTCTTTTGCCTTGTCCAATTTATACGGGTCTTCCAAGTTTTTATTCAATTTTTCCAATTCCTTCAAATCCTCTTTCATTTGCTGAAATTCCTGATTGATTTCCGCTTGTTTTTGCGGGTCGGGATTGCCTTTTGCCGTTTCTTCCGCCAATTTTCGCTGCTCTTCCGCCAAACGCCTGTTTTTGGAAATCAGGTTTTGCATTTTCGATTCCACCTCCAATTGTTTAAACAATTCCAAATTCTGATCCAACTGTTTACTAAGTTCTTCGGTAGAAAGTTGGATATTTTCCAACATCTGATTCAGTTTATTTTTGTCGATGTTTTGCTCCATCATTTGTTGCAATTCCTGCATTTTCATTTTCATTTCATCGCTAAACAACTCGTCAAACCGCCGTTGAATTTCCCGTTGTTTTTCCAACAAATGCTCATCTATATTATTATATTGTTCATTGATTTGCATTTGTTTTTCCTGTTCTTGAGAAATATGCTGCATTTCTTGCTTAATATCCTGCAACTGATTGAGTAACTGTTCCAATTGCTTTTTCTCTTCCCACGTAGGTTGATTTTTCTCTACCAATTTCCGCTTCAACTCATCTATGCTTTTGAGGATTTTCTCACTGTCTTTCAACAACTTATCCAATTCGGAACGCGTTTGTGCATTGGTACTTTCGGTTTGTTTATCTAATTCATCCAACGAAGGAAGTGCAAAGACCAAAGTAGTGGAACGGCTTGATTTAGGCTTATTTACGCCGTCATTATCCCAAACTTCAAAATAATATTCCAGGGTTTGACTCGGCTCCAATCCCAAAGTTTGTGCATCAAAATAATGGTAAAATTCCTGTGCCGTAGCATTGCCCCGAATGGGAATCGAAACGCTGTTTTTGGAGATTTCCTTGTCCGCCTTATCCAATATTAAGTAATTGAATGTCAATTTAGTAAATCCATAATCATCTTGAATGCCACCCTTGAAATAGAAGCGGTCAAAAAACGCCGAATCGTTCATCACCATCACATCGATGGTCGGATATTGGTCTGGCACAACCGTAATAAAATATTGCAAGGAATCGCTATTGAGTAAATACTTGTTTTTATTTGAAACTGAGTAAGTTAAGTTCTCCATCAACCGCATACTATACGTTGCATTGTCCTTTGCGATGGGGATAATTGACTTTTTCTCCTCAGTAGAAAAAATCACCTCATCGGTATTGCGGCAGTTGAATTTCCACGTGATTTTCGTACCCTGCGGCACGGAAATATCCCCGCGGTTTTCAATCGTTTCGGGCAAACGCAACAAATATGACGGATATTCCAACTGCATGGAAAAACTAAGCATAATGGGTTTGGGCTGTACCGAAATCGTAAAGTTCTGAGAACGAACCTCTTCCGTGAACAAATAAAAGTCCGTATTGCGTTGCAGATTTTTAAATTCGTAACTGTAAGACGTATTGCTGTTTTGCTGCAATTTGTAAGTCGCCTTGCCCACCTGAATAAAGGCTTCCTGCGGTACCTCCTCGCCCTCAATGCGAATATTTATCGTAAAATCTTCATTTTGAAAAGCTGTCAAATCACTGTTTTCCAGTACAAAACGATAGGGTGCAGGTTTTTCATAATACTGATTGTAATTCACAATCCGCTGCGTGGGTGCGGTCAATAGTTGATGATTCCATACGCCGATAAAAAGCGTAATCAACAAGGGAATAACTGCAATTTTCAAATAACGCAAATTCTTCCGAAAATCCACTGCCGCTTGAAATTGAAAAGGTTTTACCTGTTTGGTTTTTTCGTCAATGGAGGCAACCAACAATTCGATATAAGCAGGTTTTACCTCCGCTTGCATCGATTGTAATTGCAAGACGTTCAATAATTTATCATCGATTTCTGCAAAATGTTTCCCAATAATTCTTGCGGCATCTTCGTAGGAAAGCCGTTTGCCGTATCCCCATTTTTTCAACAGCGGAATCAGCACCCATATCCCCAACACAAACGCATTGATGCCCAAAAAACAATAAAACAACAGCCCCCGTACCAACGAAGAAAAATACAAAAAATACTCCGGAATGATGATAAACAGGAAGAGCAGCAACAAGGTAATAACGGACAAAATTCCACCCCGTATTACAATATTATTGTAATAAGTGCGGATAAACTGCTCCAACTTGGCTGTCAAAACGTTTTTGCTATTCAAAAATGACGATTTCATAAAGGTATAACGAGGCAGTTGAGGGTTTAGTATATATTTTTTCACTTAATATAAATAATCGACAGCACCTCGTCGCAAAAATAAACCGAACCGGGATATTTATCGGTAAAATCAAGATTGAGCCAATAATTTTGATTTTTATCCATCCGGTAATGTATCTTTTTATTTTTCATTTCCTTTTCAAAAAAGAGGTGGATTGCACTGACGTATTTATCAAAACTTGCCTTGTCGCCGCAATACAATTCGGGATAGACATGGCGAGGCGCCCAAATAATACGCACATTTCCCCCGATTGCCTTGACAACCGATGCCATAAGAATGCTGTAATCATCGCAATCTCCTGCCATCAACGCAATACTTTCCATCGGTGTGGCAAAATAATCAAAACCCGAAGGGTCGCTCACGTACTTAAAGTTTTGCTTAATATGCTTTATCAGTGATAGTTGTCTGCAAATTTGTCGGTATTTGGGGTAATATTGATTGAAGTGAAGCAAAGATTTTTCCACCGCAAAATGCCGAACGGTAGAGTCGGTATAATTCACCTTTTGTTGAATGCGTTTTTGCAAGCTAATGTGCGGATGCACAGCCGATTCCGATGCCCGAATTTCTGCCCGTGCCAAACCGCCTTTTTTCAAAAGAAACTCTATATTGCCTGTTGCATTCTCCGCAATGGTAGTGGACGACCAGCCCACTTGCAACGAGGAGAGTACAAATATTGTCAATGTAAAAATAGATGAAAGAACAAAACATAACAGTCTGTTTTTCCGATAGATAAAGAACAATAAAAGCAAATAAGCTATCACCAAAAGGAAGAAATCCACTTGCAACTTTCCGATAAATATGGGGGGAGTGAATTGTACGGTAAAAGCGGCAAACAGCACGGAAAACGGCACAACAAACAAGATTGCAATCACAGCGATAAGCCAAGATTTTCTTACAATTCGTTGTATTACAGATATTTTCCTTCTACTGTTCATCTTTTGCGTATTGTTTTTATCAAAAATGCAAAGGTACAATTTTTTTAATTATAAATCGAATTCTTAACCCCAAAAGCGACAAAAAACACATACAAAATCGCTATTTCAATTTTCGAATATAAACAGGCTGATAATCAGGTAGTAAATTGGGATGCAACGCCCAAATAACATCGGATAGAATTTTGTCGGGATGTGCCAATCCGCTCTCCCAGAAATCGTTTGCACCTTTGGCGGTTGTTTTGGCATTGAAATTGTAAACACGTTGATTTTGTGCCGCATCGAATAAACGATAGCGGGCATCTTGGGCAAAGAGTTCCGACAGGGAATTTGCCTGTGCATTCAACCAAACATCGGCATGTTGTTGGTGCAACAATACGGTTTCAAAGTTCAAGGGCAGGCTGCCCAAAGAGGTATCGTTAGCGTAAAAATATGTCCCGCCTGCATCTTCATACAATTTTCCCATAAATGCCTTACCCGATGGCATATACCACGTTCCCTTGAAACTGCCGCCCGCAATAATACTCGGCTTGTTTGATGCCGTTTGGGCGAGTTCTTTTAAATGTAAATAATTGTTTTCCAAATTGTTAAACAATGAATCGGCAAGCCGTTCGTTATTGAAAAAACAAGCCGTAAATTTCATCCACTCCGCACGTGCCAAGAGGGAAGATTCCAGCCATTCGTTATTGTAAATCAAGCAAATACCCGCAGTTTTCAATCTACGCATGTTTTCGTCTTCCTGTTCGTTGTAAGTACTTAGTATTAAGGCATCGGGTTGAAGCAGCAACAGATTTTCCATATTGAACTGAAAACCAGTACCTAAATTAACCAATTCCCCCTGTTGATAGGCTTGTTGCAACGTGGAATTGTATATCAATTCGGGCGAACAAACCCCTTTGACCGCAGGCAACGCCCCAACCAAAGACAAAAATTCAATCTGCGTACAAGACGTTATGCCAATGCTTTGCAAAGGAATTTGGAGGCGGGTACCGTCTTTGGGCGTTTGCACAGCGGAGTCTTCCACCAAATAATACACCGCTAAAACTTGATTTTTCCGCCAAGGATTAAACACCTTTACCTGCTTGTACCGATTGGCATACGATACCGAAAATCCCGTTGCATATTTCACCGATAAAGTGGAATCGACACTTAAATATTCGGGGTCATTTGTGTTTGTATTGCAAGAGGTTAGAAAAAAAACGGTTGCAAAAAAGGGTATAATTCTTTTCAGATTTTGCCACGAATTTTCAAGAATTATTTTTAACTTTTCATTTTTCATTTTTCATCCTATAAAGCAATCCTCCCATTATGTTAATATCCAGACAGTTAAAATATTTCATCTGGGGTTTTATACTGCCTTGCATGGAGTTCAATCCCGCGGAATAGGCGTTGTAAAAAGTGAAATACAAGCCTTCATACAAGGGAATTTCCACCCCCAAACTGATTTTTACAGCAAAAACAACACCAGCAATGCGCTTACTGCTGGATTCGTTTACAGATTCTTCAATATTGGGTTTGCCTGTTCTGATTTGCAACTGCTTCCCTTTGGCTTGGGCATTGGTAATGAACTGAAAAACGGGACCGCCGCTAAAAACAAATTTCACATTTTCCCCCACCCGCAACTCTGGAAATAAATACAAATTGATAGACCGGAGGTCGTATCGCAATTTGGTGGCAAACGTATCGACAGGGAAATTGTCTTCGTAATAAAACCACGATGATTGCTGTTTAAACTCAATCTGTCCGCCCAATTGCATATTTTTTGCAAGCGAAGAACAGTCTTTTTTGTATGAAAAATTCACCAGATAGGCATTATTGGGTTGAAACGAATGGCGATATTCCCGCTTTGTTTGAGAACAGTAAAAGATGGATTGGTTCAATCCCCCGCTTACGGCAACAGACGACTGAGCAGACAACTTCCACAAAGACAAAACACAAAGTAAAGCAACAACAAATCTTATAAAAATCATTCCCTATTTATTTGAATTTGCAAAGATAGCATTTTTTAATCAATTTATTTTTTTCAAAATATAACTTTTGTTTGAAAATAAAATGTTATCTTTGCAAAAATACAAAAAAGAGCATTATGAAAAGGATTTTTTGCATTATTGTTGCGTTATTTATGGTTGTTTCGGCTTGGTCGCAGTGTTGGAAATCGGTGTCTATTGGGGCAGCACATACGTTGATGGTAGAAAACGACGGTACGCTTTGGGGGCTGGGTGAGAATTTCTTCGGGCAGCTGGGCAACGGCACCACCAAAGATGAAGATGTGTTAGCCCAAGTTAGTACCGACAACGATTGGTCTCTTATGGAGACGAAAAATGATTTTTCGTTAGGTATCAAAACAGACGGTACCTTGTGGATGTGGGGAAGAGAAATCTTGAGTCTCGAAAATCATATCCTAAGCCCTGTTCAAGTGGGATTTGATGCTGATTGGAAAAGCGTATCCGCGGGCGAGAATCATGTTATCGCCCTAAAAAACGACGGCAGCCTTTGGGCATGGGGCAACAACCTCTACGGGCAGTTGGGCGATGGTACGTTTGTCGATAAATCTGCCCTTGTGCAAATAGGCACTGATTTCGACTGGACTTATATTGCCGCTGGAAGCGAGCATTCATTGGCAATCAAAGCAGACGGCAGTCTATGGGCTTGCGGACGAAACGCAAGCGGACAATTGGGCGACAGCACCACCGAAAGCAAATCCACATTCGTACTTATTGACGACACCCATCAGTGGAAAATGCTTGCAGGCGGATTGTTCCATTCCTTAGGTTTGACAACGGAAGGATCGCTTTGGGCATGGGGCGGAAATAGCGCTGGACAATTAGGAAATGGAACATGGATACAATCCCTTGTCCCGATACTCATTTCCTACGACGATTGGCGTGCCGTTTCAGCAGGAAGCCGCCATTCTGTTGCCCTAAAAACAGACAACACCTTGTGGGCATGGGGAAGCAATAACTATGGACAATTGGGCAATGGCACCACCGAACCGTCCAATTCTCCTGTGCAAATAACCAATCGCTCCGATTGGAGTTTCATAGTCGGCGGCATGTCTTGCAGTGCAGGAGTGGACACAAACAATACGCTTTGGATGTGGGGAAACAACAGTTCCTCGCAAACTACGCTTGTTCCCACGCAAATAGGAACTGCCAACGATTGGAGGGCTATTTTTGCCAGTCAATTTCACGTGATGGCTATCAAAAGAAACAATGCTCTTTTTGGGTGGGGAACAAATGATTTTGGGCAACTCGGCGATTATTCAACAATGGATAAAGCAACTCCTACGCCCATTTACGGGGGAGCATGGAGAAGTGTCGGCTTAGGTGCGCATCATACTATCGGAATTTCAACCAACGGCACGTTGTGGGCATGGGGAGGAAATTTCGGAGGACAATTAGGAATCGGCACTTCCGATGACAATCCGCATGGTATTCCCATTCAAATAAGCAATGATCAAACATGGGGAAAGGTAGCTGCAAATGGAACAAGTAATGTTGCCGTTAAAACAGATGGAACACTTTGGGCATGGGGATACAATATACGCGGGCAATTGGGCAATGGCACCACCACTCCCATAGACACCATTGAGCAAATAGGAACCGATGTCGATTGGCGGACAGTTACCATGGGTGGCAATTTCACCTTAGCACTAAAAACGGATAACAGTTTATGGGCGTGGGGCGAAAATGTTGCCGGACAATTGGGCGACAGCACCACCATTGTACGAACTTCTCCCACCCAAGTAGGTACATCTTACGACTGGGAGGCAATAGCAACAGGCATTTTCCACAGTATCGGATTAAAAACAGATGGTACGCTTTGGTCGTGGGGTGCAAATGAGGAAGGACAATTAGGCTTAGGTATCGAAGATGACAAAGTGAACGTCCCAACACAAATAGGAACGGATACCGATTGGAATGCCATTTTTGCAGGCGGCAGTCAATCTTTTGCCATAAAGAACAA
>Ga0082212_10004642_pt1 | contig 18958 bp, 13 predicted proteins | sample TergutNt197P3_FD_71548 | JGI IMG/M metagenome (GOLD analysis project Ga0082212, IMG submission 71548) | Neocapritermes taracua P3 segment gut microbial communities from Petit-Saut dam, French Guiana - Nt197 P3 | ecosystem: Host-associated > Arthropoda: Insects > Digestive system > Gut ...
CGGCGAAGCATTCAGCAAGGAGTTGGCGTCCATTGCGGACGTGTACGTCAATGACGCGTTCGGCTCGGCGCACCGCGCACACTGCTCGACTGCGGGCGTGACCGCGTTTATCGGCGGTGAAACGGCAGTGGGATACTTGATGAATAAAGAGATTGCGTTCTTGGGCAATGCGGTCAACGCGCCTGAACGTCCGTTCGTGGCGATTCTCGGCGGCGCGAAAGTTGCCGATAAGCTCAACGTCATTGATAACCTGATAGAAAAATGTGACACGCTGATAATCGGGGGCGGTATGGCGTATACCTTCTTAAAAGCGCAGGGGTTTGAGGTGGGTAAGTCTTTAGTCGATAACGAGAAGTTGGACTACTGCCGCGAAATGCTTGATAAAGCGAAGAAAAAGGGTAAAAGTCTGTTGCTGCCTGTTGACACGGCTATTGCAGGGGCATTTCCTAACCCTATTGACGCAAAAGTTCCCGCTGACTACGTTGGTTCGCATGAAATCCCCTCCGACCAGATGGGGTTAGACATCGGGCCTAAGACGTGTGAGTTGTTTGCGGCGGCAGTCAAGACTGCGAAAACTGTCGTGTGGAACGGGCCTATGGGTGTGTTCGAGAACCCGACGTTGGCTAAAGGCACTATGGCAGTCGCACAGGCACTTGCGGATACAGGTGCGACGACGGTCATTGGCGGCGGCGATTCTGCGGCGGCAGTCGTGCAACTCGGGTTTGCAGACAAGATGAGCCACATCTCCACGGGCGGCGGCGCGAGTTTGGAGTATCTCGAAGGCAAAGTCTTGCCCGGGATTGATGTGATTCAAGATGCGTAGGAGGTGTATTTATTATGCTTAAAGGAAATCAAATCATAAGAATAGGTGTTGGGATTCTTGGATTATCTTTGATTTTAGCCCATACTGCAAACATTCCACATGAAATTTCTGCGTTTTTTATGGGGTTGGGCTGTAGTTTAAGTTTTGTCGGAACAGGCAAAAGCATATCATTGAAAGAAGGATAGAACTATGAAAAAATCATCACGCAAAGTAGTTATCGCCGGGAATTGGAAGATGAACAAGACTCGTGCGGAGGCGGCAACGCTGATTGGGCAGCTTGCGAACGCTCCGCAAAATGCCGACGTTGACGTGGTAGTATGCGTGCCGTTCACGGCACTCGAGACGGCAGTTAATGCCGTCAAGGGCACGGCGGTTAAAGTGGGCGCGCAAAACGTCCACTTCGAGAAGAGCGGCGCGTTCACAGGCGAAGTTTCGGCGGATATGCTCGTCGAACTCGGCGTGGAATACGCGGTAATCGGGCATAGCGAACGCCGTCAGTATTTCGGTGAGACGGACGCGACGGTCAACAATCGCACTCGGGCGGCTCTCGTCGCAGGGCTGATTCCGATTTTGTGCATCGGTGAACTTTTAGAAGAACGCGAGGCAGGTATTACAGAAGAAGTGCTGTCTCGGCAAACCAAACTCGGGTTGGCGGGATTCACTGCCGACGAAGTTAAACGCATTATTATTGCGTATGAGCCTGTGTGGGCAATCGGGACAGGCAAGACCGCCACTGCGGAGCAAGCGGGTGAGGCGTGCGGATTCGTGCGCGGTGTGATTGCTAAGTTATATGGAGAGGCTGTCGCCGACGGTGTGACAATCCAGTACGGCGGTTCCATGAACGCGAAAAACGGCGCGGAACTACTCGCGCAAGAGGACGTGGACGGCGGTTTGATTGGCGGAGCGTCGCTCGTTGCGGAGGACTTCAAGACGATTATTAAAGCGGCGGTGGGCGTATGAAAAAGATTCTTTTAGTCGTCATGGACGGAATCGGATTCTCGACTACGGGAATCGGTGACGCAGTGTCTTCGGCGAATACACCGACCCTTGACCGTCTGCTTGCCGAATACCCCAACGTAAGGCTCAAAGCGCACGGCGGCGCGGTGGGTCTGCCGTCGGACGATGATATGGGTAACTCGGAAGTGGGGCATAATGCACTGGGTTGCGGTCAGATTTATTCACAAGGAGCGAAACTTGTGAACGAGTCCATCGAATCGGGCAAGTTGTACGAATCGGACGCGTGGCGCAAAGTCGCCGAAAACGCCGTGAGCAAAGGTTCGACACTGCATTTATTAGGGCTACTGTCGGACGGCAATGTACATTCCAACATCAACCACTTGTTCTCGCTGCTCAAACGCGCCAAAGCGGACGGCGTTAAGCGCGCATGTGTGCATATTCTGTTGGATGGGCGGGACGTTCCGCCGCTGTCGTCGCTTGAGTACGTAGAACAGCTTGAGGCTGTTATGGCGGAATTGAACGATAATAATTTTGACGCGCGAATCGCGTCGGGCGGCGGACGCATGAAAATCACCATGGACAGGTATGAGGCAGAATGGGCTATGGTAGAACGCGGTTGGGCGACTCATGTCAAGGGCGATGGGCGCGCGTTTACGTCTGCTACTGCGGCGATTGAAACGTATCGCACAGAGAATCCCGACTTGAAAAGTGACCAAGACCTGCCTCCTTTTGTTATTGCTGAAAACGGTGAAGCAGTCGGCAAAATCACAGACGGTGACAGCGTTGTGTTATTTAACTTCCGCGGGGACCGCGCCATTGAGATTTCCATGGCGTTTACTGCTGATAGTTTTGATAAGTTCGCGCGCGGCGCAAAGCCCGACGTGGTGTACGCGGGAATGTTGCAATATGACGGCGACTTGAAACTACCCGAGTTGTTCTTGGTCAACCCGCCCGAGATAACAGGCACGTTGTCGGAGTTGCTCGTGGCGAACGGCGTCAAGCAGTACGCCGTATCCGAAACGCAAAAGTTCGGGCACGTCACGTATTTCTGGAACGGTAACAAGAGCGGGAAATTCAGCGACGAACTCGAAACGTATCACGAGATTCCTTCTGATACGGTGAGTTTCGACCAAAAACCAAAAATGAAGTCTGCCGAGATTACTGCCGATGTTATCGCGGCGATTGAGTCGGGCGAGTACGGCTTTATCCGCTGTAACTTCCCGAATGGCGATATGGTGGGTCACACGGGGAGCATGGAAGCGACGATTATTGGCGTGGAATCGGTTGACGAGGCGTTGCGCCGTCTTGAGGAATCCTGCGCCGTGAATGGTGTCCTCATGCTCGTTACTGCTGACCACGGTAATGCCGACGAGATGAGTGAGAAGGACAAGAAGGGCGGTTTGGTTGCGCGGACGGCTCACTCGCTGAATCCCGTACCGTTTATCGTTTGTGATAAGTCGCTGTCGCTCATTGAATGTGACGAATCGACAGTGGGGTTAGCCAACGTCGCGCCGACTGTGGCGGAATTATTCGGGTTTACTCCGCCCGCTAAGTGGGAGAAAAGCCTGTTGAAGTCATAATGCCTGTCGCGGAATGCCGAAACGTCGGCATTCCTCGCTTTAGGAACCGCCAATAAATAAACTCGACGTTTCTCTTGTATTTTTGCCGACATACTTCGTTAAAATTTCTTGAAAGGCACAAAGCCTACTGCGAAATTTCTCCTCGTCTGCCGACAAAAATACGGCGGCAAACTTATCAACTTTATTTATTGGCAGTTCCTTACATAAAATTAACATTGTTTTACTATTGTATTTTCGGCAAAAGTGTGATACAATGTAGGCAAGAACGTGTATGCGGAGGTAGTCTTATGGAACAAGCAATGATGAGTTTCCCTATTGAATGGCAAACGAAAGATAAAAAAAAACTCAAAATTACTAAAGATAATAAAATATAAATCGCTCAATGCGGTAGGCATTATGATGATAAGTGAGGGATACTTATGAGTAACTTGAAGTGGATTGCCTGTCAGGGGTTGGACTTGAACCCCTACAACATATCTGTGCCCGACAGGTTGAATAAGTCGGGTTTCGCGCTGATTTTTGACGAATTCGGCAACGGCAGAGTTGATAAAGCACAGTTGTGCATACACAGCGCACTGTCGGAAAATCAGCACGCTAACATCTTGTTGATTTGCCCTGAATCGCTCATGCAAATCTGGTACTCTATCCTCCTGTCCGAGTTAGGGGCAGACTTCAAGTTTATTTCGGCGACGGGGGACTCGGTGGCGTTCCATTCGGCGTGTACGGCGAATTTATACATTGTGGGCGAAGAAAAGCTCAAGTCTGCGACCAATGCGACGGGGTTGATGAAAGACGCGGGCGTGGTTTGGGATTTGATGATTATTGATGCAGGCTCCACCGTTGTGGGGGTGGATTGGGCAGGATACTACAACAACTGCCGCAATAAAGCTAAGCAACTGCTCATATTCGCGCCCAATCCGTTTCCGCACGACAGCGACGTGACGTCCGTTATGCCGCTGCTTAAAGAAACGCTCAAAGCGTTTTTGTATGACGAGAACCACAAAGCGGAAATCGCCAACCTTAAAATCGACGAAAGCATTGTTAAGTTCACGCCTGACGCTCCGGTCACACGATATTATATCGCAGGGAGGCTGAATCAAAAGACGCCTAACTTAGTGGTGTGTGAATACGAGATTGACGAGGCGTTGTTCAACAGCAAAAACCGATTTATGGACGTTCACGCGGGCGTGCCTTACTACACACTCGGCGGCAACGTGTTTGAAGAATTCGATGCTGACTTGAAGAATAAGTATATGCGCGCGCGGTATGACGCGAGCGACATCAAAAAACTAAGCAAAGCCGATAATAAACTAAAAGTCTTTTTGGCTAAGTTAGACGATATTCTTAAAAACCCCGAAAACAACGTGGTGATTTACTTCACGTCCACCGATACGCTTCATTACATCACTAAAGTCATCAACGCCGTCTACCCCGAATTGCGGGACGCGAAGATTATTACGCGTACCGACTCGGTGTTGGACAGCCGCTACCTCAAACTGCAATTCAGCGCGGAAAACCCTGATTATGCGCGGCTCACTCTCGCGACGGACGCAATGGGTGAGCATTATCACGGTATGGGCAGGGCGACGCACATCATCAACTATGAATACCCCGAAAACCCTGCGGAATTAGAACGCCGGTTCTTCCGCACGGCGCGAATCGGTATGTGTTTGCGCGTCCCTGACGAGTTTATTATCTTCACCGACACACAGCGCAAGTTCGACGGGCGAATACTCGGTAAAGTCATGTTCGCGAGCGTGTATAAGTGTTTCAAGGCAAAGATTCCGTCACAGAATGTGCTGTTCTGGGTGCCTAACGCCGAGCGGTATATCGTTGAAATGTTGGAGGATTTACGAAAAGTCATCTACAACGCGCGCGGCGAAACGCGGGAATATGCCCGCAACTTCTGCGCGGAGTATAACATAGCTGACAGGGGATTGGTGTCCACTGCGGGCAAGACCGCCGTATACGCGGAATCGCTGTTGGGGCGGTTAGTAAAACTGTTTGACGTGGAACAGCGTTTACCCAGACCGGGCGTGGAATTAGACAATGCAACGCGCGAGTTGTTGGTGGAGAATGTGCGGGAGGGGTTGGATAAACTCCGCAGCGGGTACATCTATTTCAATGATATTAACGACACGGTGCCGCGTTCGACGGGCAACCCTAACTATCTTAATAAAATCGCCGTAGAGTATGAAGACCACGAAATTCCCAATGGTGTTAAAGCGGCTGAGTCGGAGTTGGAGGGGTTGTTGTCTATGTCCGAGGGTTCGCCTGCTGTCACGCGGGGGGCGTTAGAGAGCGTTCCTGACGGACTGAAAACCGCCGTATTGTATAATATATGGAGATATTGCAAAGTGAATAAGGGTCACAAGGAATCGCTCAGGGCGTTCATGGACAAATACAACAAGGGGGTGATTTAGGTGGCAGCTTCGGATAAATATGTAGAAAAGCCTGTACAGGAGCTGATTGGCGACTTTTATCAGGCACACGCCGCGGGGAATCAGGAGGGCATGGACGGCCCGCTCAAAATCCTGCAACGTAAAATCTTTGAGGGCAACTTGGACAGCAAGCCTTTCATTGACTATTACAACGATATGTTCAGTGGAAGAACATCATTCAACGCGTTAGTCAGCGTCAAAGACTATCCGTTTGAGAGCATTTTTCGTGAGCTTTTACAGAACACGTTTGACTGTTTCTACGATGTCCCAGACGTTAAGATTATCGTCAACTTCAAGGACAATAACGAGATTTCGTTGTCATATAACGAGATTGGCTTTACTATGGAGCAATTCTTGTACTACTTGGCGTTCGGGCGCAATAAAATCGACAAGTATAAAGAGGGGCGATTCGGTGTGGGTGCGAAGAGCGTGTTTATGAATGTACAGCAGCTCACCATGCGTTCAAACAACTTCGGGTTCAAAATTGTAAACAACTGCGGCAAAGGCGAGAGCCTTACGATTACGGAACTCGATTTACTGCGCGATTTAGTCAAAGGTACGGAAATAAACGTCAAAGTATCTGACGAACAGTATGCGCGTATTAAAGACAATTTCATGACCATGGTGGATAAAAAAGGCGACTTCATTAACCTTGTGGAGTTGTGCTTTGCGTTCAACCGCAAGAAAGTCATGAACGTCCAGAAAGAAGATAAGGAAGAGCCTAATCGTACGTTTAATATCGCAGTCATGGACAAGGGCAAGATTGCGACGTTGTACAAAATCGCGTATGCGGCAAAGCCTGACGGTGCGAAAGCGGACAGCAACCGCATTATTCGATTGTATCAAAATAATAAAAGCGTGGTGGATTTCATTTGCCACGAGCAGGACGGTTTTTCTTATCTCATACCCTTCGCAGTCGCCGCGTCTAAACGGCACAGCATTGTCAAGACGTTTATGCAGAAGTATAACTTTTTCTCGACATATGAGTTGACGGGGTTGATTGCCAGCAGTCAAACCGCTAACGCTGAAAAAATCTTTGACGAGAAGTTGTCAGCGTTTTTCGTAAGCGTACCCAACGCGTACATCACCATGTCGCGTACGGGGATTAAAGCAGATTCGGAACCCACCGTGTCCGCTCAAGTTGAACGGGGCGTGAATGACCTCATTAAGTCCTACGGCGAATACTTCGTGTTGGATTTGTACGCGCTGCCCGGAGTCGAGAACCGCTACGGTTTCCGCCCTAAATCCTACGCGTTTGAGTTCATCAAAAACTTTATCTTGACGTCTAAGTTAGTGTCATCACTCAAAGGCACGTTTCAAGAGAACATTTCGATTCAGTTCCCTGGGGAGCCGCGCCCAATCCCGCACACTGAGCTAAAACTGACAGCGTATTTGCAAGACAGAACCGAAGTCCCTCAAGAAGAACACACGTCGGGCGACGCTTACACCGCCTACATTCTCGGTGAGCGCGACAAGCTCATCAGCAAAGTCGGCAACGCGCAGGACACGACTCTGTGCCTTGTTTATTCGTGGGTTAAGCAAGGGGACGGCGGTGTTCAAATACACGGCGGCAAGGAGTTCTACTACGAGTTTATACGCGGCGGCGGAACGTATATCGCAGAATCCAAAGCCAAACAAGGATTGCAGGACTATAACTTGCACATCGGGTTCAACAGCATCGTAGGGGCGACATTGGGCGAGTTCACGGGCGACGGCAAATACGTCGTAGACGAGGACGCGCTGGAATCGGTATTTTCGTTCTTTGACGACACGTTTAATGAAGACTATCGCATGAATATGCGTTACTATCAATTATTCGTGACTTACGGCGACGAAGAGCATATAGTTGACATATCCAAAATCAAAGTGAGCAACCTCAAGAACGCTATGGAAACGCTCCGCAACCGCCGTCACCGATTCGATACGGCGCAGGCGTTCAACGAAACGGCAAAAGTAATCCTTAACGTGTTCACCGCCGAAAAAGACACCATTACGTTTCTGCGCGAAATTCGCGCACAGGGCGGCGTAGTCACTCTCGCGTTAGATGTCAATAAAAAATACCGTTTCTCGGTTTACGGGCATCAGTTCCTAATACCCGGGCGGATTACCAACTCACAAATGCTCGAAATAGTCGGCGACATGGACGCTATGATTGATACGGGAATGCTCTTTGGCAGACGGTTTGACTTCCCGATATCGCCGGGCAAATTCGTGTTCGACGCCAAAGAAATTCACCGCCTCTTAAAAGGGGAAGACGTGTTGCTCGAAGATGTGCAGAACATTTTGCCGCGTCTGTTCATCAGCAACTTGGGAATCGCCAAAATCGCACTGCTCGGCGCGGGTGATAAATTCCTCGGCATTATCGGCATTGAAGAGCCCATTCCCGAACAGTTCGACGGCCAGATTGTACGCATGGTGGTGTTGAAAGACGACCACAGCAAAGCACAGTTTGCGGGGATTATCGAACATCTGCTCATTGGCGAAAACAGAGGGTTGATTTCCGGCTCATTAGTCAAAACCGCAGAGCCTAATATCGTACTTGCCGACCAAATGCCCTACTATAACCGACCGCTCCCCGAAATCACGCGAGAAGAGTTTGACTTCTTACGGGGCGAAATTAAACGCATTGCCGATTTACCCGGTGACAACTTCCGCAACTATTTAGCAAAAGACGTCAACTTTAAGTTGTTCGGATACGGCGGCTGTTGCCCGTTGTGCGACATTGAGAGCGAAACAATCAACAGTTTTAACGTGCGGGAGTTTACCGTGGAAGCCATCGCACCTGTAGGGCGCGGACTCAAGGAAAAGACGTTTAACTTCTCCTTATATATGTGCGCGAATGACGCTTGTGCGGCGGGCGGCTGGGTAATTGAAGACCTCAGCGTTGGGGGTATGAACCCGTTTGTGTGGCTTAAAGAGCTTGCGGCGGCTGAAACAATAGTGCCGGAATTCCTGCACTGCAGCGTGCGGCTGACTTCGCGCGTTACGCATGAAGTCCCCATTACCGCATCGGTACCGGCGCAGGGTAAAGCCTTCGCGACACCTCCGACAGTCATCGACTTTGTTCTCTCTCCCCTCCTTGCGGCAAAATGGGTTGAGGATAACACCAAGTAGGCATTTAACTATAAAACCCTTGTGTATATCACGAGGGTTTTTCTATATATTGTATGTTTTTTACATATCATGCCCATATAAATGTTGCTTTTTTACGCTTATTTATATTGACACAGCGGCTTACTTGTGTTATAATGTTTAGAAAGTGTATTAAAGTGTGCAAAAATATATGAAAGGCGGTAAAAAGTGTGGAAAACTATGTTGAAAATGTTGAAACATCAATAAAAGCACCTGTTTTGCGCGGGCATCAGAAGTCCACCCTTGACGACAAGGGGCGCATGAACATACCGTCTAAATTTCGCGACGCGTTAGGTGAAGGGTTCGTCATTGCGCGGCACATTGACAAAGACGCGCTGTGTCTCAAGATTTATACCGAGACGGCATGGGCTAAGTTCAACGCGAAACTTGCCGAAATTCCGCAAAAAGAAATGTCAGTTGTCAAGCGCAGTATTGACTCGCAGGACGTGGAAGTTAAGAGCGGGCGCGTACTTGTTCCGCTGTCTCATCGCAAGTATGCACACCTTGACGGCGAAGTCGTAATCATCGGTATGGAGGACACTGCCGAATTGTGGAGCAAGGAAGAATTCGACAAACACAACACCGAAAATATTGACAACGCTGCGGCGATTCTCGAAAAATATGGTATATAAACACACCACGGTACTACTCCGTGAAACGATTGACTATCTTGCAATCAAGCCCGACGGTCATTATGTTGACTGTACACTGGGCGGCGGCGGACACTCGGCGGCAATTGCGGACAAGCTCGACTTCGCCGACGGCGGCAAACTCACTTGTTTTGACATGGATATTGCCGCGATTAATGCGGCGCGCGCTAACCCTAAGTTATCTAAGTTATCGGGGGTGACGCTGATTCACGGAAACTTCAGTGAATTAGCAGGGCATGAATTGCAGGACTTGTCGGGCATTGTCATGGATTTGGGCGTATCGTCTCACCAGTTGGACACGCCCGAACGAGGTTTTTCGTTTCATGATGACGCGCCGTTAGATATGAGAATGGGGGATTCGGCAATACTCACCGCGTATGATGTGGTGAATGATTACAGCGAGGGCGAACTCACACGAATCTTGTACGAATACGGCGAAGAGAAATACGCGAAGTCTATAGCGCGCGGAATCGTACGCGCTCGCGGACACGCTCCGCTCAAAACCACAGGCGAGTTGGCGGAGGTGATAAAACAAAACGTGCCGCTGTCCTATCGCAACGCGAAAAACCCCTGTCGCAAAGCGTTTCAGGCGATTCGTATAGAAGTCAATGACGAATTGGGCAGTTTGACTGTGGGGTTACAGTCGGGGTTTGCCGCACTAAGCGCGGGCGGGCGATTCGCAGTGATTACTTTTCATTCGCTCGAGGACAGATTAGTTAAACGCACGTTCGCTGAATTCACGGCAGGGTGTGACTGCCCTAAATCGTTGCCGTTGTGCGTCTGCGGAAAGACGCCGCGCGCCATTCAAGTTACGCGAAAGCCTGTTGAACCGTCGGCGGCTGAAATTGAAGGCAATCGCCGCGCAAGAAGCGCGAAGTTACGAGTAATTGAGAAGCTAAAGAAGGGATAAGCCCAAAGGACGGGATTTGTTCGTCCGACGGGCGAATCTTGACACAAAAAGCTATAAGATAATATAAAAGGGGGAAGCTAAAATGTTACGATACCACGGAAATACAGAGCCGATTGATTTAAGCGCGTTAGACGCTTACGAGAATGACGAAACGGCGCGGGCAAAGAGTGCGCGCAGACACAGCGAACGTATTCATGAACATCGCGACCGTAATGACGGCGTATCTAAACGCGGTAGCTGGTTTGGGTTAATCATTTGCGGCGCAGGTGTCGTGGCGGCGTTTTTCATATATTTGCACGGCGACATCATGCTGCATGAAATCAACAAGGACATGGTGGCGGCAGATATGAATATCAGCGAATTGCAACGGGATAATGACAGGCTCATCACCGAATTAGAAAGCATCGCCACACCTTCACGCGTGGAGGAATTTGCAACGGAACGCGGTCTTGTTAAGGAGCAAGTGCTGAACGTGACGCACGTCGCGGTAAGCGTAGACCATACCGTGGAAGTCGCCATCGAAGAAGAACCGACATTCTGGGAACAAGTCGGCGAATTATTCGACGAATGGAAGTCATTTTTTGAATAAGTTCAGAATATAATTGGACAAGGCAAACAAGGGATAAGCCCCAAGGGCGAATCCTGACGAAAGCAAACAAGGGATAAGCCCCAAGGGCGAATCCTGACGAAAGCAAACAAGGGATAAGCCCAAAGGCAAGGAGAAGTCGTCATATGAAATCACCGTTATCGCAATCACCCGACCGCGCAATGAAACTCAAGCTGACGTATATCGTGACGCTTTTGTTACTCGCGTTCGTGTTGTTAATCGGGCGCAAGCTCTACGTTACGTCTGTGGTTGACGCTGACGATTTTCGCACAAGAGCCAACAGCCAGCAATTAGACAGTTTTACTATTAACGCCAACCGCGGCACAATCTATGACCGCAACGGCAAAATAATGGCGCAGAGCCGCACGGTATGGAACGTGATTCTGTCACCGTATGACGTGAAACTCAACGAAAACAACCCCGAGGAAATTGCCGAAATGCTGTCCGAAGTGTTGGGGTTAGACTATGACAAGATGATGAAACTGATGAATGAACCTGAGCGTCGGTACGAAGTTGTCGCCCGACGAATTGAGCGCAAAGAACACGATAAAATCGTTAAATGGAAAGCCGAAAAAGAAATCGCGTTGTACGCAGTATACCTCATGGAGGATACGTTGCGGCATTACCCCAACGACAAATCCGCATCGAACGTAATTGGGTTTACCAACTACGAGAATGACGGAATGTACGGCATTGAATCGTTTTATGATGACCAATTGCAAGGGCTTGACGGGCGATTAGTCATGTTGCGTGACGCAGTAGGGCGGACAATGGCGAACGAATACGAAAACCGATTCGACGCGACGGACGGCAACAACGTCTACATGACGGTGGACGTGTCACTGCAACATTATCTTGAGAAACACTTAGAAGCGGCAGTGCATCAGCACAATGTCGCCAATCGTGCAACGGGCATTATGATGAACCCCAATACAGGCGCGATTCTTGCAATGGCGACAACTCTCGGGTACAACCTGAACGAACCCACAGAGTTGACCGAGGCACAAGAACAACAACTCAAAGAGATTGAAGATAAGTTGACTAACGAAGCGAAATTGCAAGGCGAAATCACCAAGAAAGTCAAGAAAAGCATTGACGGCAAGGTCGCTAAAGAACGCTCGGCTATGTGGGAACAACAGTGGCGCAATAAAGCAATTACGGAGTTGTACTTCCCGGGGTCGGTGTTCAAAGTCGTCACAGCGGCAATGGCACTTGAGGAGAAAGAAATTACGCCGCAAACGTCTTACAGTTGCCATAACCAGTATGTTGAAGTCGCGGGTACGCGCATTCACTGTTGGGCATACGGCAGAAGCGGGCATGACCCTGCTAACTTGACGTTAGCTATGCGGCATTCCTGCAATCCTGCGTTTATAAACATCGGTTCACGCTTAGGAACACAGCGATTTTATGACTATCTCGACGCTTTCGGGTTGACCGACAAAACGGGCATTGACCTGCCCGCCGAAGCCGGTTCAATCGTGGCGAATCGGGAGCGTATGTCCTCGGTTGACCTTGCCATGTCCTCAATCGGGCAGACGAATAAAATCACACCGTTGCAAATGATTACGGCGTACGCCGCTTGCATCAACGGCGGGTATTTGGTACAGCCGCACATGGTTGACAGAATCACCGATAATGACGGTAACGTCATTCAAGATAACCTCGGTGGTGTTCGCAGACAGATTTTAAGCGCGGAGACGTCGGCGATTATGCGCGAAACACTTGAAGAAGTCGTCAAAGCTAACGGCGGTACGAATGCGTACATCTCGGGGTACAGAATCGGCGGTAAGAGCGGTACGAGTGAGAAAATCGACGAGTCAACACCCGGCAATATGCGTTATGTGTCCTCGTTCGCGGCGTTCGCACCTGCCGATAATCCGCAGGTGATTATGCTCGTGGTAGTAGACGATGCACGCGGCGAACAATACTACGGCAGCCAAGTTGCCGCGCCCGTTGTGTCGGCGGTATTCCGCGAGAGTTTCCCGCACTTAGAAATTTTTCCGCAGTATACGGCAGAAGAACAGGCGTTGCAAGATACACTCATGCCCAACCTCATCGGGCGTTCTGAGTTGGAGATGATAAGCGACCTCAACCGTGCAGGATTGCTCGAACCGCCCAATATTGAGGGAACGGGCAAGCGCGTAGTTCACACCGTTCCCGAAGCAGGCGCACCACTCGGGCGCGCGTCCACGGTGGTGGTATATTTTGATGATGATTCTTACCAAAACGCCATTGATGCAGTCGTGCCTGATGTGCATGGTATGAGCGTTACGCAGGCGAATAAAGCACTCACTGATGCAGGGTTGAACATTCGGTTCATGGGCGGCGCAGTCGCCAACGTCAACGCCCGCGCCATGAGCATGAGCGTCCAGCCGGGCGAAATGTTGCCTAAAGGGACTATCGTAGAAGTACATTTCATAGTAGACGAAGGCAGGGGTGGATAAGCAAAACAAGGGCTGAAATGAGGGAATTCATTTCCCTCATAAAGCCCGACGACGAAACGCGTCAATGGTGGTTATACGGAGGGGGACATACTGTGAACGTAATGGGATTAAACGTAACGAACGTCACCGACGATACACGCAAAGTCAAACAAGGGAGTCTTTACGTTGCTATCAAAGGCAGTGCGTTTGATGGGGAAGCGGCTGCAACGTCCGCACTGGGGAACGGCGCAGTCACAGTCCTCACACAGACGGACTTGGGGCTAAACGACAAGCAGATTCTCGTTGATAATGTTCGGTTGGCGTACGCGCAAGCCGCGTCGGAGTTCTACGGACACCCCACGACGAAAATGCGGCTCATCGCAGTCACGGGGACGAACGGTAAGAGCACAGTCGCCACGTTGATTAAAGCAATATTAGTTAGCAAAAACGCGAACAAATGCGGATTCATCGGCACGACGGGGGTTGACGTTTGTGACGGCAACGGAACGCGTGAATCGGCGTTGACTACGCCCAAGCAAGACGAGTTGTACAGACTTTTCGCCGAAATGGCGGCAAACGGCGCGCAGTTCTGCGTCATGGAAACGTCCTCGCAAGCCTTAGACCAATACCGCATTGCCAATGAGCGTTTCGCGGTAGGGATTTTCACAGGGCTGACTCAAGACCATCTTGATTGGCACGTTACCATGGAGAATTATTACAACGCAAAAAAACGTCTGTTTACCATGTGTGAATCGTCGTTAATCTGCACTGATTGTGATTGGGGGAAGCGGCTCGCGGGTGAGCTTGAGGGTCAAATAAATTGCAAAACTTACGGCGTAAACGGCGCGGACGTTGCCGATTATTACGCCACGAATATAAAACCTGCTGCTTCGGGCAGTACGTACTGGCTGTGCGATTCACGCGCGCAGAAGTCATGGCGCGTGGCGTTTAATATGCCGGGGCTGTTCAATATAGCCAACTCTATCGCGGCGATTGCCGCTTGCGAGCAAGTAGATGTTGACGTAACGGACAGCGTCGCCGCATTAGCCGAATTTGCGGGCGTTCGCGGACGGTGTGAGGTAATATATGACGCACAATACACGGTCATATGCGATTACGCGCACACAGCAGACGCGTTAGAGAAAATACTAAGCTGTACGAGACAGTTCGCGCCGTTTGGGGAGCGTCGGCTCATTTGTGTATTCGGTGCCGCGGGTGAGCGTGACGCGGAAAAACGCCCCTACATGGGTGAAGTTGTCTCGAAATACGCCGACTTAATGGTGGTGACTTCCGACAATCCGCGATTTGAAACCCCGTCGGCGATTATTGAAGACGTGGTTCGCGGAATCCCTGACGGTACGGAGTATGCGACGTTCACAGACAGACGCGAAGCAATCATCTACGCGCTGAGCGAGGCGTTACAGGGCGATATAGTCCTGTTAGCCGGAAAAGGTCACGAAACGACGCAGGTAATTGGTAGTGAAGAGCAGCCTTTTGACGAGAGAGTAATTGTTAAAGATTACTTCGGCAAGGAGTCAGAATGAACACATTCACACTTTCAATAGTGGCAGTCACCGCGTTAATCGTGGCATACATTATCGGGTTCCCGCTGATTCCCGCGCTTAGGCGGCTGAAATTCGGGCAGACGATTTTGGACATCGGCCCTAAGTGGCACGAGAAGAAACAGGGTACGCCGACAATGGGCGGGTTCATGTTCATCATCGGTATTACTGCGGCGTTTGCTGTTGGATTGTTCATGTTATGGCAACGCGAGTTAGTGCGGTTTGATGCAGTAGGCGGCATGAAATTCTTCAACGCTGTATCGGGGTTTATCATGGCGGCGTGTTTCGGATTCATGGGTTTTTTGGACGACTGGATTAAAGTCGCCAAAAAGCGCAACGAGGGACTGTCTGTCAATCAAAAACTGCTTATGCAAGCCTTGATTGTCTCGGCGTACTTCACCTCTCGCGTAATCGCGGGGGACGCGTCCACGGTAATTCACTTTCCGTTGCTCGGCTCGCTTGATTTGTGGTATTTCTACTACGTCGTAATGGGTTTAGGCATTATCTACATCGTCAACGCGGTAAACCTCACCGACGGCGTAGACGGATTGTGCGGCTCGGTGACAGTGGTGTTTTGTGCGGCGTTCATGGTGATTTGCGGAATGCTCGGTTATCATGAATTGTCCGTACTCGCGGCGGCGGCGGCAGGGGGGTGTATCGGGTTCTTGATATGGAACTTCAATCCTGCTAAAGTCTTTATGGGGGACACGGGTTCGCTATTTCTCGGAGGGTTGGTCTGTGCGCTCGGCGTGGGGGCGAAGTGTGAAGTTGTCATGATTCTCGCGGCGGCGGTATACATTTGGGAGGCACTTACCGTGCTAATCCAAACGACTTACTTTAAGATTAGCGGCGGTAAGCGGCTGTTCAAGATGACGCCCATTCACCACTCGTTCGAGATGAAGGGGTGGAAAGAGAACAAGATTGTGTTCGTGTTCTCGTTTCTCGCCGCAATAGCGGGGTTGACAGGCGTACTGCTCGTGTATTATGATACTCTATAACCTATTTAATACTTTTATAAGGGAGGTGGTTTGCATATGAATATGCCGTCAGCGAATACACGGTCGCATCGCGCTGTCAAGGCGACTGAACCCAAGCCGTCATCGCGGCATCGCAGACCGCCCGTCCGCAAACCCTCGACTGCGCCCGCGCAATCGGGGTGGCGGCTCACTAAGTTTGACATACCGCTGTTCTTAGTCACGATAGTATTAGCGGTATTCGGGCTCGGAATGCTCCTCTCGGCGAGTTGGGCATACGCCGCGCGCGAACACAGTGGCGACAGCTATTTCTATTTTCGCAACCAAATGATGTTCATGAGCGTGGGCATTGTGGTGATGGTTGTCATTTCATTTATAAACTATCGGTTGCTCTTGAACAAATGGGTTTTGTTTATTATGTGTGGCGTGACTGTCGCGATGATGCTCGCCGTATTATTCGGTGCAGGCGGTGTCACTCAAGGCGGAGCGGAGCGTTGGCTTAAAATCGGTCCGATTACGTTTCAGCCTTCCGAAATACTCAAGTTTGCTATGATTGTGGTGATTGCTTGGATGGCGCATCGCAACCCCGAACGAATCAAGACAACATTCGGCGCAATTCGCGTAGCGTTCGTGGTGGGGTTCTCCTGTATGCTCACAATCCTGCAACCTCACTTGTCCGGGACGGTGATTTTGTTCGTAATCGGTATATCCCTCATGAGCATCAGCGGTGTTCGCTGGCCTTACACGGTGCTTATTATCGTGGGCGTACTCGCGCTAATCCCGTTGATTCCTCCCATCATGGAGGCGGCGGGTTACAGCTACTCCGACGCGCGGATGCTGAGTTGGCGCGACCCGACTGCCGACGTACAGGGTGACACTTTTCAGACGTATCAGTCCTTAGTGGCAATCGGTTCGGGCGGGTGGTTCGGGTTAGGGTTAGGTGAAAGCCGTCAAAAGTTTTCCTACCTTCCTGCCAGCCATAACGATTTTATCTTTTCGGTTATCGCCGAGGAATTGGGGTTCGTGGGCGGAATGTTAGTCATTCTGTTGTTCGTGGTATTCATCTTGCGCGGGTTCTACATCGCCAAACGCGCGCCCGACCGTTTCGGTATGATGCTTGCCACAGGGGTTACTGTACAAATCGGGATTCAAGCGTTTTTGAACATCGCCGTGGCGACAAACACAATCCCTAACACAGGCGTGTCACTGCCATTCTTCAGCTACGGCGGAACCGCGCTGCTCATGCAAATGGCGCAAATCGGCGTACTGCTGAACATATCGCGCCAAGCGCGTATAGGCTAAACAAGGGCGATTCGGGGCGGCTCTGCCGCCACGATAGCCTGACGGCGAGCTAAACAAGGGCGATTCGGGGCGGCTCTGCCGCCACGATAGCCTGACGGCGAGCTAAACAAGGGCGATTCAAGACAAAGTATTAGGGGGATTCACACATGAACGTATTATTAGCCGCAGGCGGTTCAGCGGGGCACATCAACCCTGCGCTCGCCATTGCCGACAAGATTATAGAAGTTTTGCCCGAGAGCAACATCTTGTTCACGGGGACGCAAAAAGGCTTAGAAGCCAAGTTAGTCGCGCGCGCGGGATACGCGTTTCAGCCCATTAAGGCGGCGGGATTCCAACGAAAATTCTCCGCGCAAAACTTAGGGCGCAACGCCAAAGCCGCCTACTACTTCGTCACGGCGGGTATGGCATCAAAGCGCATTATCGGAGACTTCGCGCCTGACATTGTTGTCGGGACAGGCGGATATGTCACCGCGCCCGTACTGCGCCAAGCGGCAAAGATGGGGGTCAAGAACGTCTGTCACGAAAGCAACTCACTGCCCGGTATGGCGACGAAAATGCTCGCGAGGACTGCTGATAAAGTATTCGTTTCGAGTGAGGACACACTCAAGCGATTCCCTGACCATGCAGAATGCCCCGACAAGTATATGGTTACGGGCAATCCGTTGCGTTCGGGCAGTCATGACAATAACCGCAAAGCCGCCCTCGAATCGCTAAAACTGAACGGCGGCATGACGATTCTTTCGTTCGGAGGCAGCTTAGGCGCGAACAAAATCACCGAAGCAGTGGTGGATTTGTTAGCATGGGAGCGCGAACAAGGTGTGGACATCAACCACATTCACGCATACGGCGGCAACGGCAAGGGTGTGTTTGAGGAAATGTTGGCTCGCAATAACGTAAAGCCTATAGCAGGGCGAAACATATTCGCGGAATATATCCACAATATGTACACCTGCATCGCGGCGGCGGATTTAGTTATATGCCGCGCGGGTTCAATGTCACAAACTGAACTTAAAGCGTTCGGGCGCGCGTCGATTCAGATACCGTGGGCAGGTGCGGCAGAGAATCACCAGTATTACAACGCGCTGTCCATGGAAAAAGCGGGCGCGACAATACTCATCAAGGACAACGAAATCAGCGGTGCGAAACTAATCGACGTCGTGTCACAATTATATAAAGACAGGATTCGTCTGCGGCTCATGGAGGAGAATGCGGCAAAAATGTCCTCCCCCAACGCGGCAAGCATGATAGTGAGCGCAATGATTGACTTGACTGAGAATACAAGCTCTAAAAACGTGTAGCAAACTTACACCTCAAAGCATATAGTAATCAATACGATTGAATATGCAAAGGGGTGTTAAGATGAATAAACAACGTCTGATTATAGAGGGGGGGCGGCGATTGCAAGGAGAACTCGCCGTGCAGGGTGCAAAGAACTCTGTCCTGCCCCTGCTCGCCGCCACGGTTTTGTGTAAAGGAACGACGGTGTTGTACAATTGTCCTCGCCTGACCGACGCTGACGCGGCTTTTAGAATTCTCGATTGCTTAGGGTGCAAGTGTGAGCGTGAAAAATCTGTCATCACGGTGGACGCTGCACAGA
>Ga0082212_10004644_pt1 | contig 18954 bp, 16 predicted proteins | sample TergutNt197P3_FD_71548 | JGI IMG/M metagenome (GOLD analysis project Ga0082212, IMG submission 71548) | Neocapritermes taracua P3 segment gut microbial communities from Petit-Saut dam, French Guiana - Nt197 P3 | ecosystem: Host-associated > Arthropoda: Insects > Digestive system > Gut ...
TGTCCCGGCTGCCCGCCTTGCCCTGGTTGTCCGACCTGCCCAGGCTGCTCGTCCGGGCCTGGCTGCCCGCCCTGTCTTGGCTGCCCGCCTTGCCCCGGCTGTCTGACCTGCCCAAGCTGCTCGTACGAGCCTGGCTGCCCGCTCTGTATCGGCTGCCCGCCTTGCCCCGGCTGTCTGACCTGCCCCGGTTGCCCACCTTGTACCGTTGCCGTGCCTGCGCCGCCTGCCCCTGTCTGATCCTCGGCCAAAATCACATACTTGACGCCGCGAAGGGTATGTACCGCGTTGATCGGCACCATCAGCGTATCGGCGGACCTCTCAACCACGATCTCCAGGCTACTCGTCATCCCTACCTTTAGCCCTTCCCATTCGGTAACCTCGATCAATACCCAGTAATAAGCGACGTTCCCGGAGCCAGCGCCTTCCTGCGCGATCCTGGCAACCCGCCCTATGTACTCCTGATTCGGCAAGGCGTCCGCGACGACTTTGACCTCTTGCCCCACCTCTACCTTCGCGATATCCAGCTCATCTACATTAAAGACGATCTGCATCCTTTCCGAATCCACGATCTTGCCCAGATTATCGTTGGTCCGTAGGCTGTCGCCGACCTGCAGAAATGTGTTCTTTGGTCCGGAACTATCAGCGGCGGCATAGTATATCCCGTCAAAGTCTGCGGTTAGTGTGGTTTTCTTCTGCTTGAGATTCGCCATGGCGACCTGCATTTCCGAATTGGCGTCCGATATCTGGGAGTCCAAGTTCGTGCTGTCGATCCTATACATCAATGTGCCTGCCGTGATGATATCCCCTTCCACCGCATTGAGTACTTCTAGGTACCCTTCAGCAGGCGATTTGATCAGCGTCTCCGCATTCGGCTTCAGCATGACGGCAGATTGATTGCCAGTGCTTCGGTTGTGCGCCTGGCCATAGGTCTCGCCGCCGATCCGCTGCCCTTTGTCCAGCAGCAGGGTAAAGCTAAGGTAGTCCATGCCGTTGCTTCTACTGTAGGTGGGATCCCCGATCAGCGTCCCGAGGACGGTATTGCCGTACTCCAGAAGCGTGATCTGCAGATCATGTCCGTCAGCCCATGCTGCGCCTTCCTCAGCAGGCACCTGGAGCGTCATTGTGCTTATATCGAGCAAAGACATGATCGCGCCGTTCCTTGTCAGCTTATCCCCCACTCTGGCTTGCAGGGACGTCACCAAGTATTCCTTATCGGCGACCCGCTGCAAGTCGCTTTTCGCGGCGAAATACTCCGCGAGTTGGAATTCATATTTAGATACTGCTTGCTGAGAAGATACGACCTCCGGGCAATCCAGCACGAATAGCACATCCCCCTTAGATACCCTGTCCCCGTCGTCCACATGGATCTCCAGCAATGTCGAGGCGCCCGGGGCGGCCAGCGCCTGCTCCCTGGACGTCGCTACGGAGCCGCTGCCTGAGACCATGGAGCGAATATCTCCGCGAATGACCGGCGCAGTCCTGACCGTAGCCCGGTTTTCCTGGGTTGCCGTGTTCGTCCGCCTCGTATAGTACATATAACCTGCACCAGCCAGCCCCGCGATGACCAATACAGATACGATCCCTTTGACAATGCTTCTTCTTTTTGCCATGCTATAACCTCCTGAGGGCACGATGTCCCGCTTCTATCGTGTAGTCTATCCGCACTCTGTGAATGTGATGTGAACAGGGAGAAAATTCTGCTTGCTTTCTTTCTCAAGCTATGCTAGTATCACCTAAAGCCTGATGGATGTTGGGTTTGCGCACGGTTACAAGTCCTATACTGCGTTGATGGGGAGCAGTACTTATCCCCCTGGCTTCAGAAAGCCGCCGGTTGATGCGAGGCGGCAGCCGGGACTAAGGAACTCGCCCCGGAGCATTTCCCCGAACACGGCTTATCGTCTGCATGGTCTGACCTTATGCCGGCAGTAGGCGGTGACGGCTATCTCCCCGATATCAGAGCAGCTGCCTATTCGGCAAACCCATTGGCTACAATATCTGCCATGCGCTCTTGCCCGAGGCCGCGCTGAGTGCGCCCCTGTGGCGAATTAGAGTGGTACCGCGAGCCATCGTCTCTAGCGAAGGACGATGGTTTTTTTCTATTCATGTCAACCCAAGGAGGTCCTATCCATGTCGAATTACCAAATGAGCGATCCTACTACGAAGTACACGCCCTTTAGCCCAATCCCGCTGTCCGAAAGATCGTGGCCATCCCGCTCGATTACCCAAGCCCCCGTATGGTGCAGCGTCGACTTGCGTGACGGTAACCAGGCGCTGCCTACGCCTATGAGCCTGGAAGATAGGCTGGAATTCTTTTCCCTTCTTGTGGATATGGGATTCAAGCAAATCGAAGCCGGCAACCCCTTTGCTTCGGAGCTGGACTTCGCGTTCATCCGCAGGCTCATCGACGAGAATCGGATCCCGGACGGTGTGTCGCTCCAGGTGCTTACCTCCTGTGCAAGCGACAGCATCAGCAAAACCTTTCTGTCGATTGAAGGGGCGCGGCAAGTGATCCTGCACTTCCTGAATAATACCAGCCCCCTCCAGCGTAGGCTTGTCTTCCACGCAGACGAAGACGCGACAGTCGCCTTGGCCGTTCAAGCCGCCCGGCAGATTCGGGACCTTGCCAGCCAGTGCAGGGAAAAGGGCATGCATGTTGATATCGAGTACACCCCGGTATGCTTTACCGAGACGGAACCAGCATTCGCGTTACGCATCGTGGATTGTGTCCTGGACGCCCTCGAGGCGACCCCCTCGCGCCCGGCGATCATCAATCTGCCTGCTTCTGTGGAGGTGTGTATGCCCAACCAGTATGCGGACTTAGTCGAATGGTTCAGTACAAGCGCAAAAGACCGCAGTCGCTTTATCCTCAGCGTACACCCCCATAATGACAGGGGTACTGCTATTGCGGCTACTGAGCTCGCTCTCCTGGCGGGCGCCGAACGCGTAGAAGGCGCCTTGTTTGGCAATGGCGAACGCACGGGCAATGCGGATATTATCACGCTGGCTCTTAATCTCTACACGCAGGGTATTCATCCCGGGCTGGCAATCGGCGACATCGACAGGATCCGCGACGCCTGCCAAAGGCTGAACCGCTGCCCGGTCAGCCCGCGCCACCCCTATGTGGGCGAGTATGTGTATACCGCTTTGTCCGAAGCGCACCGGGAGGCCATCTCCCAAGCGGTCAGCAATCGGAAAAGGCGGCGCCTAGAGCGGTGGAACGTGCCCTATCTCCCCTTAGACCCTTCCGATGTTGGCAGGCAGTATGAGCCGATGATCCGAGTGGTCAGCCAAAAAGGTCAAAACAGCGCGGCATTCGTCTTGGAGAATCGGTTTGGCTATAAAGTGCCAAAGGCGATGCTTCCCGAGCTAAACCAAGTGGTCAACGAGGCTGTTGAAGCGGATGAGCGGGAGATCTCAGATGATGTATTGTTTTCCTTATTCAACACAGAGTTTATCCGCGTTGAGACACCTTATGAGCTGGCTTCATACCACACCTCGTACCTCAATGAGGAAGACGAGGAGGACAACGAAGTCCGCTTCTCCGGCGTGATCAACCACCACGGCCAGCCCACAGAAGTAGAGGGCGTCGGGAATGGCCCCATTGACGCCCTTTATCACGCGCTTAAGACGATAGGCGCAGCCGATTACGACTTTGTCTCCTATGACCAGCATGCGCTGAGCGCAGGGTCAGACTCCCGGGCTATCGCTTATATTCAACTCAAGGATAAGACCGGCTTTGCGCGCTTTGGCGTCGGCACCTCCAGGGACATAAAGAAAGCCTCCCTGCGCGCATTGATCTCTGCCATCAACAGGATGAGCCGTGAACGGGAATGACCCTATACCAGCTTTTGGAAGGCTCTTTGCCGCCGCAATGCAAGTACGACCACATTTGCGATTTCGAAATCCACCATGCTATGCACAACGGTCCCAATCCCCACCAGAAGTACCACTGACGTCAGAAACCCTCTCTGATAATACGCCTGGCTCATGTTGCCGTCGTAGAAAAACACGCTGACGACCAAAGCCTCGAAGAAACCATGGACAAGGGCTACGATCACAGAAAACACCCGTAGCTTGACTGCCGAGAAGGAAGCACCGCCTGCCTTCTGCAGGTAGTATGCGCCTACAAAGGCAAATACCACATGGCTGGCAGCGCGTACCACGATCACCAGGGGAAAACCCCCAAGGAAGAAGCCCGCAGTCGTCCCGACGGCAACCGCCACCGCCATCACCGGCGAAATGTACATAGCGATAAAAATAGCCACATGGCTTGCTAAGGTAAAGGACGCCGGCTCCAGCACAATCTTGATTGGTGAAAACATGGGGATGATGATCCCAATGGCGATCAACAAGCCCATCACGGATAGCTTAAGCGCAGAATCATTCTTCATGAAAAACACACCTCATCGTAGCAGCTGTATACTGTATAAGGAATGGAAGCCGACACAGTACCAGCCAGATTAGGTAAATCATAGGTTAGCGCACTACCTTTGTCAAGATAAGAATTCTTCAGCCGGCAATATCTTCCATTGACAATGCCTGATGCTTTCAGTACAATGAAATTCGCTGAAACTGCCCCGGCAGTGGTTAGCACGGAGCTGTGGTGTAGTGGCCTAACATGCCTGCCTGTCACGCAGGAGATCGCGAGTTCGACTCTCGTCAGCTCCGTTTTGGGCAATTAGCTCAGCTGGTTAGAGTACATGCCTCACATGCATGGGGTCGGGGGTTCAAGTCCCTCATTGCCCACTATCATTGCGATATGCAAGGAGTAAAAACAGAGCCGTCCGGATTCGCTACCGGACGGCTCCGTTTTTGTTTGCTTGCTACAGGTCGCTGTTACAGATCCGCAATATCCGCATTGCAGTTGATCAGGACCTTGGGATACTGACCCGTGAGCTGCATCACCATTGCGTCATGCGCCTTCTCTAAGGGGAAGATGCATTCGGTGAAAGGCTTCAGATTCAGCCTGGGCATAATATTCACCGTGCGGGGGAACACATACGGCGCGATCATAACGCCGGTAACGGTCAGCTCCTTTGTGTACATATACCGCGCAAGATTCAGCGGCATTTCATAATCGGAAGGATACATAGCGCCGTAGTTGACAATTGCGCCCCTGCCAGCAATGTTGAGCAGCGTGGGCATCATGGCTTTTGCGCCGGAAGCATCCAGGACCCGGTCGAAACCGAAGCCGCCGGTGATTTCTGCGCAGCGGGCTTCCACATCCTCGTTAAATGGGTCGATGGTGTGGACGGCGCCGAAAGTCTTGGCCAATTCCCTGCGGGCTGCGATTGGCTCGATCAAGGTGAGGTTCGCTGCGCCGTACAGGTTCGCCAGCTGCAGGGCAAGGAGCCCGATGGGGCCGCCGCCGCAGATGATGAAATTCAAGCCTACCTTCATGTCCATTTTGTCCATCATACGGACGGTAATCGCTGTTGGCTCGGTGAGGCAGCCTTCCTTAAGGCTGAGGTTGTCAGGGAGCTTATAAAACTGCTGTTCATGCCAGGTGACAAACTCCGCGCATCCTGCGCCGGAGTATTCCCGCATGTTCAGGCAGAATTGCTGCATCCCATTGAGGCAATAGTAGCAATCGCCACAGAAATGGACAAAATTCGCGCCGACTCTATCGCCGACTTTAAGCCCGCTGTGGATGGCTTTTTCGCCGACTTCCACGACTACGCCGGATACCTCATGGCCCATGCCGCGCGGCTCTGTACTGGGAGGCATATTCGACGTCCAGCCGGCTTGGAAGCCATGGGCTTCGGATCCGCAGATCGCATTGTAAGCGACCTTGATCCTGATGGATTCCGGCGTCATTTCTCTGCCTTCGAGTTCTCTTACTTCGATTAAACCTCTCTTCTCCGGATCCGGATCGTCAAACGGGCCGCGCCGGATGGTACACGCTGTTCTGATCAACATGATTACTACCTCCTTATTTTTCGCTTTTTCGCTAGCTTCTATCATACAAGAATACAATAGGATACGTCAAGACATTCGCTGGGGAATCATCGGCTCAATCCAGTGCCGAGAGAAGGATATCCGCCACCCTGCCGTGGAGGACATGCCCTTCGTCAGGTTGATCTACAATATAATATGCCGCGACCAGCGCATGATCCGGATCCACCAGCAGACGCGCCCCGCCATAGCCGGCGTGGTCATAGGCATTGGCTGAGCGCAGAACCCCCATGTCATCAAATTTTCTACAGCGGATATTCCATCCCAGTCCCCAGTTGCTGTCAAACTTCCGCCCTATCCAGAAAGATTGGGGTATCCCTGGGTTATGATCCCTGGTCATCGTCCGGACTGTTGCGGGGGATAGAATACGCGCCCCATCCAGTGTTCCCTTATCAAGGAACATCCGCCCAAACCGCAGCAAATCAGGTACCGTGGTCTTTAGGCCGCTTGACCCGGAGTACGTGATACGGTCCTGTTCAGAATTTAGCCATTCCCCCGCCCGGCAGCTCTCCAGCCGCAATAGTACCCGGGGCCATTTTTCTTCCGGCAGGACGAAATGGCTATCCTTCATCCCCAGTGGGGTAAATAACCTGCGGGCGGCGAAGTCCGCCATTTTCTCTCCGCTGATCTTCTCGATAAGCAGCCGCGATACTTCATATCCAAAGGAACAGTAGTCGAATCGCGTATTCGGCTTCGCATCCAGGGGCGCCAGCATCTTCATCTTGCACAGGAAGTCTTCACTGCGCTCAGCCCGGAGCTCCTCATCCGTATAACCCATCCTCCTGCGCACTTCATCAACCGCCGCGCTCCGTTCCTCCCATGTGGAATCACTGCCCGGCGCCTGGTCGCGTAGGACTGTTTTGATGAAATCCTGTAGAAACTCGCCTGTGGTCTGATTGCTCATGCCCGATACGTGTGCGAGCAAATGCCAGAGACAGACGCCTTCTTTATCAGGTCCGGAAAATTCAGGGAAGTACTTCTGCAAAGGGTCGGCGAGGTCCAGTAATCCGTCCTCCTGCAGCATCATGATCATTGTGGCTGTGAACGGCTTGGTGACGCTTTGGACTTCTGTGATCATATCCAGTTGCAACGGCGGGCCATCCGGCGAAGCTAAGCCGTAAGCGCCGTTAAAAACCTCCGTATCCCCCCGCGCCGCGCAAATGGCGATGGCCGGGCTCACCATTTTGTGCGCAGCGTCCGTTAAAAACTTGTCCAGATAGGCAAGTCGCTCCACATTGACGCCGGCTTCCTTTGCTTTCGCCTTGTCGATGATCATACATACCCTCCCTGTCTTTCACTCGAATTCTTCAATAGGCGTTATGATTCCATATAGATCGCTTTAATGACCTTGTCGATGTCCATTTCCTTGATGGAAATGTCCTGCAATTCGTCCAAGGTTGCCAACCTGCTGATAAACTCTCCCATAGGGAGCAGGGCATGGTCCACTTCCAGGATGACTTCCTTATCTCCCACTGTTTCTATTAGCGCGGCGCCTTGGCTTAGGATCGTCTCAAGCGGCGGCATCGCCCCTTTTGTAATGATCCGGACGGTCTTTTTATCCCCGAGATAGCGACGAAGTACCGTCAGTTCATCCTCAAACACCTTCTCCCCGTGATTGATGATGATGACACGGTGAGCGAGGCGCTCAATATCCTCCAGGTCATGGGTGGTCAGGATGAAGGTTACTCCGTCCCGGTTCATCTCGTGGATGAAGCCATGGATGGATTCCTTCGCGATGAGGTCTACGCCGATCGTGGGTTCATCCAGGAACACGACCCTTGGGCCATGCAGCATGGACATGATGAATTCGCATTTCATCCGCTCCCCCAGGGACAATACCCTCGCCGGTCTGCGTACGACTTCTTCCAGCCCTAGTACGCTGACCATCCTGTCCAAACGCGTCCGATAGTCCCCCTCAGGTATCCGGTAGATCGCCTTATTCAATAAAAAGGAGTCCAGCGGCGGGATATCCCAGATCAACTGAGACTTTTGCCCAAATACAGCGCCGATTTGCGAGACATAACGCTTTCGGTCGCGAAAGGGCACATACCCCATGACGTCGATCTCCCCTGAGGTGGGGAAGAGTATCCCTGAGAGCATTTTGATCGTGGTGGACTTGCCTGCCCCGTTCGCGCCGAGCAAGCCAATGATCTCCCCTTGGGCAATATCGAAAGAGATCCCCTTTACCGCATGGACGATCGTTTTTTTGCGGACAACGAGGCTTTTTACCGTCTCCCAGAGTGTCTCGCCCCTGCTGTAGGTCACGTATTCTTTGCTCAAGTCCCTTACCGATATGACCGGCTGCATATCCCCTGTCTCCTTTTCCTCATCGAGCATCGCATACGCTGAATATCCCGATCAGCCCCCTGCGCTCTGGTATAAATAGATCATACGGTGAAATACCCACCAGCCCAGCGCAAGAAAAGCGCCGCTGCACAGGGATGGGATCAGCATGCCATCCGCCCCATACCCAAGGATTGCCGCCGCCGGAAAAAAGCCCAGCATAGCAACGGGAATAAAGCCTGTGATCAGTCTCCGCAGGACTCCTGAAAATATGGTTGCGGGATACCTGCCAAACATGGCAAAGGAATCAAAGATAGAAAAAAGGCGGCTATTGCCAATCCATTTAAAACTTATTGCCGCCATCAGCAGGACGAAGCCTAAATACAGACAGGCGCCCATACTCAGTAGGTAAGCGAACAGGAGCAGGCTTAGGGGCGAAGGCGCCGGAAGATGGGAAGCCGACCAAACGAACAAAACGATCCCGCTGAGGAGCGCGCCAACGTCACTCAGTCCAAAAGAGGACGCGGCAGTAAGAAAGACAGCAGAAACCGGCTTAAGCATAATCAGGTCAAAAGTCCCTTCCCGTACATGATCCATGGTAATCCATACAACAGAGCTAAAGAAGGGCGAGCAAAGCCCGGTGCAGAGCATAAAGACAGACTGGATCAACAGCGCCTCATGATAACTCCATCCGGGGATCACTCTGTCATTGGCGTAGATCAGGATGGTGAGTAGAGGGGCAAGAAGGTTGCTCAATAAAGATGTGAGGAAGCCCAAGAGAAAATTCGCGCGATACGCGGCTGCTTGGGCGAAGGATATCTTTATGCATTGCTGGTAAATCTCCGCGTACCTCTTCATCCTACGCCCCCACCGCACTAAAGCGCTTCATCCCCGCACGGTATAGCATCTCCGAGAACCACCAAAAGCAAATCGTGTAAAGGGCCTGCACCGCTAAGGCTTGAGGCATGCCCATGGAGAATACTCCAAGGCTATAACCCCCGGAATACATCTTTCCCGGTAAGTATACAGTGAATTGGAAAGGCAGAAAAAAGACGATCCTCTGTATAGGGGCAGGAAGCAAGGTCAGCGGGAACAATGCGCCAGAGCAGGTATAGGCCAGTAAATGAAAAACCATCCGGATCCCGCCAGTATTGACCAGCCAGAAACTGATCAGCCCGATCGAATAGTTGATATAGAACTCCATCAAGTAAGCTAAAGCGACCGATGCCAGGAAGTATCCCCAGTTCGACGGTTGTAGCTTTTGTTTAAATACGAAAGTATAAATCAGATAGACAGGCAACAGTTCAAAAAGCAAGCCAAGAAACCTATGTCCGATTTTCTGCGACAAGGCAAATAGCCTATGGTGAAGCGGGCGCAGGGCAAAGGTAAGGTACTTCCCTGTCCGTACAAGCATCTGCAAATTCCAATCCGCTGAGTCCATGGTAATCAGCGTAATCAGCATGGTCACGCCATAGTAGGCGAGCATATCCTCCAAGCGCATCCCGCCGATGGATTCAGCTCCTGCATATACCGCCCGCCAGATCGAAGCCATGATCAGAAAGTGCGCCGGCCCTGTGAATGCGGAAACCAGGGAATGGGTGCGATAGGCAAACCATTCCTTGTAGGTGACGACGGCAATCGCCCAAATCATATTTAGTTGACCCGTCATCCATCGAATCATCTGCCGCTGTCTTCCCCTCACCCTACAGGGCCCACGAGAACGCTTCGCGCCACACTCTGCACTTCGTTTTTCCTCATGTATGCGGACGCCTAAGGTCTGTTCGCGTCTATTTGTGATATGTACTGCCTCTGAGGATCATCTGCCCCCTATAGATCTGCTCCATCAGCATGACTCTTGCCAGTTGGTGGGGAAAAGTCATTGGGCCGAAGCTCAGTTTGCGCTTGCACGTATCATATACAGCCTGATCCAGCCCATGGGAGCTGCCGATGATAAATACGCAGCGTTTATATGAGGCATTCTCAGCGGCGGCGGGATCGATCATCTTGGCGAATTCCGATGAATCCATCCCCTTGCCTTCCGGCGTCAAGGCAACTGTTATATCCTCCGTCTGCAAGCGGCTCAGTATTTTTTGCCCCTCCCGCACTAATGCCTTTTTGATTGAGGAAACATTTTTTTCGTCTGCGATGTATTCTTCCTCGATCTCTATGATTTCTACAGGCTGCATGATCGCCATTCTCTTGCCATATTCGGCGCATGCGTCCCGAAAGTGTTTATCTTTCATACTGCCTACGGCGATAACCATCAGCTTCATAAACGGATCCAATCTCCAGGTGTATGGCGAGGAGCAACAGAGATCTCGGGGCTACTGGTTGGTATGGCTATGCTGACCGTGGCCAAGGCCTTTTCCCTTGTGTTGTTCTCCTGGCTAAGATGGGCAAGCATGACCTTTCTCGTTTGCCCGCCGGCTACTTTTCGCAGGGCAGCCCCTGCGTCCTCATTGGACAAGTGCCCGTCTATCCCTGCAATGCGTTTCTTGAGATAGAGAGGATAGCTCCCTTTGCGTAGCATTTCCGGATCATGGTTCGCTTCCAGTACCAATGCTTGCAGATTTTTCAGCTTACTTTCCATCCGGCTGGTAAAGACGCCGCAATCCGTGGCAATCCCCAGGGCGTCCGCTCCGTGCCTGATCACATAGCCTACCGATTCCAACGCGTCGTGGGAAGTGGGGAAGGCTTCCAGGCAAAGATCGCCGATTGCCCATTCCTCTTCGCAGCCGATGACCATCCTTTGGCCTGCAGGGATCTGCCCGCCGTCGGCGCCCATCTCAAACCAAGTCCCTTCCGTGGCGTAAACCGGAAGCCCCAGCTTTCTAGCCAGTATACCAACGCCCATGATGTGATCCCGGTGCCCATGAGTGACCACAATGGCGGACAACAAAGAAGCCGCGCCGCAACCGGCCAGCTCCATGTTTGCCAGTATCCTTTTCCCTGATTGACCGGCGTCAATCAGGATGCTTGTCTCGCCTGAGCGGATATAGTGGCAGTTGCCCCAGCTGCCGCTCATTAAGCTGCAATACTCCATACGCCCCAGCTAGTTTAGATAGTTTACAGGATTGACCGGGCTTCCGTTGATCCGCACCTCGAAATGCAGATGGGGGCCTGTCGTCCTCCCCGTAGATCCTGCAAGGCCAACCAACTCCTGAAGGCCTACGATCTGACCCACCTTAACATTGATCTGGCTTAAATGCGCATACATGGTTGATAGTCCCTCGCCATGGTCAATGGTGACCTGATTGCCATAACCGGCAAAAACTGAAGCGGAGATAACGGTCCCTGCGCCTGCTGAATAGACCGGATCCCCAGTCTTTGCCTGGAGGTCAATGCCGCTATGAAAACCCCTGCTGCGGTTCCCAAAGGGGGAATTGATCTGGCTCCTGATCGGCCAGGATAGCAGCCCCCCGGCAAAATCACCGGGGTCTCCCCTTGAAGCGACTATAGAAGGCGCAAAAGTCGGCGGCGGCGCAATGGCTTTCGTTCCGTTTTCGATCACCTGATCGACAGGCTCGGCGATCACCGTCTCCGCGAGTAATCTCTTTTCCACAGCGAAACCGTTGATATGGGCGATCTGATACGCAGTCTCCCTGACGCCTACAGCGCCTGCGGTGAGTACATTACTCTCGCCTGCATTGATGGCGCTACTATTTTGATAGATCGTATCATAGGGAATGTCTTCATAGTCCACCAAACTGACCGTCGTCCTCACCGATAATAGCGGCTTCGGGATATTCAGTCTGAGGATCTGCCCCACGGACAGATTATTATTCACTGCGCCGTTGATCAGCTTCAGCTCATCCACAGACATGTTGTTCTTTTCCGCGATCGACCAGTACGAGTCTCCACGCTGTACTTTGTACTCTTTTAGCGGCTCCCTGCCTTCGGTTAGCGTCCGGTATGCCTGCTCCGGGCTGCCCAACACCGCGATGGGTATCTCCTCATTTAATAATTCTACCGGTTCAACAAATTCTGTATGAAGTATGGACAGTTCGTCATCCTCCGATAAGTAGCTTTTCTTAACGTTATCCAGGACTTCTTCAGCAAGGGCTTTCGTTGCTAAAAACACGGTGCGCTCATTACTAACTTTAATCGCCCATCCGTCCACGATCCATGTGATGTCTGCTTTCAGCTTCTCCAGAATCATCTGTTCATCTGACGGTTTCGTTTTGTTCTGTACGCCGTCCAGCCGATAATCGATCACTGCGTATTGCCGGACATTGGACTCGGCGGGATAGGGGGAGGAGACTTCGAGGCAAGCCTGCGCCAATAGCCTTTGCCCATCCTCTTTATGCTGGACAAAAGCGATCGGTTCTCCGTTAAGCAGCATGAGGTACGGCCTCTCCGCGACAACATAGATCATGCTGTAGATAAACAAAGCGAAAACCAGCACCGGACCCACATTGGTCCAGGCGGCTTTGTTCGTCACGAAGGATTTCAGCCAGCCCTTCAGGTCGATCTTCTGGGAAACCGGTCTTTCTTTGGCGCCAAAAGGAAAACTCTCTGATGCTTTGGGCAACTGCATAGGCTCTGCCCCGACCGATGCATTTTCGGCAAGGGCTTCTTCCGTCTCGCCGATGCCTCCAAGCGCGGCAAAAGCAGCCACTACCGCTTCCACATCCCCTTCCTCTTCGGGCATATGCGCTTGTGTGTCTGTAGGATCCAAATCGATATCCATATCCGCCTTACTCACGTCCGGCACGCTGTCATTCCCCATGCCGGATTCGTCATTTATCATCGTATCTGGGGATTTCGTCTCCCCTATGTCATCTATGCTATCCATGATCCTCTTTCTATGTTACATGGGGCTGACCGCCCCATACCCCGTCGCTTCACAGGGCAAAGCCCTGTTTCTCTCCATAGGCTGCGCCCACATGCTGCCTAAATGTGGCAGTCGCACGGGCTTACCTCTGCATGATCTTTATGTTACATGGGGCTAACCGCCTAAGTGTGGCTGAAGTATACCATGTCGGCGCCCTGTTTACAATCCATTCACAATTATCCCCCATGGAAGGATAACAAATCTTAACTTTTGTATCACTTGCATCCTTAGGATTGCGCCTTCTGCGCCTCCTTCGCCTTGATCCAGATCGCGCATTCGAGCCGCTTTTTCTCTAATTCGCAGCCCAGTAGATAGGGCTCCCTGAGGTCTTGGCTCATATTCCACGCGTTCGCGTGGCAACCGCCGCCGCAATAGTATCTCGCCCAGCAAGCCTGGCACTTTTCTTTCGATAATACGTGGCTCTCTCGGAACATCTGCGTGATTGCCGGTTTCCCGACGCCTGTGTGAATATTGCCAAGTATGAATTCCGTGTTGCCCATAAATTGGTGGCAGGGATACAAATCCCCCTCCGGTGAGACTGCCAAGTAGTCGTTGCCGGCGCCGCAGCCGGTGAGCCTTTTGGGCAGGCACGGACCTTGGTCTAAGTCCAGATTGAAATGAAAGAAGGAGAAAGGCTTCCCATCGTGTGTTCTTCGCAGATAATAACGGGCAAGGTAATCGTACTGCTCGAATAGCGCAGGAAGGTCTTCCATCCCAAGCGCGTATTCTTCCGTCGGCAAAGCCACGACAGGCTCAACAGAAACCTGAGTGAAACCGGATTCTACGATATGGCGCACATCCTCAAAAAAATCCTTATTTGACCGCGTATATGTCCCCCGAATATAGTAATTATCCCCTCCCCTGCCTTCCACTACATCCTTAAAGTGAGGGAGGATCACTTCATAACTGCCCTGTCCTGATACTGTCGGGCGCATACGGTCATTGACCTCCTGGCGCCCGTCGAGGCTTAGCACAAGGGATACATCGTTTTCGTTGAGAAAATCCAATACTTTTCCTTGGAGCAGTACCCCGTTTGTCGTCAAGGTTTGTTTGAGGATTTTTCCCCTTCGGGCGCTCTCTTTTTTCCCATAATGGATCAGTTTTTTCACGACGCCAAAATTCATCAGTGGCTCGCCGCCGAAGTAGTCCACTTCCACATGCTCTCTGGTTCCTGATGCATCGAAGAGGAAATCCAGCGCTTTTTTACCTGTCTCATAGGACATGAGGCTTCTGTCTCCGCCAAATGCCCCCGCCCCCGCAAAGCAGTATTGGCATCGCAGGTTGCAATCGTGGGCTACATGGAGGCAAAGAGCCTTGACTACGCTGTCGCGCGAATCCAGATAATCCGCCGGCACATTGCCCGGCGTCATCAATATGCCGTTTGAAGCAAGCTCTGACAGCTCCTCACAGATTTCCCATACGTGAGTAGCCTCGATTGCCGCCAGATCCTGGACAAGCGTATCCGTAGCGCGCCCCGCTAAAGTAAGGATCGACTGCTGTGTATCTGGATCCGTTACTTCATCCTGCTCCGGTCCGGTAACCAGTACCGACCAGACCGACGGCAGATCTTCCAGACTGCAGCCTACCATTCGCCATAAGTTGATAATCAGATACGCTTCCTCGTCTAACAAGTGTACCGCGCCGCTGTGAATGTCCAGTAGGATGCTATCCCCGTCAAAACTATATAAGTGCGCCAGATTCTCATCATAATTCATTTATCTTCGCCCCATCCTCATCTGCCTGGTCGTATGGTATTCATGATTTTTACCACACAACAGAGGCTCAGCCCGGCTTCAGCGATTATGCCGGGTGAAAGCCTCATGATGCTCCTCAATTATGAAGAATTGAAACCGCTTATGCGCCCTTGCGGCAGACCTGATTCCCCACCGTACAGGACGTCTTACACGCGGACTGACAGGATGTCTGGCATTCGCCGCATCCGCCGGTCTGTATGGTCTTGAGCAGATTTTGCTTATTGATTGTCTTGATATGTTTTGTCGCCATGCCTGCTGCCCTTCTCTTTCTTGCTTTTTTCTTGCCTGATAATACCATGTTTTTCAGGAGGGTTCAAATATTTCTTTAATCTTTGGCATCCATTCGCTGATCGGGATGGTTTGCGGGCATTTTTCTTCACATTCCTTGCACTGGATGCATTTCCCCGCATTGCCGCCAAAGAGGGGATAGAGCCTCTTGGATTCATTATAGTAGTCGTAGATCATGCCTTCGTTATAGAAATTAAGGGTAGTCGGAATATTGACGCCCTGGGGGCACGGCATACAGTATCTGCATGCGGTACAGGGTATCCCCGGCCGCTCACGATAAATGGCTTCGATCTCCTTGACTAGGGCAAGCGCATCCTCATCCATGTTTCCCGGTAATGCCTTATCTGCCGTTGCCAGATTCTCTTCGACCTGCGCCATCGTACTCATACCGCTCAGTACGACGGAGACTTCCGGATGATTCCACACCCAACGGAAGGCCAGTTCCGCCAGAGTGCCTGTATATCCATGTTTTTCCATTCGCGTGGTTACTTCATTGACAGGTCTGGACAATTTCCCTCCCCTTAAGGGCTCCATGATGATTACCCCGACGCCTTTGGAAGCTGCCAGCTTCAAGCCCCTGATCCCGGCTTGGTTATTCTCATCCATGAGGTTATACTGCACCTGGCATACGTCCCATTTGTCATATCCGGTAATAATCTCTTCAAATGCCTCAAATGTATCATGGAAAGAGAAGCCAATATGCCGGATTTTGCCCGCTTTTTGCGCGGCTTCCGCCCTGGCGATCAAGTCCTGCTCCCGGACGAGAGCCCAATTATTTCGGCTTAGCCCGTGAAATAAGTAGAAGTCGATATAGTCCATATCCAGTTTCTTTAGCTGCTCGTCCAGGATCCTGTCGTAATCCGCTGCTGTCTTGATCATCGGCATGGGTGCTTTTGTGGCGATTTGCACCTTATGCCTATACCCATTCTTCATTGCCTTGCCTAAGACTACCTCGCTGCTGCCACTATGATAGCGATAAGCGGAGTCAAAATAATTAACGCCATTGTCTATGGCATGGTGGATAAGGCGAAATGCTTCGTTCTCCGTGATATCTGCGTTATTCGGGTCGTCGTTCGCTGTTGGCAATCGCATACATCCGAACCCTAATGCGGATACTTCCATGTCGAGTTTGCCAAATTTTCTATATTGCATAATCATCCGCTCCTTTTCAAGTTATGTGGGATCCCGCCGCCGTGAACTGCAGCACAAGTATATCAGCAGTATATCAGCGGAGGCGCTTTTTGTCAGCCCTTATTGACAGTCATGGCTGCCGGGGATAGAATAGGCTCGTGGATTTACTTAGGCGGGCATGGATACGCGGTATGTGTCGGCATGAGCAGAAACATAGCGTCTTTTGCGGGTGTAGCTCAATGGCAGAGCTCTAGCTTCCCAAGCTAGCTACGAGGGTTCGATTCCCTTCACCCGCTTTTTTTGCGTTCATTTTATTGGCCACTTGCGCCTCCTGGCCTGTCATCCCGGTCACAGTTTCGGTCACAATCTACGATCAGGTTTAGAATTGTTTCGCGAAACGCTTCGACATATTTATTAAAAGTACCGCTCCCGTTACTGCCGTCTTGTAGAATAAAGATACAAAGCAAAGCACGACAAAAGACGGGAGGGGTCAAGATGGTGAATCTGGCATTAGGCAACACAATCATGTTGAGTAATTCAATCAAGTATACGCCCATCAGCCGTAATACAGTGAAACCAACTTATCAGGGTAATCCGTCAGCAAATGACGGCTCCTCAGGCCAGTCTTCGTCTGATTTCAGCGAAATCCTAAAGTCCATACGGGCAGCCGGCAGTGAGAATTCCGATACAAAAAAGAGCTTTGACAAGTATCTGAAAAACGCTTCTTCAGGCGACTCGTTCAAAAGTCTTCTCGACATTCGGATATAGGTGTATAGGAAGAACAAGGCCCGATTCCTACATGCGCGGAATTGGGCCTTGTTTTTGTATTCCTTATAATACCTTATGCTGCCTGTACCACAGCGGCGAATCCGGACTAGAAGTACCGTTTGAGCAGCCCCTGGAAGGCCATACCATGCCGCGCCTCGTCTTTGCACATTTCATGGACAGTGTCATGGATCGCGTCCAATCCTAATTCTTTCGCCTTCGTCGCGATGTCCTTTTTACCCTGTGTGGCGCCATGCTCGGCCATTACACGCATTTCCAGGTTCTTCTTTGTCGAGACGTCTACGACTTCGCCAAGCAGCTCCGCAAATTTCGCAGCATGCTCCGCTTCCTCGAAAGCGATTCTTTTGTATGCCTCTGCGACCTCAGGAAAACCCTCCCGGTCAGCCTGGCGGCTCATGGCTAAATACATCCCCACTTCGGTGCATTCCCCCATAAAGTTTGCGCGCAAGCCTTCGAGTATCTCCGCGTCTACATCCTTGGCAACGCCAATCCTGTGTTCATCCGCAAAAGCGAGCCCTTCGCCGGCTTGTTCATTAAACTTCGCCTTTGACGCTTTGCACTGCGGGCATTGGTCAGGCGCTTCCGCCCCTTCGAATACATAACCACATACGGAACAAATAAACTTCTTCATAAACTGACCCCTTTCATTAAGTAAAGATTTCTTAACCCATGCACTAGTTTACAACAAAACTGAGTTTTTTACAATCAATAATAAATATTAGTTATCCCGGATGAATCACAGGCTGCATCTTGCATCCATGCCGTTGCGCGATATAATAATGTAGGAACGGAGGTGTACAGATGATCCAAGATATATTACCCAAATTGTTTCATGTAGAGTATCATGACTATTCTCCAGCCCCTGACGACACTGTATTTCTATTTGAGGGGAACGCTATCTATTTCCGTACGGATGAAGACGGGAATGCTGAGTTTCCGAAATATCACGAGTTGGAAAGCGCATTGCAGCAACACATGGGGGCGCCGCTGAAGTTTCGGTACATGTTTTCCATTGATGAAGAGCGTTTCTTTATGCCTGACGTCCATAACGCAGCTGCCATAGCTGTCCCTGAGGGTTACGACAGGAATGAGAATAGCATGTTCCGCATTTCCAAACCGCGCTACTTATCCTTTGCCTGTACGACGGCGCAGCAGCTCTTCCTATGGTATGAGTCCCACAAGTATTGCGGCCGTTGCGGGGAGGAGACCGGCCATTCGGATACGGAACGGTCGGTAGTGTGCCCCAAATGCGGATTGACCGAGTATCCAAAGATTTCGCCTGTGGTCATCGTCGCGGTCACCCATGGCGAGAGTATTCTGGTCACGCGATACAAAGGCCGCCCAGGCAACCACTACGCCCTGGTCGCAGGCTTTGGGGAGATCGGGGAAACCCACGAGGATACTGCCAGGCGCGAGGTCTTTGAAGAAACCGGCGTACATATTAAGAATATGAAGTATTATAAAAGCCAGCCCTGGGGCTTCTCCTCCTCCTTACTGACTGGCTTCTTTTGCGAGCTTGATGGCGACCCGGCGATCACGGTTGACGAAACAGAATTATCCGAAGCCCTATGGCTTCCGCGTAACGAACTCCCGCCTGCTAGCAATGACATCGCCCTTACTGCGGAAATGATGGAGGCCTTCCGCACAGGCGTAATCAAATGAGGTCGTCTAGCACACACACCTACTTGTACGGCACTGCGAATCAGTATATAATGGGCGAATAGCGCAAAAATATTACGTAAGGGATGGGATGTATATGAACACAGCATTACAGCAATGGATCGATGAAATGTCAGCCCTCACTCAACCGGATCACATCGTATGGATCGACGGCAGCCAAGAACAGCAGGATGAACTCATCCGCCAGGCTGTCGAAGAAACCCACGAACTCGAGCGTCTCAACCAGGACAAACTGCCGAACTG
>Ga0082212_10004645_pt1 | contig 18951 bp, 19 predicted proteins | sample TergutNt197P3_FD_71548 | JGI IMG/M metagenome (GOLD analysis project Ga0082212, IMG submission 71548) | Neocapritermes taracua P3 segment gut microbial communities from Petit-Saut dam, French Guiana - Nt197 P3 | ecosystem: Host-associated > Arthropoda: Insects > Digestive system > Gut ...
AAGTTTAGTAGTGCAGGCGGACGTACAATGCCTGAATTAAATACGTCCTCATTACCTGACTTGGTATTTGCCATATTGTTCTTTTTTATGATGGTAACTACCATGCGCGAGGTAACATTGAAAGTGCAATTCCGTTCGCCCCAGGCAACGGAAGTCCAGAAGTTGGAAAAGAAATCGCTGGTCACATTTGTTTATGTGGGAAGACCTATGCCTGAGTTTATTGCAACTGTCGGCTCTGAGCCGCGTTTGCAGTTAAATGATAAATTTGCCGAGGTTTCGGAAGTTGGAGCCTATATTGGCCAGGAAAAGTCGAGTATGAAAGAAGAAGATCAACCATTTATGACGGTTTCCATCAAAGCCGATCATGAAACCAATATGGGATTGATTACAGACCTTAAACAGGCGCTACGCGATGCGTACGCGCTGAAAATCAGCTATTCGGCTCGTAAGAGAGCGGAATAAATTGTATGATAGGGTATTATTGAAAAAAAGCTGAATCTGTTTGAGATTCAGTTTTTTTTTGGGATATTTGAATCCTTTCCAGCGCTTTTCAGGGCTCACCTTTTAGTTTTGAGTTCAATCGTAACCTTCATGTAATTACTTTAAGTGTCTTCGCAACAGTTCAACGGTTAGTTGTCCCGCATGACAATACTTTATGATCCGTAGGTTGTTGACCTCCATAGCCTTCAGTTTAAGGCTGAAAGCCTCGTAATCAATAGCACAGGGTATGCCTTGTGAAATTTTTTGATGTGTATTAATAAATGATTACACACTACATGAAGCACATTTCGTCACATTTTGTATTGGGGTAAGTGAAATAATCATTATATTTGTAAAAAAATTATTAAGTCATGAAAATCAAATTATTACAAGCAAGACACGGCGATGCGATTCATCTCAGAGTAAAAGAGAAAAGAAATAAGTATCGCAACATCCTGATTGACGGAGGTCCACAAGACACTTGGATCCAAAAAGGTCTGAAGAACAAAATGGAAAGCGGCCCGTTAAAGCAACTCGTTGATCAAATCCGAGACAGGCAAGAGTTTATTGATTTGCTGATTCTGACACATATCGACGATGACCACATCGGAGGTGTATTAAAATGGTTCGACCATGTTAAACAGGACGAACAGGACGTATTGGCGAAAGACTTAGTGAAAAAAGTCTGGTATAATTCCGGCAGGCTTATCTCAGAACACTTTCAACAACCTGAAAATGAAGACAACAACTTGGTTATTCACAGTGATGACAGTTTTGATACAAGTGTCAAGCAGGGTGTTTCTTTTGAAAAATATATAGAGGAACATCAAATTTGGGACAGGCGGCTGATCAAAAGCGGAGACATTATCGAACTGTTCGGATTGAAATTCACGATCCTGTCACCCACAGAAGACAAATTGAAAAAACTTTTATCCAAATGGGAAAAAGAAGCTCCCATTTTAGACACTTCAGGTAAAACCGATTATGATGACAGTTTATTGAAACTAATTGAAACAGATAAATTTAAATCCGACGATTCCGTACCCAATGGCAGTTCAATCGCTTTCATGGTTGAAAATGAGGACAGGAAAATTTTATTTTTTGGAGACGCACATCCTCAACCCATTATTGACACGCTGAAAAAAGGGGGATATACAGCAAAAAATCCTTTATATGCTGATTTTGTAAAGGTTTCGCACCATGGAAGCAAAAAGAATACCAATAATAATCTGCTTGACTTGATACAGTCAGACAACTTTCTGATAAGCACGAATGGCGATGAACACGGTCTTCCCGATAAAACATGTCTTGCGCGAATCATCAACAAAAAGCCAAGCGCAAAACTGTATTTCAACTATCCTGCATTAGCCGATGAAATTTTTTCCGGGCAGGATTTCTTAGATTTTCCTGATTTTAAAGTGTGCGACGCGCAGGAACAAATCGAAGTATGAATATTGACAAAATACGTGAATACATTGTCCTCGTGAACGCAGGGAGCGGTTGTATCTTTCAACCGGAGGATGCTACCTACGCTTATGTGTTGTCGGCTAAGCATAACATCTCAAATAACGATGACAAGATAACGGATTTAGTCCGGTTTGTCTTGCAAAATGGCAGTTGGCAGGAAATCGCTGTGGACGTATTTCCCGGTGAAGCGTACTATTTTCCGCATCCCGAAAAAGATATTGCTATTATCAAAATTGCAAGAGTAAGCGGCTTGGATAAAATTATACGGTTGGATGATTTGGAAAACGACCGGACGGGCTTTTCGTTATGCGGCTATCCGACTGCAAGGAGAAAGCATCCGAACCCCTATCGGATCGACGAGAATTTCACTATTTTAGAAACAGGCGCCAATCAATTAAGAGAGGGGCAAATCCCCAATAACCCGACGATTGATGAAGTCAAAGGACAATCCGGGGGCGCAATTTTAAAAATCAGGGACAATTATATCATGCTGGCAGGTATTCAGAATAAAATGGTTACCACCTCAGGCGAACAGTTGGGGCGCGTTGAATTTTCGACACTTGCAGGTTTTGATGAAATTATCGCCGCCCATCCGCAAGATTTATCCCCATTACAACCGCCCTACTGTCAATCGTTTGCTTTCCTCAAAGAGCAAATCATGAAACTCGAAGGAGGCTTTTTCAATATTGATTACACAAAACAATTTCTTCAAGACATTACGGACGAGATCGTGGAAAATCCGTTAACGCCGAACATCATCAGAAATCATTTCAAGGAACGGTTGCTTATCTATGGCGAGGACTTTTCGAGTTTCTACCATAAAGGACTGTGGGTTGCATGGTTAGAGTTTTTGATCGTAATGAAAATAATCGGTCGCGACCCGAAAACCGAAGTAGACCTGGACGAACTGTTTAACCGATACCGTGTCATTTATACTTCGTCAAAAGACGACTGGAGTACAATGATCATGGATATCGCCCGCACTGACCACAAAGGACTAAAGGAAAATGCGTGTCTGGTAGTGGCGAGTGATGTGAAACCTCAAATCCCAGTCATAAACAGAGGGATCATTCCCGATCTTGCACTAAGCGTTCAGAAAAATGAAATGCAAATAGACATAGGCATTAAAAACCCTTTCACGAGTTACAAATATGTCCATGTCCATGCCTTTCAACGAAACTGTATCGTTGAAAAAAGTCACGAATACAGTCGATTTAACAATACAAACGAAGAGGAACTTTATGAAAAATTAAAACAAGAATATGAAAACATCCTTAATAACTGAAAATCATGCGTTTTTAAACAACCTGTTTTCTCAATTTTCCCCTGTTCTATTGAAGGTTGAATTTGTGGGAGATATCAGCGTATTCGCTTTTACATTTGATAACGAAAGCGATTTAAGCGATAACTGGAAGAAAATTACAAGTTCCGTAGCAGCCTGCTATCAATCTGCATTCGAAGGTGAACAGAACGATTTTGAACGGTGGAATATCTATATTCTCTTTCTGGTAAAAACACCTGTCGGCTCCCAACTGAAATATAGAATTGAAAGCGACAAGTTTTCGAGCAGGAAGATTATACATGAAAATGCGACAACAAAACTCAGTATGGATGATCTACAAGCGCTCATTGATAAATATGTGATAGACAATGATATAGATATTGCCGAACAATCTACTTCCCTGCCATCCAAAAACGCTTATGACAAGGCAAACGAATCTAAAATATACCGGTTAATTGACAATTGCCGTTTGAAAACCGCCGGACCGACGAACGACAGTGAAGCGATTGAAGATATCTATCAACAAATCCTAAAAGAAATAAATGATGAAATTCAAAAGAGTTGAAATACAGGCATTCAGAGCCTATCAAGACATAAAAGACGGCACATTTGATTTTATGACCGCATCGAATGAAATAGCCGATTTTGTTTCGATCTACGCGCCCAATGGATTCGGTAAGACTTCATTTTTTGACGCCATTGAATGGGGATATACCCGTAATATCGATCGCTTACTGAGAAAAGATAAATTTAAAACAGTTAAAGCGGCGGAAAGCAATCCGGAATCCAAAAACAGGGAAGCGTTGCGCGACAGAAAAGAGGGAATGGTAAGATTATATGTTACGACAGAAAGCGCCCCGATTGAAAGCAAAATTCCTGCAACAAGACTGCATCTGCTTGATTCTGAATATAATGAAGATGAAATAGCAGGGAGTAGGAAATATTTTCGGAGTGTCATATTGGCGCAGGAAAAGATTGACGCGTTGCTTATGGAAGACGACGAAAGTGCCCGGTATGAAAAGTATATTGAAGCGTTTGGCAATGTCAATCTTGACGGAAATTACAAACTATTAATAGCGCTTATTAAACATAATAACAGTAAAATAGATGCGTTGAAGCGAAAATTGCAGACAGTCCGATCGAAAAGTAATTTTGATTGCGACCCTGAAATTCTGTCGAAAATAAATACCGAAATCGATCGATTGAATGAAAAGGAAGAGCGTATTCCGATTGTCAGATTCGACTGGACAGAAAAGCAGATTCACCAACTCACCGATCTAATCAGCGAGCGCATAATAGATTTAAAATACCAAATCAGTAAGGCCAAAGAAAAAATTGATACGGTTCATACGCTAAAAACAGCATTGGAAAGTGATTTCGAGGAAACATTCGAAAAACGATTGGATGATACCATATCAACTTGCCAAAAGGAAATTCTTCCGATGGAAGCGCTCCTTCAATCATTCGAAAAAACAAAAGCCTATCAGGAAAGTGTAACGCCATTTTTAAAACACGAAACGTTCATGAGGAAAGAACGCACATTATCGGAAGAAATAACTTTTTTAGAAGAAACCATTGCTCCAATATTGGAACAGGAACGAAAAGCGCTTGCTGAAACCATCACAGAACAAGTCGAGTCCTCCTTTCATGGCAAACTGATCAATAGGTTTTATAAGAAAATCGATCTGAACCCTGATTATAAGGACATTGCTATCAAATGCGATTTTACCGCCGAAAAACCCCGATTGAATGTGTTGGCAACGGAAGAAAATGAAGAATATCCGATTATTCCTTCCGTCTATTTTAGTGCCCCTCAACTGAATATCCTGAGTTTATGTATATTCCTGGCGAAAGCGTTGCGTGTTAAAGACGATGAGGGAAAACCGGTTGACTGCATTTTTATTGACGACCCGATTCAATCCATGGACATCATCAATGTTCTTTCAACCATTGATTTATTGAGAAGCCTCTTGGTCAAAACCGGAAAGCAAATGATTTTCTCTACTCATGACGAAAACATCCATGCGCTGTTACAAAGGAAAATACCATCCGAAAAGTTCAAAGCAAAATATATTGAACTGGAAACATTCGGAAAAGTGAAACGATAATTAGGGTTTTTATTTACTGAATATCCCTGTTCAGACTAATTTTGCCAATGCCGCTTTGATTCGTCGGATCGCTTCCGTCAGCTTTTCATCGGAGGTGGCATACGAAAGACGCAGACAGGTCGGCGCACCAAATGCCGCTCCGCCTACCGTAGCTACATGGCCGACTTCCAACAAATACATGGCAAGATCGCCAACATTATTTATTGTATAATTTCCGTGACTTTTACCGAAATAAGCGTCCACTTTGGGGAAAAGATAAAATGCTCCCTGCGGCGTATTTACTTGTATATCGGGAATTTCCTGTAAAAGACGAACGCCCAGATCTCTACGGCGAAGAAATGCCGAACGCATCTCTTGCACACAACTTTGGTCGCCGTTATACGCAGCCACAGAGGCTTTTTGGGCGATTGAGCTTGCGCCGGAGGTATATTGTCCCTGTAATTTATTGGTAGCTTTGGCAATCCACAAAGGCGCTGCGATATAACCGACACGCCAACCTGTCATTGCATACGCTTTGGATACCCCGTTGATAATCACAACCCGATCGGTAATTTCGGCAAATTGGGCAATGCTTTCATGTTGGCCGACATAGTTGATATGTTCATATATTTCGTCCGACAGTACGATCATATTCGGATATTTGGCGATTACATCGGCCAAACCTTTCAATTCTTCTTTTGTATAAACGCTTCCCGTCGGATTTGACGGCGAACAGAGAATCAGCGCTTTTGTTTTAGGTGTGATGGCTGCTTCCAACTGAGCCGGCGTAATTTTAAAATCCTGCTCGATGCCGGCGTCCACGATTATGTTGACGCCTTCAGCCAATTTGACCATTTCAACATAACTAACCCAGTAAGGCGCAGGGACAATTACTTCATCGCCCGGATCTATGATACTCAGTATAACGTTACAAACCGATTGTTTGGCTCCGTTGGAAACAATAATCTGGTCGGTTGTAAAGTCTAATCCGTTTTCTCGTTTTAATTTGGCTACGATGGCTTTGCGTAAATCCATATATCCCGGCACGGGAGAATAGAACGAAAAATTGTCGTCAATGGCTTTTTGGGCGGCTTCTTTTATGTGGTCAGGGGTAAAAAAATCGGGTTCACCTACACTGAGATTGATGACGTCGATACCTTGTGCAGCTAACTCGCTGCTTTTTTGCGACATGGCCAGCGTTTCCGATGGCGACAGGCTTGCAATACGTGCTGAAACTTGTGACATTTGATAGTTTTATTAAAGTTATGATTTCAGGACACAAAAGTACATATATTAGTTGTATTTTTTGCAAAAGAGATTAGATTTACGATCTAATAATTTTGCTATTCTTCTGAAAACTGAAAACTAATAACTGAAAACTATTATTTCACATGATGTAATATATGCCCCATGCGCTCCTTTTTTGTTTTCATGTAAAATTCGTTGTACGGGTTTAGTTTGACTTCGATGGGAACATTCTCTACTACTGTAAGTCCGTATGCTTCAAGCCCTACACGTTTGACAGGGTTATTGGTCATCAACCGCATCTTGGTAACGCCTATCTGCCGTAGTATCTGCGCACCGACGCCATAATCCCTTTCGTCAACGCTATGCCCCAGATGCAAGTTTGCATCGACGGTATCCAACCCCTCTTCCTGTAATTTATAGGCTTTTATTTTATCCATCAATCCGATACCTCTTCCTTCCTGATTCAAATAAACGATAACGCCATTGCCTTCTTTTTCAATAATTTGCATGGCATTGTGAAGCTGTTCGCCACATTCGCAACGCAGAGAGCCGAAAATATCGCCTGTTATACACGATGAATGTACACGTACCAAAACAGGTTCGTCTTTTTTGATATTCCCTTTGATAAGCGCCACATGTTCCAAACCATTACTTGGTTGAAGAAAAGGAATCAATCGAAAATGTCCGTCTTTGGTTGGCATATTTACTTCCACCCCTCTCACGACAAGTGATTCCGATTGGAGGCGATAGGCTATCAGGTCGCGAATGGATATGATTTTGATTTGAAACTTTTGGGCAACCTCCATCAATTGAGGCAGTCGTGCCATTGTACCGTCTTCGTTGATAATTTCAATTAATGCGCCTGCGGGATACAGTCCTGCCAGCCGTGCCATGTCAACAGTGGCTTCGGTATGTCCCGAGCGTCGCAAAACGCCGCGTGAGCGGGCACGAAGGGGATTGATATGTCCGGGACGGGCCAAATCAGAGGGTTTTGTAGCAGGGTCGGCCAATGCCATAATGGTTTGAGCGCGGTCGTACATGGACACTCCCGTTGTGCAGCCTCCGCCGATTTTATCGACAGTGACGGTAAATGGCGTTTCAAAAATGGAAGTATTTTGGCTGACTTGCATTGCTAATTCCAAGTCTTCACATCTTTCTTCTGTAATTGGAGCGCATAGAACGCCTCGCCCGTAAGTCAGCATAAAGTTTATCTTCTCGGGGGTTACTTTTTCGGCTGCGATAATAAAATCGCCTTCGTTTTCGCGGTTTGCGTCGTCAACCACAATCAGAAATTTTCCTTCCCGAAAGTCTATAATCGCTTCTTCGATAGTGTTCAGTTGATACATATTATACAATTACGAATTAAAAAATAGTTGGTTATAATTTATTGATGATTCCCAATAATTTATCGTAGGCTTGTTGAAGGAGTTGAACAACTCTTATGCCTGCTAATTTTTTCAATTTTCCCATGTAAGTGTCAACATTCAGAATAGCGGAATCGGTAGTTGCTTTATACGTTAGAAAAACGCCTAAAGGGAGCAGAGCAGCCGTACTGAGCCACATGCCTTGCCAAGGCTGCCACATTCCGTTGACGGTCATTTTCAGGCCAATGTTGTCCAAAATATAATAAAAAATGAAAAGTGCGACGGAAATGACCGTTGGCAATCCCAAGCCTCCTTTTCGAATGATGGCTCCCAATGGAGCCCCGACAAAGAAAAAGATCAGACAGGCAAACGATGCGGCAAATTTCTTGTGCATTTCAGTATGATGCTGTCGCATCTTTTTTTCTTCAGAGGCTAACAGGTTTGCTCGAAAGCCATAATCCATTTGAACGCCTTCTATTGTTGATTTAACCTGACCGAGCAAGGCGAGTTGTTCGTTCGGCATTTTTCCATCATAGATTTGGTCAAAGTTGCGAATAATTTCGGGCGTGTCACTTTTTTCAGACAGTTGTTGTGCTGAAGTATTATCTGGATTAGACAACATCCGTTTATAGGATTGAGTATATAATTGTTTGGAATTAAACTCTTTCATGCTGTCAATTTGGAGCGTCATAGAATCAATAGAGTGGTGTAGTTCAGATAAATTTTTACCAATATGCCTGTCTTGCCACATTGATTCGCTTTGCATGTTCAAATTTGCATCATACTTAATCAGAATTTCTTTCGTTTGAAACGATTCTTTTCGATAGCGTACGGCTTCAGTTGGGTCGATTCGTTCATTATTCGGGTTAAAATTAGCAAATGATTCGCCGTTGTATAAGGTAAAAATCAAATACATTTTATCTGCCGACATTTTTAAACGTCCGGAATCGGCAACCGTAACTTCTAAATTACTGAATCCACCCGTATAGTTATAGATTTTTATGTCTTCCAAAAGCCCGTTTTTGCCTTTCTTCTTTACATAGAGATTATGACCGGTTATGCCGTCAAAAAATGTACTTTCCGGTATGTCCAATTCAGGCGATTTCTGCCTCATAGAGTAAATCATGGTATAAAATTTCACTTGCGAATAGGGGATAACAATGTCTTGAAAATAAAAAGCGCCTACGGTAATAAAACATAAGAATACAGTTAAAGGCCTCATGGTTCTGAGAAGCGAGATTCCTGAAGATTTGATAGCCAGCAATTCGAATTGTTCGCCCAAACCTCCAAATGACATCAGAGACGCAAGCAGAATAGCAATCGGCAAAGACATCGGGACAAACGAAAGGGCGGCATAAAAGAACAACTCTCCCAATACGGTTAGTTCGAGTCCTTTACCAACCATTTCATCCACATATTTCCAAAGAAAATTCATCAGGACAATAAACAGACATATCCCAAAAGTCATGATAAATACAGGGAAAAATGTCTTCAACAGAAAAATGTCCAATCTTTTAATCTTCATAGAACAGATTAGATACCCAAAGTGCGCTTTAATACCTCCACTTGAGAATCCCAAAGCGCAATGGCGTCCGCCTTTTCGTCGGGTGTGGCAAAGTCAGTGATTTCAAGTGATTTCGAATTGGTCAATTCAATCGTATGAATCATAAATTCAAAGTAGGTTCCATCATCTTCTTCATCTTCGTACATCCATCGAAAGCGCACTCTGTATTCAGGTTTGATCGCAATGACTTCTGCCTTTTCCCACAATTTCTTCCAATGGAAAGTATAGATTTTGCCTTTAATAATTACTTCATCGGCGAACCAGGAGGACAATCCTAAAGCGGTGGTCAAATGATTCCACAAGCTACGGCCCGATACCTTGTCGAATACATATTCTATATGAAACTTTTCTTTTTTCATTATCTCGAAACAATCCAAAGTGTGTTTAACAGTTCCGTATCAACGGATTTGACTTTTTTAATTGCTTTGGCAAAGGGGACATTTACAATCATCTCGTTTTGGATGCCAATCATCACATTACGTTGGTCGTCAAGCAAAGCGTCAATGGCTGCGACTCCCATTCGGGTTGCCAAAATACGATCTTGTGCCGTCGGCGAGCCGCCGCGTTGCAAATGTCCAAGGATGGAAACGCGTACGTCAAACTGAGGATACTCTCTTCTTACTCTCTCTGCAACCCCCATAGCCCCTCCTGTTATGTCGCTTTCGGCCACCAATACAATACTGCTGTTTTTCGATTTCCGGAATCCGAATTCAATCATCTCGGCTAATTGATCTTTTTGCAACGATATTTCCGGTATAATGGCCGCTTCCGCGCCCGAAGCAATCGCTCCGTTCAATGCCAAAAAACCTGCCTCGCGTCCCATCACTTCAATGAAAAACAAACGTTCGTGCGAGGAGGCAGTATCCCGAATCTTATCCACACATTCCATGATGGTATTTAATGCAGTATCATATCCGATTGTGACGTCTGTCCCATACAAATCGTTATCAATTGTTCCGGGCAAACCTACAATGGGAAAATTAAATTCCTGTGCCAATATCCTGGCGCCGGTAAGGCTTCCGTCGCCGCCAATCACTACCAAAGCGTCAATCTTTTCCTTGCATAACATATCGTAAGCCTGTTTACGGCCTTCGGGTGTTTTGAACGGCTCGCACCGTGCTGTTTTCAGGATAGTTCCACCTCGTTGAACGATATTACTGACATGCTGTGTTTGAAATTCTTCAATTTCGCCTGTGATAAGTCCCCTGAAACCACGATAAATACCCTTAACGGTAATTTCGTTATAAATGGCTGAACGCGTGATTGCACGAATAGCTGCATTCATTCCGGGCGAGTCGCCGCCTGAAGTTAAAATTCCAACACATTTAATTGACGTTGTCATCATTGTCTTTTGCCGTTATCTTCTGCAAAGATAACAATTAAGTTTAAAGTACAAAACTTAAAGTACAAAATTTATTCACAAATAAAAAAACCGAAAAAGAAAAATTTGCAAAGAAAAATTTGGTTGAATGGTTGCAATATACTACCTTTGCACGCGCAAAAAGAATAAAACGGTGTTTTATTGAAGCATAAAAGGCCTGTTCGTCTATCGGTTAGGACGCAAGATTTTCATTCTTGAAAGAGGGGTTCGATTCCCCTACGGGCTACAAATCAATTAAGAATTAAAAATTAAGAATTAGAAGATGGCAAATCACAAATCATCACTTAAAAGAATACGCCAGACTACGACAAGATGCCTGCGGAACAGGTATCATGCCAAAACAGCCAGAAATGCAGTGAAGAAATTGCGGGGAACAACAGCCAAAGCAGATGCGGAAATCCTGTATCCAAAGGTATGTTCAATGCTCGATAAGTTGGCGAAAAAGAATGTGATACATAAGAACAAAGCAGGAAATCTGAAATCGAAATTGGCCAAACATGTTCATGCTTTAGCGTAATAAGGCAGGGCTGATTTTCTGTTGAATAAACTGAGCGCCGGTCTTGTTGAGGCCGGCGTTTTTTTTAAGGCCTGTTCGTCTATCGGTTAGGACGCAAGATTCTCATTCTTGAAAGAGGGGTTCGATTCCCCTACGGGCTACAAATCTTCTATGATTCATTGCGCTCAAGCACAAACTAACATATTGAAAAACAATGCGTACTTTTACATATATTGTGTTGTATATGTTTCTTCTTCTGTTTGGTTGTTCAGGATCAGGCATAAATTCTACTCAAATAGAAAGCCATGAATTGAGCAATATCATAGACCTAACTGCCGGATTTAGGAATATTCAGACAATCAGGTTATCCGAAATAGCCGACAGCGCGTCTTTTATTCCTTTTGAAACAACGCCTCAAAGCCTTCAGCAAGAAGGTCAGAAAAACATAAGATTTTCATCCTCCTATATTTTCTATTATGTTATGTGTTATGACTGGACAGGAAAATTCTGTGGTACAATCGTTAAAAGAGGACAAGGTCCGTATGAAGAGGTTGATGGGGGTTCTTTATTGTTTGTAGATAACCGGTTTTACTCCAAAGGGTCTAAGTTTATTGAATACGATGTTACCGGAAAGCCAACCGGTAAAGTGAAGAATTTGTACGCTTCAAGGGAATTTGGAACCAGTGATTTTTTACGGAACAGTACGGGTTTTTCTTCAGTGGGAGAAAATTTTGTGGTTTACGATATTCCGACGACTCTGTACTATTTTAACGAAAATTTTGAGACAATTGCTTCAAGGGTTGTTTTTATTGCCGATTCATTGCCTCCTTATCCTTTTTCACTTGGAGGCCATGAATGTTTAACTTATTACAAAGAAAATGTTCTTTTCTACAATTATATAAATGACACCATTTTCTATGTTACCGATACGAATCTGGCCCCAAAATGGATCGTCAGGTTTGATGAACAATTGAAACTTCCTATACAAGCCATGTCAAATTACTTTGATTTGATCAGAAAAGCAATAAGTGGAGGACTTTCACCTTCTGCACTTGAACGTTCGGAATTAGTGCAACTGACAGATCATAAGCATAAGGTCATAGCTGCATACGAAACAGATAAGAGGATTTTTTTTCAGATGATAGAAATAATACAATTCGCATCTGACAGGGGAAAACAATCTCCGGATCCTTATATCATTTATTATGACAAGGAGACCGGCAAAACCACGAGAGTGAACGGGAAAGGATTTGTGGACGACATATTGGGTATGGAATTCTTTTACCCTGTATTAGGTATTTTTGACGAAAAAATGATTTCATTTATTTGGCCGTTCGAACTTTTCAATTATATTAAAGAGTGCAGAGACCGTGGGCGTGAGGTAAATCCGCAGTTGTTAGCGCTTTCGAAGCAAGTCAAAGAGGACGATAATCCGGTATTAATTTTGTTTCACCTTAAAAAATAATTGAACGCATCGAACTTTTTTCGATTCTAAAAGTAAGTTTTAGTGGGATTCAGTTATCTGTAATGGATTGTTTCGCTGACAATTGATTTCGCAAAAATAATATTTCTTCATGAAGGTCTTTTATGTTTGATTCCAAGGTGTTTATAAGTTTTTGAGTAATTTCCCGACTTTCCTGATAAAAATTTTCAAATTCCTGATGACCGATAAATGTTCCCTGCTCATTATGGTGTTGATGGTATTCTCTATGAGATTTCTCCCCAAGTAATTCATTGACTGAAACCTCAAGAACTTTTGCTATTTTGAGAAAATTCTCTAAAGACAGTCTGATTTGATTTTTCTCAATTTTCCTATATGCAGATTCTGACATCTCAGATTTATCGGCAACATACTCAAGAGAATAGCCCCTTTGATTGCGTGTTTGAATAATTCTCTATAAAATTTCTTCCATAAACGTGTTGTTTTTTTGCACAAAAGTAATGATTTTGTCCTAAAAAGTACGGATTTTGTTTAAAAAAGTAATGACATTGCATTCGCAAAGGTTTTATTTTTGCATAATAATTTTTGAAAATAGTTAAAAAAAATAATTTATTATAAAATACATTATAAATATATAGATAAAAATATTTATGAATTTTATATTATACTGTCAAGCTATTTATCCAATTCCGCTACGAATAAGTATTTGGGAAGATGCAGGATTATATCAGGAAATATGGGGATTATTTCTTTCTTTCCAACTTTTTTTATTGATTTATTTTTTCTTTTCCGCAAAACCTGTTATTTTTGTCAGACCGGCGCCTTATAATATCGTTTTCGCTTTATTTGATATGCAGTTTGGTAAGCGAAAACCGGTAGCCGGGTGTTTCAAACTGCACCGACTTTTATGCTTTATCAGGGGAGTTGAGTATACCACTCCGGCAGGAAGCCGCAAAGTCGGAGTGAGATAAACGTTGCACAGTCCATGTAGCCGCCGAAAAGAGGTTCGGTTATGCTTATAATTACACAAAATAATTTGGACTTGCGGCATGCTGATTCTGATAATCGTAATGGATCGGCAAACAGTGTAAATACGATTCCCTCGATATTTCCGCGTGTCGGCTAAGGGTTGGGAATGAACGACCGGTAATCATTCATTCTTATGTGGATAGATAACAGCATCTTAATTTTATATAAAAAACCATAAGATATGAAAAAGAAATTATTACTGAGTCAATTAAACAAAGACTCAATGGAACCCCGCCAAACATCTCAATTAATGGGTGGAAATTATTGTGCGTTTGGGGACAATAATCGTGATGCAAATGAAACTGGTGGTGTTTGTTCATGTATGTGCGATCATGATACTTATTATGGTAGTCATGGTTTGGACTATGAAGCATCATTCTATAAAGCTACCAATAATTTGTTTAGTTATTGCTATTGAATAAACATCTCAACAAAGCAGACTTGGGGAAATCTCCCCAAGTTTGCTTAAATAAATGATGTATGGAAAAAGTTTGGATATTTGTTTTTTGTTTTTCGCTGACAGGTTGTCAAACCGGACAAACGCCCTCTGTCAATAATGAGGGAGAAATAAATACGGTTATTCATCTAACAGAAGCAATCAGCAAAGCAAAACCGGTATACCTTTCAGAAATAGTCGACAGTATATCGTTTATTGCGCTTGAAACAAACCCTGACTGTTTAATAGGGAACGCTTTATTTTTCAATTTTTCTCAAGAATATATTTTTTCGGCTAATCGTTGTTTTGACTGGTCGGGGAAATTTATAGGCAAAGTAGGTCGGCGTGGAAATGGCCCATGTGAGGAACCGGCTCAAATTATCACTCATGTTATTTATAAGGATAACCATTTCTATACGCAATCCACAAAATTTATTGAATACGACAGTTTGATGCAATGTACAGGGAAAGAAATATCCTTTTACCGTTTAGAAGGTGAAAGACCTGTTGAAGGCAGTACAATGATTAGTGTAGTTTCAATGAGCAATGCAAAAGAAAATATGCTACTCTATAATTATCCTGATTCTGTTTATTTTTTTGATCCTGATTTCAATTTAATCTCATCTCAATGCGTTATGTATCCTCCACTTTTATCGCCATCGTATGTTAACCCTATTGGTGGGCCTTATATAACAAATTATGGAGATACTGTTCTATTTTACAACTTTTTAAATGACACTATTTATTATGTCAATAACACTTACCTGACACCTGCATGGACAGTAGAACTGAGCGATGATAGAAGAGTTCCCAATGAATTGCTCTATAGGTATGGCGAGTTGCTTTCTGATTCATTTCAAGCCTGGCAAAGCGGTAATCTTGATAATAGTGAACTGGTCAAATTAACAGATCATAAATACATCATAACGGGAGTATTTGAAACTTTGCGTTATGTGTTTTTAAACTGTAATGAAATGATTCAATTTTATGAACTTAGGAGGAAAAATCGTGGCATTTCCCAAATTGCTTTTTTCGATAAGCAAACCGGCAAAACCGTATCTACCAAGGCAGGAGGGTTTGTGGACGATATGATAGGGATGGATATGTATCTGCCTGAATGGGGCGCATGTAATAATATGTTGATTAAATCGATATGGCCATACGAACTGCTCGGATATGTTGACGAATGTAAACGTTCCGGACGAAAAGTCAATCAACAAATCATGGATTTGGTTGAAAAAATCGATATTGAAGACAATCCGATATTGATTGTAGCTCATTTAAAAAAATAACGATGATGAATGCTTCCACATTTTTTACCACAATAGGTGGAAATACCTGCCTGTATGATGCAACTAATATGTTTATGGTAAATATGCATCCGATTGCCAGTGTTTAGAAAGAATATGCTGATTTTTACAAGTTTGTATGGATAAAAAAGAACAGAATAAATAACAATCATGAAAGAAAATATTACTGGAAAAGCAGAAAGGGTTCTGGTAATACGTAATACAGAACCGGAATTTGTCCGGATGAAATACTGATGATCTACAATGATGACATAGCAAACAAAGCCCTGAAGAACGGTGATGAGAAAGCGTTTACCTATATTTACAATAAATACTTTCCTCAGTTATGTTTTTATGCAGAAAAGATAATAAGGAGCATGGAAACTGCTAAAGATATTGTGCAGGATTTATTTACGAAACTATGGGAAAATCGCGAGAAGACAGATATTACTACCTCATTGAAAGCGTATTTATATGGAAGTGTTTACAACACCTGCTTAACTCATCTTACCCATATAAAAATAGTACGCAATCACATTGAGTATGACTTGACTTTGGAAAACTGCGATAATCGGCAGCAAACTACAGACAGTAATAATCCCCTTTCCATACTGATATTGAAAGAAATAGAGAATAAGATTGAGAAAGGCATAGAATCATTACCGGCACGATGCAAAGACGTGTTTTTGTTGTGGGAAAGAGGGCTCAGTTATGAAGAAATTGCCGAGGAATTATGCGTCAGTATTGGTACTCTTCACACACAAATCAAACGGGCGAAAACAAAGTTACGGAAGTCGCTTAAAAATATTTGAAAAAAAACATTTGCCTGTACCCATTTTTTTACTTTAAACAGTCTTATATAAAAACTGACAAATTCAAATAAAAAAATGTAATCGTCTTGTAAATATTTTAAACTAATAACGGTTTAATAATAGATAAAGTGAATAAATAATTACTAACTATTTTTTTAAAAAACTATGGAAAAAAGTAATGAAATGAGATTGCCTTACCTCAGCAAGGTTTCTTTAAGGAAAAGACAGATGAATTCTTTGCGCGGTGGAGGTGGTGATTGTAGTGGCCCTTGTGCCTGCGGGTGCGATGGGAGTAGTACTACATCTACAAATAGGGATGCAAACAATACAACGTATACGCCCTATAGTGGATTTAATAAAGAAGATGGATTTTGGACTACTGAATGTGTGTTTGGCTAATTTTGGGTCTCTATCTTCTATTTACTCTTTAATACAGACAAGAATATACTTAGTTGTTTCTATTTATATTCTTGTTTTTTTCTTTATATTATTATAATTTTTTCTTATTTTTATAACGGTATAAAGTTGTATTAAGCGTAATGATATAGTAATACTAAACCAGTCAGAATGTAAATCAATATTTATCAGTTTTACAATGAAAAAAAATATAATAATATTTAGTTCGATTTCATATAATACGTATTTTTATTCAAAAAATAAAAACATGATTGCTTTAGTTCATCCATTAGTGAATAGTATATTTATTAATAATATCCCTTATAATAGATTTACATTCGAAGAAATTAGTTACTATCAAGAAAAATTTACTTATATAACAAATCATTTTAATTATCATTCAAAATCGGGAAAAAGAGAAAAAAAATATTTTAACCCTAAAGAAATCTACTATTCAATAGTAAACCTATCTCAAATATCTATTGAACTAACAGAAAATTGTAACATGAAATGCAAATATTGTGCATATTCGGAGTTGTATGAAAAACAAGAGAACAGAAATAAAAGGGCAATTAATTTTTCTTCAATTGAAAAACTCATAAATGGATTATTATCAAATTGGGAAAGTAGAAAAGATAAACCTATAACTATCAGTTTTTATGGTGGAGAGCCTTTACTCAACTTTGAAGTTCTTAAACAAACTGTTAATTATACAAAAGAAATAACAAATACAAGGCAATTAACGTTTAACTATCAGATAACAACAAACGGCCTTTTATTATTGAAATACCTTGATTTTCTTATGGAACACAATTTCAAAATATTAGTTAGTCTTGATGGAAATGATTCACAAAATAAATATAGAGTTACAAATCATAATTTACCTACGTTCAAAATTATATTCAATGTTTTAAAAAAGATAAAAAAAAATCATCCATTTTTTTTTGAAAGTAATATTCAAATTGCATCAGTTTTGCATAACGAAAACGACATTGTTGAAGTACAAAGTTTCTTTATGGAAGAATTCAATAAATTCCCTTTAATTAATGCTTTAAATAATAATGGCATTAATCCGCGTAAAAAATTAGTTTTTCAAAAAATGTATAAACCCTTAACCGGTTTTTTAACAGTACATAAAGAGGATAAAAAGACACAAATTCAAATACCTAATCAAAGATTATTGAAAATTTTTTTTGAAGAGATAATCTCACATACTCCTAATAGAATAAAAGACTTGTTTGGTTCGGCAAAAAAAATTTCAATGCTCCCATTTAGGGGAACTTGTGTCCCTTTTTCAATAAAATTATTCTTAACAACTACCGGACACATTTACCCTTGCGAATCAATTTGTCGCCAGTTCCCTTTGGGAGAAATAAATCAAGAATTATCAATCTCTTATGATAACATTGCCCGTATCTATTTTGATTTAATGGAAAAATATCAATCTTCAAAATGCACGAAATGTTTTTTTGAGAATTATTGTCCTCACTGTATTTTTTCCATAAATGAAAAAAATATATCTAAATGTTATCATGATATGCAGAAATTCAAGAAAACATTATCATTGATTCTTTCATATTTAGAAATTGAATCCATTGATTGTAAAAATTTTATGACAAAAAAACCAATGTTTATATGAAATTTATCTGGATTATAATAGTTCCTCTTTTATTTTTTTCCTGTTCAAGAAAAAAAGTACAATATACGATTGAAAATCAGGATAATTTTATTTTTGTAAATATTGCTGATGATTTTAATCATGAAAGAAATCTTAAAATATCTGACATAGCTTCCGATATTGAATATATTCAATTGGAAACCAGTAATAAATCCATAATGTCCAATATTGTAAAGGTGGTAGTAACATCGGAACATATTTTTTGTTCTGATAGTCACAAAAACTTAATGATGTTTTTACGAAATGGTTCTTTCTTACACAAAATAGCAAATAGAGGTCAAGGTCCTAGTGATTATTACGATTTATTAGATTTTACAGTTGATACGGTTTATCAAAAAATTTACATTGCCGACTATGCGCAACGAATCAGGGAATATGATTTTGAAGGTAAGTTTTCTAAAGACATTAAACTGAACATGCAAATGTCCAGAATTGAATTATTAGAAACAGGCAAATTAGTATGTTACATACCGGAGGAACTATATGCGGCAGATTCAATAA
>Ga0082212_10004646_pt1 | contig 18951 bp, 16 predicted proteins | sample TergutNt197P3_FD_71548 | JGI IMG/M metagenome (GOLD analysis project Ga0082212, IMG submission 71548) | Neocapritermes taracua P3 segment gut microbial communities from Petit-Saut dam, French Guiana - Nt197 P3 | ecosystem: Host-associated > Arthropoda: Insects > Digestive system > Gut ...
TGAAATAATCCGAACTGCCTCTATGGGGCCACGCCCAAATCTAGCTTATGAATACAAGGGCTATCGTCCAGAATGGGGCTGGCGATTAGTTCGAGAAAAGGTCGAAGCATTAGACCGTGATGGGTATTTACAATGGGGCAAAAGCGGCCGACCTTATCTTAAACGATATTTGCATAAACAAAAAGGCACACCTTGTAATAGCTTGTGGATAGATATACCTCCAATTTCCGCACATGCAAAAGAGAAATTAGGCTATCCAACACAAAAGCCATTAGCTTTACTTAATCGTATAATACAAGCATCATCTAATGAAGGCGACATTGTATTAGACCCGTTTTGTGGTTGTGCAACAACTTGTGTTGCGGCCACTCAATTAAGCCGAAAATGGATAGGTATTGATATTGAAAAGAAAGCATCAGATATTTTAACTCATCGGCTTAGTATAGCCACGGGCCTTTTAGATGATTTCATAATTACAGATATAATCCCGTCCAGGTCTGATTTAAAGGTGGTTCAACCGACGGAATCTGTAAAAAATCTACTATATAAAGAGCAGAGGGGCCTTTGTAATGCCTGTGGAAGTGAATTTGAAATCAGGAACCTTGAAATAGACCACATAATTCCTAAATCTAAGGGTGGTGGTGATTATTACGAAAATTACCAGTTGCTTTGTGGTTCATGCAATAGAATCAAAGGCGACCGACCAATGGAGTATTTACGGGCGAAAATAGCGACTATTGAACTGGCAAGGGGCAAAGTTTTCTTTGGTGAATAGAAAATTTATAAATCCCGAGTCAAATCTTCTAAACTGGCGGTCATTACTCGATTGTCAGAACCACCAGAATAAGCCACCGCTACAAATAAGCCATTACCGTATGTGACGCTATTCCAACCATTATCAACGGGAGTTGAACGAATAAGCGCAATGACGGTGATGTTTACAAGAAAGCAAAGAGAAAGGGAATACTATGACTACCGTCAAGGCCACTTATGCCAAGCAAAACTTCGGCGCATGCATCGCCGATGCCGTCAAACATCCGGTAGTTATTGAGAAGTCCGGGCGACCGGCTGTGGTAATTATCTCGTATGAGGAATATCAACGGTTGAACGAACTGGAGGAGGCCACGTGGCTCCACCGCGCCCAGGCCGCGGCGGCCGGAGGGTATCTTTCCGCCGAGGATTCCGACGATTTCATGAGGAAGCGTCTGACCCGCGTTTCTGAAAAATAAGGGTGCTCACTCCGGCGCCAGTTTGACCAACTGTATTTCATTAAAAGTGCCCAGGCGCATCCAGGGGCCGAAGGTGCCGGCGCCCTGGGAAACCAAAAGGGTGGTCGGGCCGACCTGGTAACGCCCCTTGTTCATCGGGAACCTGAAACCGATGAGCGCGGTGCCCGGGAACACTTGACCGCCGTGGGTATGCCCGGACAGCATCAGGTCTATGTTGCCCGCGGCAACGTATGGCAAGCCCACCGGGCTGTGGTGGACCAGGATGGACGGCTTGGCCGGATCCCGGGGGATTTTCGGGAGTTCCTCTTCAATGGTCAGGTCGTTGACCATGTGGCTGTCATAAGTCCGGCGGTCGGCGTTCATATACTCCAGGCCGATGAGCTGAAACCCCCGGGTCTCCACCATTTCATTGCGCAAAACGCGTATCCCGGCCCCGGCCATCAGCCCCAGGGCCTTTTCCGTATCTATGTAGTATTCATGGTTTCCGGTGGTGAAATACTGCTCGGCCCGGACAGAGGCGAACAGGGCAAACAGTTCCGGGGACAGGACGATATTGCTGTCCACCATGTCGCCGTTGTAGATGACCAGGTCGGGTTGATGCCGCTCCACTATTTTAAGCAGCTCTTTGACATAGCCCTCCCCCCTCCGCGCTCCCAGGTGAAGGTCAGAAATGTGCATCAGGCTCACCGGCCGGGCCAGGCCCCGGACCTTGACTTCATGCTCGGTCACGGTGAGGGACCGGGCCTGAAAAAAGCCGAACCCCACCAGGCCCAGGCAGATCAGGGGGCCCGCGGCGGCCAGGGCTTTGTTGGGAATTTTCTTGAGAAGCGGCCCCAGGATATGGGCCATCAGCAGGTAGAAGAACAGAAAAATCTGAAATATGAAAAAAAGACCAAGGATATTATAGACTAAAGCGGCAGCGGGATGGGCGGAGGCATAAAGGCCCTTTACCAGCATACCGAAAAACCCGGCCAGGAGGGGAAAGATGACCATTGCCAGGGGCCAGGCCCGCTTCAGGCCCCCAAGCCGCTTGAGCCTGAAAGGGACATACCAGGCGGAAAAGCTCAACAAGGCTAAACAGATAATAGTCATAAGCATATTGCGGCCCTAAATGAGGCCGCGGGCGCGAAGGAGGGTTTCGCGCCCGCGGCGGTTGGGGGGGTATCCTGGTTCTTGGATGCCGACGGTAAACCCGGTGGCTTGAACGGGTGTCCGCCGGCGGGCCGGAAACCGGGAAACAGACGGGCTGTTCACAATTCCCGGGAGCCGCCTAACGCGGCCCCCCGCCTGACCATTGGCCCCGCCTTCCCCTAAAAACAGGGCCAACAGCGGCCTTGGCGGGTAGACGCTGAACAAACCCGGGACCACCCCGAACTTGTCTTTAAGTGGCTGGTGACGCGCGCCTGGGACGTCACGAAAAAAAGCATAGGCCAAAACGTTTTTCCTGTCAATATTTATTTTTAAGAAACATACTGAATTTATTTATATAAACAGCCAAAGTTAAGCAAAAATATACTATATTTAGTGTCCGGCCCCGCTATAGACGCAAGCGGCTGTTTTTAACCTCATTAAAAAAATTTTTAAAAAAATCTTCCCAGAACTCCAAATTCCAGCCGGCCTTAAGGTCTACCTGGTGAAAATGGGGCCGGGCCCCGCCGGCAAAATACAAGGAAGCCTCCAGGTCTTCGGCCAGCCCGGCGCTCTGGAGAGCCAGGGCGTACAGGCGGACCTGGTTTTCATAGACCCGGAGTTGGCCGGCCCCGTCGCGGCCCGGAAAGGCGGTGAACTTGTAATCCACGATCCGCCCCCCCCCGCCAGGGGACTGAAAAAAGAGGTCGATGACGCCGCCCACCTTCAGATGGCGCCCCTGGCCGCCGCGCTCGCGGAGGCGCAGTTGAAAGGGCCATTCCCGGAAAACGGCCCGACCGGCCCTGGTGGCCTCCAGCCAGTCCCGGCCCCAGGGGCTGTCCAGGAAGGCCTCGATGGGGCCTACCAGGTGGCCCGGGGCTTCTGGGGCCAGGCCCAGGCGGGCGGCTTCGGCGACCAGGAGTTCCCGGGGGTAGGGCTCCCGGAGGTCGATTATCTCCATGACCGCGTGAAAGAGCAGGCCGGCCTCCAGGGGGGTCAGGGGCCCGGCCGGATCGGGGACGGCCGGTGATTCGGCGGCCGGCCTGGAAAGGTCGGCCGGTGGCTCCCAAAAACCGGCCAGATGATGGGCCAGTTCGGTGACGCTGAGGCTGACGCAGTTAAGGGTCATGGGCTCCAGAAGGCCGGGGATGGCGGCCTGGCCGGAAGGCCGGGCCCGGACGGCTTCGGGAGCCGCCTGTTCTGGAAATTCCGCCGGGTCCAGAATCATCTCCCCGCTCAAGGCCGCGGCCTCCGGGCAGTCCAAAAGGGCCTGGAACCAGGTGTGGGCTTTCTTTTTACCTTCCTCTTGGGATTTAGGCCGGCCCAGGAAGACCAGGTGGTCCCGGGCCCGGGTGGCCGCCACGTAAAAAAGGCGGTTGTTTTCCATTATTTCCAGACGGTCCTCCTCCTCGGACAGTTCCAGGAAGGAGGCGGGCGGGGTGGCCCAGCCGGACGGCCGCCAGTTAAGGGCCAGGCGGCCGTCGCCGGAGGTCAAAAGACGCGGGGCCCGGGCCCGGAAATGATAATCGCTTTCCGCGATGACCACTATGGGGAATTCCAGGCCCTTGGCCGTGTGGACCGTGGAGAGGGTCAGGGCCTGGGATCCCGCTCCGGGCCGGCCGCAGCGGCTCCGGCCCAATTCCGCCAGTTCTTCGGCCGGATTTTGAAAGACCCGGCCGAGGGCGCGGCTTAAGGCCAGAAAGCCGGTCAGGGCCTGGGCCCGGGCCTCGCCGTCCGGCTCCAGGGCGGCCAGGGGCAGGAGGCGGCGTTCTTCCACCAGGCGCTCTAATATCTCCACGGGCTTTAGGCGTCCGACCAAGGGGGCCAATTCGGAGAAAAGGTCTCTGACCTCGGTCAAAACCTCCCGGTCGTCCGGGGGCAGGTCGGCCGGCCAGGGGCGGGCGCCGGAAAAATAGTCGGTCAGACTGACCCGCGCCGGGGGTTCGTCCGGGGGCCGGACCAGGCTCAGAAGGGCCTGGTCAGTCACCGGGCCCAAGGGTGAGCGGAGGGCGGCGGCCAGGTTGAGTTCCGGGTCCAGGCCGCATAAATAACTGAAGGCGGCCAGGAGACCGCGCCCCTCGGCGTAATCAAGGGGGCTGTCGTCCCGGGCCAGCCGGACGGGCCAGCCGGCGGCCAGGAAGGTTTCGCGGAAAACCTGGGCGAACTTGAAGCGGCGGAAGAGCACGGCCACATCCCCGGGCCGGGGCGGCCGGGGGCCCTCGGCCCCGCCGTCCACCAGCACCCCGGAGCGGCCCTGGAAAAGTAGGGTCAGGTAGGCGGCCAAGAGCCGGGCCTCTTCCGCGGCCCGATCCCCAACCAATCTGGCCGAGGAACCGGCGGCGTGAAGCCGGACGATGTGGGGGCCTTCATAGAGGGGCGGGCGGACCCCTAGCTGGAGGTCCAGTCCGGTGAAATACGGCTCCAGGCGCCCCGGGAAGAGGGCGTTGAAAAATTCCACCAGGGGGGTCTGGGAGCGGTAATTGAGGTCCAGAGCCAGCACCTGGCCTCCGCCGCCGGCCAGGTTCTTCTTCAAACCGGCCATGACCTCCACCTCGGCCCCCCGAAAACGGTAGATGGATTGCTTAAGATCCCCGTAGGCGCTGAAAATGGGAGAGGCCGCGGCCCAATCGAGCCCTCCCCAGAGGTCGTCTTCTTCGGGATACCGGTTCTGGTCCTCCGGGGGCAGCAACAGATAGGCCAAAAGGTTGGCCTGGAGGCGGTTGGTGTCCTGAAACTCGTCGATGAGGACGAGGCGGAGCCGGCCGGCCTCCAGCCGGCGGACCTCGGGGCAGGCGGCCAGGAGGCGGCGGGCCAGGCTGAGAATGTCATCATAATTGATGGTCTCCCGCCTGGCCCGGGCCCGGGCCAGGGCTTCGGGCAGGGTATTGACCAGGGCCAGAAGGTCATCCAGGATGGGCTGGACCAGGTGCTGGCCCGCCGCGGCTTCCAGGGCTTCCAAGGCCTCGGAGAGGCCTGTCTTCAAGCCTTGAGCCGTGTACCACCGGCCGCTGGAGGTCAGGAGGGCGCGGATTTTTCTGATCTTTTCCTCCAGCCCGGCCGGAGAGGAAGCGGCGGCCCCAAGGCCCTCCAGGGCGGCCCGGACCGGGGCGTAATATTTTTTATCAGGGGCTATGGCCCCGTCCAGGACCCGCTCCAGGGTCACGCCGGCCAGGCGCCCGAAGGCGGCCAGGCGGCCTTCCACCTCCCCGGCCGCGACCGGGGAGGGCGCGGAAAGCCGGCTGAGGCCCCAGGAGCCGAGGCGGGCCGCGCAGGCGGCCAGGAGTTCTTTCAGAGTCGCGGGCGGGTAATATTTCAGGAGGCGCAAAAGTTCCGGGCGGCCCTGGTCCAGCCAATCCAGGAAAAGTTCGCCCAGGTCGCGGCCCAGGCGGGTCTCGTCAGGGTCCAGGATCGGCGCGGCGGGAAGACCCAGTTGAAAGGCGTTTTCCCGCACCAGCTTGAAGGCGTAGCTATGGATGGTGCCGATGTCGGCGCGGTCCAGGCGGGCGGCCTGGGCCCGCCAAAAATCGACCAGGGCGGCCCGGCCCTCGGCCTCGGCCCGGCGGCGCCGCCCGGCGAAGGCCGAGGCCAGGCGCTGGCGCAGTTCGGCGGCGGCCTTGTCGGTGAAAGTCAGGGCCAGGACCTGGGAAATATCCGCGTCTTGGGCCCAGCCTTCCTCCAGGCGGCTGGTTATGGCCTCCACCAGGGTTAGGGTCTTGCCGCTGCCGGCGCCGGCCAGGACGCAGACCGGGCTTCGGCAGTCCACCACCGCCCGCTGGGAGGGGTTCAAGGTGGTCGGGTTCATGCCGGCTCCCCGGCGGTCTCGCCGTCCACCCGGGGGCAGAGGAGGCCGAAGGGGCAGTAGTCGCAGTTTTCGCCCTCGGGCCGAAAGACCCCGGCCTTGACCCGGTCCCAGGTTTCGGCCAGGAGCCCGGGAAAACTGAAAGAGCCTTTCGCGGCCAGCTTGGCCCGGACGGCGGGGTCCGGGTCCAGGGATGGGTGGTCGGAAGAGAGCCCCGGCCGCCGGGGCGAGCCATCGCCCGGATCCAGAATTTCAAAGGAAGAGTCGGCCGGCAGCCCGAAATGGGAACCGGCGGCCAGGGCATAGATCAGGAGAGGCCAAGCCCGGGCCGGGGGCGGCTCCTCCGGTTTTATTTTCAGGCCGGCCGAGTCGCGGCGCTTGTAATCCACCACCCGGAGCCCCCGACCGGTCCGGTCCAGGCGGTCCACCCGGCCTCGAAAATAGATGACCTCCGAATCCCGGACCACCAAGGGCCAGGGCGGGGCCGCCTCCCCGGAGCCGAAGGTCCATTCCAGGCGCCAGGGGCGAACCTCGTCCTCCGGCCGGCCGGCGGCCAGTTCCCGCTTAAGCCAGCCGGCCAACAGGGCCGGAATATTTTCCTGGCGGAGTTGCCAGAGGGGCAGGCGCCCCACCGGCTCCCGGCCGACCCGTTTGGCCTCGGAGGCCGCCAGTTTCAGGAGTTCGGCCCCGGCTTCGGCCCCGGCCTCCCCCGGCCAGGGCGGACCGGGAGCCCCGGCCGGCCCCAGGCGCGGGCGGAAGAAAGCCTCCATGATCCGGTGGAGGGAAACACCCTCGTCGGCCGGCGGCCATTCCTCCAGGGGGGCGCCCTCGGAGGACAGGCCCAAGGCCTCGCCAAACCAGAAAGCCAGGGGACACTCGGAGAAGCCGGCCAGAAAAGAGGGCGTCATAAGCGGCGCTCCCAGGTGGCCGGGCCGGGTTTTCAGCCACCTGTCCACCGCCTCCGGACCCGGCCGGGCTTCCCCCAGGCCGCGCCGGACTTCCCGCCGGCGGCGCAGACCGGCCCAGAGGCCCAGGCTGGCCGGGCCGCGGGGGAGGGTGGCCGGCCAATCGGCCGGATCCAGCCGGGCCAGGCCGACCCATAATTCGTCAAGGCCGGCGGCCTCGGCCGGGTCCGGCGCCGCGCGCCAGACCGTGACCTCCTCTTCCAGAAGAGTCCCCTCCCCGTCCGGCCACAGTTCTTTCAAAGCCGTAAGCAAGGGCGAAGGGAGGGCCGGCCGGCCGGTCCGGTCCTCGGCGTGGTGGAAGAGCCAGACCCGACGCCGGGCCTGCCCCAGCCCGGCGGCCAGAAGAAATTCCTCCTGGCGGTAGCGTTCGGCCGCGTCGCTCCACAGGGACCGGCCCAGAAAATCCCGTCCGGCGGCCGCCGCGGTGAATTCCCGGGGCCACCACATATTATCCGGCCCGGCCTGGGGGAAGACCCGTTCATTTAAGCCCAGAAAAAAAATCTCCTCGAACAGGCCGCCGTGGAGGTCGTAATAATTCAGCACCCAGATGCGGCCGTCCGGGGCGCGGCCGTCCGGGATATGGTGTTCGGCCAGGACGGTTTCCAGCCAGAAGCGGAACTGGTCAAGACCTGCGGGCGGAGCCGGAGGCCGGGCCAGGGCCGCTGAAAGGCGCGCCAGTTCTCCGCTCACCCTCCGGGCCGCCTCGGCCTCGGCTTCGGCCAGGCCGGGGTCCGGCGGGGGCGGCCCGGGCCAGCCCAGTTCCGTCAGAAGGCCGCCAAAGACCAGAAAAAAATCGGACCAGGTCCGGGCCCCGGCCAGGGCCCGACCGGCTTCTTTCAGGCGCTCCACCCAGGCCAAAAGAGCCTGGGCCGAACCGGCCCGTTCCTCGTCCCTTTCCCGGCGGATGAACTTGGCCAGGTTTTCCTCAAACCCGCCGCCGGCCCGCTGGTCGGTAACTCCGGCGGCCAGGGCCAGCCCGCCCGGGTCCACCGGCCCGGAAGGGCCCTGGAAATAGGGGCTGCGGATCAAGTCGAGGATCCGGGCCCGTTCCCAGTGGGAATCCCAGATCCCGGCCAGGTTCAGGATGGCCCGGGCCGGCCCCTCTTCGGCCAGGGTCCGGCCGCGCCGGAAGTGGAAGGCCAGGCCGAAGCGCCGGCCCAGGTCTTCCACCAGGGGGCCGTAATCGGCCAGGGAGGGAACCACCAGGGCCAGGTCTTCCGGGGCTGTTCCGGCGACCATCAGTTTTTTCAGGCGGCGGGCCGCCTCCTCGACTTCATGGTAAGCCGTCGGGGTCCGCACAATCTTGATCCGCCCGGCCGGGTCCGGCGGGGCGGCCCCCCCGCGGCCGGCCTCGGGGCTCAGGAGAACATCGGCCGCATAGGCCAGGGCCGGGGGGGAGGGCCCGGGTCCGTCCAATTCCAGGTCCAGGGCCGGGGCCGCACTCCCCTCCAGGCGCCGGATGGCCCGCAAGAGATCGAAACCGGCCCCGGGGCCGGTTTTTTCCTCGCGCACCCAGGCGGGGACCTTAAGAAGAACTTCCACCCGGACCTGGGCCGCCAGGGCCAGGAGGAACTCCGTTTCAAAGGGAGACAGGCGCCGGGCCTGGCGATAGACTATGCGCCGCACCCCGGACAGGGTCTTGAAGGGCCGCCCGGCCGAAAGATCATCCAGAAGCCGGCGCCGTCCCCCCGCCCGGTCCAGGCGGCCCCGGGACTGGAGAAAGGCGTCATGACGCCGGCCCTGTTCGGCCAGGATCCGGGCCAGGCCGGAGGGCGGCAGGGCGGCCACCTGGTCCCAGGTCAGGCCGGCCAGCTTCAGCCGCCCCAAGCCGTCGCCCAGGTCCCGGGCCAGGCCGGCCCGCATCCGCACTTCGTCGGCCGCTTCGGCCCGGGGCGGCCGGATCTGTTCCAGGAGAGGGCCGGCCAGGTCATAGAGCAGAAAACGGTGGGACAGGTCTTCGATCTCCGGCCTGGGCAATTCGGCCAGGAGACGGTTTTCCAGGGCTCCGATGGTCAGAATGAGGGGCTGAAAAGGGCCGGCTTCGGCGGCCATATCCCGGCCGCGCTGGAGCTGGAAGCGCCCCAGATCGCCCGGGGTCAGCCACAACTCCTCGCGGGAAAAGAAGACCGCCTCAAATTCCAACTGGTCCCGGCCGGAGGCGGGGGCGGGGTCCGGGGCACCGCTGGCGGCCGGAAATCTTTCTTCGGACATAAGGCGGGTTTTCGGAAAGAAACGAAAATAGGGGTCAGCCCCCTGTCTGATCCTGGTGGCTGAAGACGACCATCAGATCCACCTGGAGACCGGTCGGGCCGGAGGCGACCAGATGGAAGGCCTGGTCGTCCGGCAGGAGCAGGGGCAGGGTCTGGCCGCTTAAGGGCTGGGGGATGGAAAAATTCATCTCAAAGCCATGTTCGGCCCAGTCGGCCCCGGCCAGGCCGATGACGATGTTCAAAAATTCATCCAAAATGTCCTGCGGCCCGGTCTCGGTTTCCAGGATGGACGCATCCAGACCGAGATGGCCGGCGATGCACGCCAGGAGAGGCCAGATATCGCCGCGGTGGACCGCGCCGCAGACCATGTAGCCGCTGACCTTGCTCTGGGCGTCCAAAAGGGTGCCGTTGAAATCTATGCTCACCGCCAGTTCGCGGGCGGACTCACCCCGGGGCAGATCGCTGAACAGTATGTTGAAGGGCCCGCAGTCGGTGATGTTGGTGAGGATATTGGCGGTATGCTGGCCGAGTATCTTGGCGTAAGTTTCCCACATTGGATTTTCCAAGCTCCAATCCGTTTTTTATGTCCGCATCAAGAGGCCCGATAAACAAACGAGAAAGCGAGGGCGCTTCAAAGCTCCCCGACCAGCCCGGCGATATTCTCCGGAGTGAAGCCGTATTCCTGGAAAAGGCGGGCGGCCGGAGCCGAAACGCCATAGCTTTCAATGGACAGGACCCGGCCGGCCTCTCCGGTGTAACGGCTCCAGCCCAGGGACAGGCCGGCCTCCACCGCCAGGCGCCGGGTCAGCGCGGGCGGGAGCACCATTTCGCGGTATTCCCGCGGCTGTTCCTCGAAAATTTCCCAGGACGGCAGGGAGACGACCCGCGCCCGCCGCCCGCCCCGGTCGTTCAAAAGCTTCTGGGCCGCCAGGGCCACGGCCACTTCGGAGCCGGTGGCTATAATGATGGCCTCGGGCTCGCCGCCGGCCGCCTCGGAAAGGATATAGCCGCCGCGAAGGGCGCCTTCGGGCAGGGCCGGGTAGTCATCCGGGTGGAGGACCGGCAGGTCCTGGCGGGAAAAAGCCAGCACGGTGGGGCCCCGGCGGCTCAAGGCGGCCTGCCAGGCGGCGCGGGTCTCATAGGCGTCGGCCGGACGGATGAGCGTGATCCCGGGTATGGCCCTGGTGACGGCCAGGTGTTCCACCGGCTGGTGGGTGGGGCCGTCCTCCCCCACGCCCACGCTGTCATGGGTGAAAATGAAGATCACCGGCAGCTTCATCAGGCAGGACATGCGGATGGAGGGCCGCATGAAATCCGAGAAAACCAAAAAGGTGCCGGCGTAGGGGAGAAAGCCGCCGGCCAGGGCCAGGCCGTTGACCACCGAGCCCATGGCTTCCTCCCGCACGCCGAAATGGAGGTTGCGCCCGCCCGGGTTCAAGGCGCTGAAAGAACCGGAGCCGGAAATTATCGTCTTGTTGGAAGGGCCCAGGTCCGCGCTCCCGCCCACCAGTTCCGGCAGCACTTCGGCCAGGGCGTTGAGGACCCGGCCGGAGGCCGTCCGGGTGGCCAGGGCGGCACCCTTCTCAAACTCCGGCAGGGCCGCCAGCCAGCCCTCGGGCTTTTGCCCGGCCAGGCGGCGCTTCAGTTCGGCGGCCTCGGCCGGAAAGGCTTTTTCGTAATCGGCCAGGAGAGCCTGCCAGGCCTCGCGGCTCTTCTGGTGGACCTGGCCCAATTTTTTGAAATGGTCGTAAACCCGCTGATCAACGGTGAATGACTGGTCTTCCGGATAGCCGTAGAAGCGCCGCGTGGCCCGGATGGCTTCCGGCCCCAGGGGCTCGCCGTGGGCTTGGGGAGTGTTTTCCTTGGGACTGCCGGCCCCCAGCTTGGTGCGGACCATCACCAGGCTGGGGCGGTCCCCCTCGGCCCGGGCGTTTTCCAAAGCCTGGTGGATGGAACCGAGATCCTCGCCCTCGGTGACCACGATGACCTGCCAGCCATAGGCGGAAAAACGGGCCCGCACATCCTCGGTGAAGGTCAGGTCGGTGGAACCCTCAATGGTCATCCGGTTGTCGTCGAAAACATATATGAGGCGGCCGAGACCCAGGGTCCCGGCCAGGGAAGCCGCTTCGGCGGAGACCCCTTCCATCAGGTCGCCGTCCGAAACCAAGGCATAGACATTATGATCAAAGAGGTTGAACTTGGGACGGTTGAAACGCCGGGCCAGCATCCTTTCCGCTATGGCCAGGCCCACGCCCATGGCAAAGCCGAGCCCCAAGGGGCCGGTGGTGGCTTCCACGCCCGCGGTGCGGCCGTATTCGGGATGCCCGGGGGTCAGGCTGCTCCATTGGCGGAAGGCCTTGAGGTCTTCCAGGCCGAGTCCGTAACCGGCCAGGTGGAGCCAGGCGTAAAGCAGGGCCGAGCCGTGACCGGGCGAGAGGATGAAACGGTCGCGGTCCGGCCAGAGGGGGTCTTGGGGATCGTGCTTCAAAAAGCGGCTCCACAGCACATAAGCCAGGGGAGCCGCGCCTAGGGGAAGACCCGGGTGCCCGCTTCTGGCCGCTTCGATCATGTCGGCGGACAACAGCCTTAAGGTATTGACCGCGGCCTGATCTTTGCGGTTAAATCTCGGTCGGCTCACTACCCGTCGCTCCCCGTTTTCCCAAAAATAATTTGAGAATTCATTTTATCACAACCGGCCATTTATACCAAGCGTGAAACAAATACCACATCGTCTCACCTAAAAATCTCCTAATTATCAATAGTTGTGGGAGGACATTTAGTTCTTAGTCGCTTTATAGTCATGATGCTTTTTTATAAATTCCGCTATATCCATCATAAGGCGCACGGCATCATCCTGAACTGCGGACGACAGAGGCCGCAGTAAGTCCTCAATCGGTCCCAGCTTGGCCTCCAATGGATCGCCGGCCTGCCTGAACAAATCCGCCACGGCACAGCCTAAAACAGCCGCCATCTCTTCAAGGCGTTGAAAACGCGGCGCAATCAACCCGTTTTCCACGCGGCTCAGCGAATCCCCGCCCATATTAAGTTTTTCCGCCATTTCCGCCTGGGTCAGGCCCAATTCTTTGCGTCGGCGGCTTATATTGGTCCCGACTATGGCGGCTAAAATTTGGTTTTTTCTGCCCGTCACAATATTCTCTCCTTTTTCAGGTAATTGTAACTTGTCCAGAAAGGCCGTAGAACAGCATTAAACGCCAAATAATTTGACATTTAATGCCTAATAACCTATTATCATCAACATAGTCGGTAGATTTAATTAAGCAGGCTGGCTTGAGGAAGCCGCCAAAGGCATAAGATTTGGCTGGCCCGGTTTCTTTTGGGGCCAGTTTGACGCGTTGATAAGTTTGCGCCTTTTGTTTGGCGTGAATTATTGAAGGATCAAGGAGTGAAAATATGAAGAATTTTTTAGCTATGAGTTTGGGCGCCCTTCTCATCGTGGGTTCCACCACCGGGGCCGCAGCTGCCGGCCGAATCGATTTCAACGGTGTCTACCGTATGCAGTTCAACAATGTATGGAACTATAATTACGGTGCCAAAGGCGCTAGTAGTTTACCCTTGACCGTTGCTGGAGGTGCACCATATGGTGTCCAAAGCAACCTATGGGATCGGAGTCCCAATGCATTCGATAGACACAACGACAGCGGTTTCTTCAACCGCCTGCAGTTGAATTTCGCCTTCCACGCCACCGACGAAGTCTCGGTCTTCTGGCGTCTGCGGGCCCCGAACAGCCAACGCTGGGGCACCAACGACCTCACCGCCGTAACCGACTACGTCTATGGCCAGGTCAACCAGGATTGGGGGACCGCCATGGTCGGCCGTTTCTACGGCGGCTCCGATCTGGGCCTGGTCACAGCGGGCTTGAAGCCGGCCGGGGTTGACGATAACTTCACCTTCCCCAACCCCTTCCAGTTGGGAAACCGGGCCTTTGACGGAATTCGTTACGCCAACCGCTGGGACAGCGGCTTCCACCTCCTGGCCCAGTTCAACCGGCTGACCACGACGCCGACCGTTTCCGAAAACGCCGATCTGTTCACCCTGCAACCCTCCTATTTCTGGGAGGGCGGGGCCGCCGGCCTGGGCCTTTCTTATTTACGTGATCGTTCCGGTGATAGTAACCCCTCTCCTCTTGCGTTGACCGATGTGATCTTAAATATGTTCTACATCAACCCTTTTATCACGCATGACTGGGGCAACGGCTGGCGAACCAGCTTCGCCGGCAAAGCCGGCTGGGGCCAGCTCGATGGTTGGGGTCCGGCACCGAACACTTTTTTTGCCACCAACGTAGATTATAAGGTCAGCGGCTACGCCGCCTATGCGGATGTGAATTACAACTACGGCCAAGGCAACGTGAACCTGGCCGCCTGGTGGGCTTCAGGAAATAAAGAAAACTGGAACAAAAATCCCCCCCCTGGCACCAGCACAAAAGCTTCAGCGGGAGACTTTCACGGAATGGTGGGAATGGGGCAAGACTTCGCACCTCTCATGCTGGCCTATGGCGGCAACGCCCTGCCCCGGGTCAACAATTTGAAGGGCGGCGCGGTGCAAATAGCCAATGCCCACTCCGGCCACGCGGCTCAAATGATAAGAAATTCGCTTAACGACGGCGGGGACAGCGCCAACCACTGGGCCGCGGTGATCAGCGGCAACCAGACCCTGACCAATGACATAAACCTGACCTACGCCCTGGGCTACCTGTCCCTGGTCAAAAACAGACAAGGCACCAGCAAGGACATCGGGACGGAGATCGACCTGGGCCTCCATTTCAAACTGCTCGACAACCTGGAGTTCAGGACCACCGTTGCCTATCTGTTCGCCGGCAAGGCCCTCGACGGCGTTGATGACCGGTATTTCCTCATTAGGAATTCTACTGGTACACCATCGACTACCGGTAGCCCCTCCGTGCCTGTAGGTTACAAAGCCGACGATGCCATGGGCTGGTACAATTGCCTGGTCTTCAGCTTCTAAAAACCAAGAAGGCAACAAAGCCCCGCCGGCGTACACCGGTGGGGCTTTCTGCTTTACGGCCAATAGTCCGGCCCAAGACAGTCTCTCACCCGCCCTTCCGCACAAACTCCACATACCGGCGCATGAGGGCCAAGCTGAAGATCGCGGGCGTCCCTTTCGGGTAATTCCTGGCCACCCATTCGAGAACGAACCCGGCGATCCTCTTATTGTCCTGCAAGCCTCCGAATTTATCCCTGACCGCCTGGATCAGGGCATTAAATTCGTCCGGCGGTATCCTGGAACCATCAAGGGTCTTCCGAACGATTTGGTCCAGGGGCTGCCTCTTCGTTCACGGCCCGGCCTGTTCCGCCGCGCCTCCGTCAAGGGCGGACCTCTCATAAACTATTTTATTATAACCGTCGGATATATGTAAAAACCCGCCCACGAAAGAACCGACCAGAACATACTCCTCTGGCCCGTATCTGACTTTAAACAGATATTTATCCTCATGGGGCCAGGTCGTCCACATTCTATCGGTCTCATCTATATGAACCAGTAAAGGAATAATGTAAGCCTCCAGATCCTTCCTCAACCCCTCCCAATCATCAATGTTCAAATCCATTTTTCTAGGCATATTTTAATCCCCCCGCTTCCATATCGTCATCCCTGGAGAAGGCTGCTTTCCGCGTTCTTCGGCTTGGGCCGGAGGGCCGTTCTCAAGAGATGTTTTGTCGTCTTCCGGAGACGGCTCCAGCCCGTGAAGGCGGGCGAAGGTCTTATTCAAATCTTTTTTCAGAAGGTCCTTAAGGGCGGAGAGGACCTGCTCTTGTTTTTTTTCATCACTCATTCACTGGGGTCCTTTTCGGCAGGTACGGCTATAGGGCGGAAACTGTTGGAGGGCCGCAAGACCCCGGTGAACGCCGGCCAACAAAACGGAGGGAGAGAACTCCTTATATGCTGAAATTTACTAAATAAATTGGCGGGAATATGTGGGAATCGAACCCACCCAGGCGGCTATTAACCACCAACACTAGTTTTGAAGACCAGGGGGCACACCAGTTACCCAGATATTCCCATAGTCAATCTAGCATATTCATTCCCCGCCGGTCAAACTTTCCAGCGCGGCCACCGCCCCGGCCAGAAGGGGGAACTGGTCCGGCCGGATGGTCCGCGGGTCCAGGAGCAGGCGCTCGCGGTGGATCCGGCCCAGGACGGGCGTTTCACCCCGCCTTAAGGCGGCCTCCAGGCGTTCGGCGGAAAGGCGGGGATGGGCCAGGGCCACGGCCCAGGATTTGAGGGGATATTCCGGGGCCGCGCCGCCGCCGGCCTGGCCCTCCGCTTCCACCACGGCCAGATCCAGGGTCGGGGCCGCGGCGGCCAAGGCTGTTCTCAGGCTCTCGGCCCGGGCCCGCAGTTCCCCGGCCTCGGCCTTGAGCATGGCCAGGGTCGGGATGTCCCGGCCGGCCCGGTCCGGATCGAGATGAAGCCTCAGGGTGGCTTCCAGGGCGGCCAGGCAGAGCTTGTCGAGGCGCAGGGCCCGAGCCAGGGGGTGGGCCTTGAGCCGGGCCACCAAATCGGCCCGGCCGACCACCAGGCCGGCCTGGGGCCCGCCCAGGAGCTTGTCGCCGCTGAAACAGACCAGGTCGGCCCCGGCGCCGAGTACCTCGGCCAGGTCCGGCTCTCCGGGCATCTTAAGCCCCAGCGCCCCGCTGCCGACATCGCAGATGAGCGGCAGGCCCAGGGGCCCGGCCAGAGAGGCCAACTCCGCCACCGTGGGCTGGCCGGTATAGCCGATCAGGCGGAAATTGCTGGGGTGGACCTTCAACAGGCAACCGGAGCGCTCCGGCCATATGGCCTTGGCATAGTCTTCCAGGGTGGTCCTGTTGGTGGCGCCGACCTCCCGGAGCGTCACCCCGCCCTGGGCCAGGATCTCCGGCAGGCGGAAAGAGTCGCCTATCTCCACCAACTCGCCCCGGGAGACTATGACTTCCCGGCCGCCGCAGACCGCGGCCATGATCAGGAGCAAGGCCGCGGCGTTGTTGTTGACGGCCAGGGCCGCGGCCCCGCCGGTCAGGCGGGTGAGGAGGCTTTCCACATGGGCCTGGCGGCTGCCCCGCTCCCCGGTCCGGAGGTCATATTCCAGGTTGGAATAGGAGGCCGCCACTTCCGCCACCCGGGCGGCCACGGCCTCGCCCAGGATCGACCGCCCCAGGTTGGTGTGGAGCACCACGCCGGTGGCGTTCACCACCGGCCGGAGGCTCGGGGCGGTTTCCTCGGCCAGGCGGAGGCGGACAACGGCCAGAAGATCATCGGGGCCGGGCACGTCCTTAAGGCGGCCGGCCAGAATATCCCGGCGCAGCTCATCGAGGGCGCGGCGGACGGCCGTAAGGAGATGGACGCGGGGAGCCGCGGCCAAATCCGGCGCGGCCTCGGCCCGGCCCAGGAGAAGATCGACCTTGGGTATGGCCCTCAAAAGAGCCGTGGGCATTTTCGCCTCACCCGGCGCCAGGTTGCATTCGATCAGGGTCGGATTCCTTTCAGTTTTGGAAATTTTAACATAAGACCCCGGAGCCCGGCCCCTTCCAGGCCGCCGGCCCCGGGGTCTTATTGACGGATCATCTTCAGAGGACAGATTTGCCGTGCGCCCCCCGCATATCGGCCACGGACTTGGCCAGGGCCGCGGTATCCAGGACCATCTCCATCATGCTGACCTGGTTTTCCCATTCCGCCGGGTCGGCCTCGGCCCGGACGGCCTCCTCGAAGATATGATAGACCGGCAGGCCCAGGGCGACTCCGGCCAGGGGGCCGGCGAAGGTCGGGTCGCCATTGGTGACTGTTTCGGCGTAGATGCCGGCCCCTTCCGCATCGGAAGAACCCAGGATCACGACGACTTCACCCGCGCCGAATTTTTCAGCCGCGTCTTTTATCCGCTGTTGGTTCGCCAGATCCATGGCGCCGGCGGCAGTTCAGACAAAGCACTCGGTGGCGGAGAAGACTATTTCCGCGCCGCTGTTCTTAAAGACGCTCTCCATGGCCGGGCTGGGGACGCCGTCCCTCTCGCCTAGGAGGAGAAGCTTCTTGCCGGCGAATTTTCCCATAAGAACCTCCTTTGACAAAAATTTAAAAAACAGTCTGGCCCGACACGTCGGTCGCCAGGGCCGCGAGGGCCTTTTCCACCAACTGGCGGCGGACCGCCACCTCCTCCGCCCGGGACAGGGCGGGATTGCCCAAGGGGTGGGGGATGGCCACCGTGGGGATGATGCGGTTGGCCCCGACGCTCTGGGAGATGGGCACGATGGAGGCCATATGCACCACGGGCATATCGCCTGTATCCTCAATGGACTTGGCCAGCGTTGCGCCGCAACGCGTGCAGGTCCCTCAGGTGGAGGTCAGGATGACCGCCTGGACCTCGGCATCCTTTAGCTTTTTGCCTATCTCCACGCCCCACTTGGCGGCGTTGCCCACGGCCGTGCCGTTGCCGACCGTGGCGAAATAAGTGGGGAAGAGACGGCCGATGCGGCCTTCCTTTTCCAGTTGCCGGAGCACATCCACGGGCAGGACCCGGTCGGGGTCCTCGTTGGCGAAGGTCTGGTCATAGCCGCCGTGGGCGGTCTGGTAGGCTTCGGCGGTCAGGTCCGCCACCCCCGCAAGGTCGTAGGAGCCGTAGTTGCGGGCGCTGGAGGCGGCGATGTGGTCCGGGTTGCCCTTGGGCACTATGCCTCCGGAGGTGACCAGGGCTATGGTGGCCCGGCTTAAGTCCTTGACGGCCGGGCGGGGCGTAACCCGGTCGAAGACGGGCATCTTGTATTCGGTGACGAAGGGCCGGCCCTTGATCTTTTTCAGGAGCATATCGACAGCCCGCTCGGCGCCGATCTCCTCAAAGAAGGTGTTGACGCGCACGCCTCGTTCTATATAACCCTCTTCGGCCGCGCTCCCCAGCTTGCCCCCGCCCAGGAGTTTCAAGGCCAGGGCGGCCATGGCCGGCACGGCCTGGCCCATGCCCTTGGCGCTGTCGGCGGTGGGCAGGATGAAGGTGTTGGCCTTGTAAAGGTCAACACCCGGGTTTTCCGGAAACATGGCCGTAAGGGTGACCAGGCCGCGGGCGGCGGCGGCGGTCGCGGCCAGGCCGCAGGCCATTCCGTAGCGCCCGGCGTTAAAGGCCGGACCGGCCACCAGGGCCTGGGCCTGGTATTTGTCCAGGGCCTGGCCTATGAAGGCGGCCACCTCTTCCGGGTGCCCCACGCAGTAGTTGTCCCCGCAGACTATGGTGGCCCTGATCTCCGCCTGGTCCCCCCAGGCCTGTTTCAGGGCCAGGCCCGGCCCGGCCGGCCCCTCACGCAATTCAGGCGGATGATCGGCCTTCTCCTCGCCGCCGACTCCGCCGAAGAACTGGTTGACGTAATGGATGATGCGATATGCCATGATGTTACTCCTCGGAACCGGTTTAGATGGTGTAAGCGCCGATCCGGCTCAACCCCAATTCACAGGTGGCGCCCGTGATGGCCTGGATCTCGACTTCCAGGGAACCGTCGGGACGGCGGGAGCCGAAGAAGCCGCCGGCGACGACGTCGGCCTGGCCCAGATCGCCGATGACCCTGGCCATGGGGGGCAGAATGATCGTGGCGTTGGCGTTGCCGGCCGTGACCACGGCGTCGCCT
>Ga0082212_10004647_pt1 | contig 18947 bp, 12 predicted proteins | sample TergutNt197P3_FD_71548 | JGI IMG/M metagenome (GOLD analysis project Ga0082212, IMG submission 71548) | Neocapritermes taracua P3 segment gut microbial communities from Petit-Saut dam, French Guiana - Nt197 P3 | ecosystem: Host-associated > Arthropoda: Insects > Digestive system > Gut ...
ATTTTGCGATAGCTTCCAAAATCCTCTAGTTTTGTCTATCGTTTGAGCTAATTTCAAAACTGGGAATCTTACATGTTTCGGAATTAGCTCATTTATACAAAGTGATACATCGGTAATACTGTAGCACATCCGAAGACCATTTCTATAGTGCCAATTTTTGGTTCTGTCAAAAAAGTGATCAGTGACCAGTGGTCAGTGGCCAGAAAAACAGATAACCCTAATTGTGCCCGCTAATTAAGGGTATTTCGCATATTGATATGTATAATTCTGTTACATCAATATAAGCTGTTTGTTTGCAGTAATTACCAGCTATTAGCGGTCAGTGGCTAGAAGCAGAAAATGCTTGTTTAGAGTTGGCTCGAACTACAAATAGCTACGTCGCTTTTTGCCAACCAGTCGATAGGGTCTGCAAGACTACTGCAAGCAGAGTCATTACAATACATCCGATGACGTTGTACCAGAGGTAGGGAATATTTGTAAAGAAGAAGCAAATGATTACAAGCGTTTCGGCCAGAATTGCAGAGATGAAAACAGGCGTGCCTGTTACCTTTTTGAGAAAAAATGCTATTAGGAATAGCCCTAGTATTACCCCATAGAAAAGGGAACCAAGTATGTTGACGGCCTCTACCAACGAGCCTTTGGCGTTGACGAAGAGGCCGAAGCTAACTGCAACTGCTCCCCAAAAAACTGTAGTGAGGCGCGATATGAATAAAAAATGGCGATCACTGCTATCCTTGCGGATCAATCGTTTATAAATATCAACCGTGGTTGTTGATGTTAAGGCGTTTAGTTCGGCTGATGTAGATGACATAGAGGCGGCAAGAATAGCGGCAAGGATTAGCCCCACTAGTCCTTTCGGCAATGTGCTGATGACGAAGTGTAGGAATATATAATTTGTATCATTGGAGTCTGCCCCTGGGTCTGAGGCACCAACGAGCTCGGATGCTTCACGTCGGAGGCGCAATTCTTCTTTATGCAACATACGCATTGAGTTGATAGCACTGCTATCAGGTGCGGCAAGTGCCTTTCTTATCGCCATCTGTTTTTCTGCATGGATGTTTGCAAATTCGTTTTCTAGTTGGATATATGCCTGTGCCTGTGAACCTGTGCGGATTTTAGCTTCTTCTACAGGATTAAAAAATAGTGGCGGTGTTGCAAATTGATAGTAAACAAATACCATCACTCCTAGTAGCAAAATTGTGAACTGCATGGGAATTTTAATGATGCCATTTGCCAGGAGGCCAATACGGCTCTCTTTTATGGAACGTCCAGTCAGGTAGCGTGCGACTTGCGATTGGTCTGTCCCGAAATAGGAGAGTGCCAGAAATGTGCCTCCTATCAAGCCACTCCAGAATGTATAACGATCTCGCCAGTCGAAGTTGAATGTTAGGACATTCATCTTTCCCAATTTACCTGCTGTTTGCAAGGCATCTATGGTTGATATGTCATGGGGCAGGGCGCGCAATACCAGTATAAAGGCCATTGCCATACCCAGAGTGATGATGGCCATGTTGAGCATGTGCGTTTTGCCAACGGCCTCAGAGCCACCGACAGATGTGTAGATCACTACCAGTGCGCCTATGGCTATTATTGTGAGCTTGAGGTCCCATTTCAGCAAAATCGACAGGATAAGGGCAGGCGCAAGTATTGTGAAACCTGTGGCAAGCCCACGCTGGATTAGGAATAGTATCGCCCCCAAGAGGCGATTTTTGAGGTCAAACCTTTGCTCTAAAAACTCGTAAGCAGTAAATACTTTTAGCTTATGGAATAGCGGAACCGCTGTAAAGCACAGAATGATCATGGCTATTGGTAAACCAAGGTAGAACTGCACAAAGCGCATTCCATCTGTATATCCCTGTCCAGGTGTTGAAAGAAACGTTATTGCGCTGGCCTGGGTTGCCATTACAGACAAGGTGACTGCGAACCATGGCCTGGAACGGTTTGCCAACAGGTACTGGGATGTACTGCGACCAGTTTTCCATGTGCCGTAGATCACTATGAAGGCGGCAAATCCGCCCATGACCAGCCAGTCAAGAAGGCACATTTTGTTTGTTCCGCTTCATGAAAACATTTTCGTTATTAGATGAAATAGCACAATCATCAATACAAGATTGCCCAGTACTGCTAGGTATAGTTGTCCCCAAGTCCTAAAAAAGGGAGGTGGTTCTTCTTGTGGGCTATTCATCGTTTTTTTGACTCAATCAGATTTTGGAAGAGATTAAATGCCCCAGGAATTCCAGCGGGGAGCTGTCTAAAAAATGCAAGGCTGGTATAAATATAAACGCCGTCACCATAATTGCAGTAGAGGGTACTCCCTGGCAATTCTGCTTCCCCTTCATCATTTCCAGCGAAGATCGGTATATAGTTTTGATCCCATTGCTCAGGAAAGTATAGGCCACGCTCTTGCACCCAATCAGAAAAATCATCTTTTGTGATTGGGTTGGGGTTGTTCATAATCGAATGAGAAGGCGCAAGGAAACGCATAGTGGCATCTTCCTCAACAATTCTACTGCGCCCAATGTTGAATGGATATGGGCCGAGGTCTTGCACTTGCAAGCCAGAGTTTACATTGTATTGCACGACATAGGTTCCGCCCTTTTTTACAAAATCCATCAGGATGGGCTGGACGAATTTGAGTCGCTGACGTGTGTTATAGGCGCGGATGCCAGCAACTACGACATTAAATCCGGCCAGGGTTTCTGGGTTTAGCATGTCGTCATCTAGCAGTGCTACGTCATAACCCATATCCTTTAGGATTTCAGGTAGGTCGTCGCCTGAACCCATGATGTAGCCAATTCTTTTTTGACCTTTGATATTCATGGGTATGAGTCGCTGAGTGGCACTTGTAAAGCGAACTCGGCTATCTATATGGGGATAAATAATTTCGTTGAATGAATAGGAATAGTGCTTGTCATTGATGGAAACCACTGCGCTTAATTCTGTTGTTATTGCGCCTGTCGGAGGATGTACTATGAATGAAATTGGTTTTTCATCATGTCTCTTTGAAAAATCAAAGCGGATGGATTCTGGATAGACTTGCCAGCCGGTGGGTACTTTGAGGCTAATCGCCCCTTTGCTACTAGAAGCATGGTTTTTTAGGGTGAGGGTTATTTCTTTTTTTTCTGATGGATGAAAAACTGCCACACTTTGTTTGAAATTGGCGGTAACAGGAGGGCGCACTTCAAAGGGGCGTTGCATTTCTCCGTTATCCCTTTCGACCCATCTGTATCGCAGATGTGTAGTTAGCAATATTTTTTTGCCTAATATTGTTATTTCCAACTCAACTGGCAGGGTAGGCAAATTTTCAGCTCGGCCAATTAGTTGTTGATTGGCAACATTAAAAGAGCCTTTTTCTTCGGGTAGCAGTAGCCAATATGGGTGAGAGATAGGATGGTCTGCAGGTATCGTTATGGTTTGTCTAATTGACTGCAAGGCATTATCTAAAACATTTCTATTAATTTCAAAACGTTGATCTAGTGAAGGAAAAGTTATCGACTCGATGCGCGATTGAATGCCCATCCGCTGTATAAAATTGACGGTGATATTTAGATTATCTTTTGGTGAGGCAGTATAGTCTTCGGCGAATGTCTCAAACCGAATGCCCGCACAGGCTTTGATAATCCTTAGCAATTCATCCTTTTTCACTTCGACCCATGGAACATTCTCTAGAGCATTCATCCTTTCATAGATTTCTAACAATCTTGACAGCGATTTGGCTGGTGCCTTGATATCAAAAGAGGCGATAGTTCCTTCAATCAATTGGCCGATTTCTCCACCATTTTTTAATCGGTTCCATGAAGTATCTACTCCCTCCATTATGTCTTTTTCAATTGGTTCTCCTGCGAGAAGCCTAAAATAATCCAACTGACTACCGCTGGAGGGTAGTGAACCAAACCCTTGGCTCTTGTGCATACTCCGGATTTTTGCGGCCAGCTCGTTATATGAAAAACCACGTGAAGGATCGTAATGACCTACGTCGATAGAGTGCAAGCCTTCTACAGACGCTCCACCCCAGCGACCTTGGTTTATAAAAATACGCTTTGTCTGCCATGGCTTGACATACTGGAGCTGTTCGGGAAACCGCTTAGGATCATTGGCGACTGCGAAAGCCTCTAGTGCCAAGATTGACCCTGCGGGGTGGTGACCATGACCACTACCTTCGTTTGTTGGGAATCTTAGGAGTATTACGTCTGGCTGAAATGACCTAATTACCCAGACGACATCTGCTAGAGTTTTCTCTCTCCCCCAAAAATTTAAGGACTCTTTTACTGACTTGGAAAAACCAAAGTCAATTGCCCTTGTAAAGTACTGTTCGCAGGCATCAATTTTTCTGGCAGAAAGCAATTCCTGCGTACGCAAGATGCCTATATCGATACCCTTTTCTGTGCCGATAAGATTTTGACCTCCCTCTCCGCGTGTGATGGATAGGTAAGCCGCCCGATATTTTTTTTCTTTTGCGAGATAAGCTAGTAGTCCTGTGTTTTCATCGTCTGGGTGGGCACCTACATATAGCACCGATCCGAGGACGTTTAGTTTGTCTAAAGCCAGTTGGGTTTGTAGAGCGTTTTCGAGGTATGTATCTTGGGCGGTGGCAAAAGGAGATAATAGCCATAGCAAAACAAATAATGCAGTCTTCACCATCCTAGCATTATGTTTGTATTCCGTATTGCTCCCCTGTACACATGAAGAGAGTGAAAAATAATTGGCGACTATTTTATGAGCTGAGTGAACGTATCTCATAGTCGCGTATTACCAAACCCGTTGTTTTGTATCTTTTGAAGGTATGGTTTTTGAAATGCCTACATCAATGTACTGTCCGCCTTTAGTTTGATTGCAATGAATTGCAATTACATTGGTTCCCACTTTGAATGCCTCCTTGGTATTTTCCATGGGGAATTGTAGATAGTCTGTGATATAGCCTTTTGTTTCGAGTACTTTTTTGCCGTTGATGTAAACTTCGCAGTCTTCGTCATGGAATAGATCGAGTACTAGGTTGGCATGATCTCTTGAGTCCTCGGTGGATAGTACAAATGTTTTTCTGATCCAAATATCATCTGTCTTCCATTCGGTACCGACGGTTGTGTTTGGCGTTTCTGGTGTGCCAAAGCCTGATTGCCCTACTTTCCAAGACGATGCGTCAAAGCCAGGTGTTTGCCAACCATCTGCTGGATTGTCTAAGGTATAAGACCATTCGGTGGATTTTTCCCTAGCGGTCGGCAATATGGTTTTGTATGTAGGTGGGGCAGTACGCAAGGCATTGTTGGAGGCTCTAAATTTATCGACATCAACCTTGATTACTGCTCTGTCGTAGGTCATCAGGCCATTGACTTCTACTTCTACATCTGTGGTTTGGGTATAGATTGCGGCTGAAAGCCCCTTGCCAATCATGGGGTGCATTCTGGTATTTAATAGCATGTATGTCTGGAGTAAATCATCTTTGTCTTTTAGGTTGCCTCCGTAACCCCAGTTTCTGTCTGTAGTTACCCATAGATGACCTTCTATGGGTAGCCCAAGGCCACCGTACTCTCCAAGGACGGTTGCTCTATTTGCCTCAGGCGGGAACATGCCTGGCCCTCTGTAGGCGTGCATGTCAATCATGTCTCCGCATCCCCTATCAGCCCATCCGCTAGGTCCATCTACTAATCGGGTAGGATCGAGTTCTTTTGTCCAGTTTAGTATTCTGCAGGTGTCGTACTGCCCCCAACCTTCGTTGAAGGGAACCCATACGACAATGCTTGGATAGTTATAGAGTGCGCCAATTATCTCTTTCCATTCCCTCTCAAAATTAGCTTTGGATTCTTGGGAACGATTGGCATCTGGTTTATTTGGTCCTATGTAATGTCCTGGATCGCCACTTGGCATGTCTTGCCAGACCAGCATCCCAACCTGGTCGCAGTGGTAATAGTACCGTGCAGGCTCTACCTTTACATGCTTTCGTAGCATGTTGAAGCCGAGTAGTTTTAATACTTGGATATCATAAGCGAGTGCTTTGTCGGTAGGAGCAGTGTATAGGCCATCCGGCCACCAACCTTGATCTAGCGGCCCATGCTGAAAAACAAACTTGCCGTTTAGCAATATTCGAGTGTGGCCATCTTCGCCTTTTCCAAGTGATATTTCTCGCATCCCGAAGTATGAGCCTACGGAATCAATAACTTTGTTGTCGCGGATAATATCAACTTTCAAATCATATAAATTTGGTTCATCTGGTGTCCATAATTTTTGGTTTTGAATTTGTAAAACGATGGGCTTGTCAGGATTTTCCTCTGTAGCTTTGATACTTTCCTTACTGCGTGGTTCTTTGTAACCTGCTCTGATTACATCTCCTTGCTGAATACCGTTGGTTTGAGCTTGTAGCGTGAGTGTGCCTTTTTTGATGTCAGGAACCATCTTGAGGCTTTGGATATATGTTTTGGAAACCGGTTCTAGCCAGACAGTCTGCCAAATACCAGTTACTGGTGTATACCAAATTGATCGAGGGTTGTTGTGCTGTTTGCCGATTGGCTGGTATCCGTCGGTTGTTGGATCCCAAACCACCACTTCAAGAGTTTGTTCTCCAGTTGGTTTGAGGGCGGTTGTAATATCGAAATAAAATGGTGCATAGCCACCTGTATGTCTGCCTACTTCTATGCCGTTTACAAACACGGTTGTATCCCAATCAACTGCCCCAAAGTGAAGGAGTATACGTTTGCCATTCCATTCGTCATTGTTAGGGGTGGTAAAAATTCGTCTGTAATGCAGGTTTTGGTCTTTGCCAACCCTTTTGCCTACCCCGGATAGGGCAGATTCGATAGGGTAGGGCACAAGAATTTTACCTTCATATTTGGAAGGCTTTTTATTTCGCTCTGTGATGGCGTAATCCCAAAGCCCATTTAGGTTTTTCCAAGTATCTCGGACAAGCTGTGGGCGTGGATATTCTGGTAGCGGATTGGTAGGGCTAACATCCTTGGCGAAGTTAGAAACGATTCTTTCCCCAGCAATTTTCCATTCTTGGGCAATGGCAAAGGTAGACAACAGAAAAATACATAATGCAGGAGCAAGCCGGTTCATAATAGTCTCTTTCGGGTGCAGGACATGCAGATAATACTTCAATAGAGTTGTCGTAATTAACAACAAACAGGCACATACGCTTACCACCGCATATATGCCTTTTTTTGTTATCCGTTGCTATAGGTATTGCTAGAGAGTAATTTCATAGGAAATTTTTAGCTCCTCCCATTTTAGGTAGCCTGTTGCGCCTGTGGCAGACAGGTTTTCAAATCCGTATTCCAGCCATTCTGTGAAGGGAGCTTTTACCGGTGTAACAGTCACGCGCAGAGCGTCCTCCTCTTCTTTGTAGCGAAAGCTACCAGGGCCGGCGGAATTTTTGCTGAAGATTATTATCCAGTCTTTCTCGGATGGGATGAAGTGTAACCCATATTTTCCGGCTGGCAGTTCGTTGCCTTTGATTTTGACGGGCTTGCTGAACTGTATTGTGGTTGTAGCATTCGCGCCGCCTCGCCAAGGATATGGTTTGTCATCGGAATATTGATTTCCTGGAGCAAGGCCATAAGGCACTAATTTACCCCATATTTCACGTCCCTTAACGGCAGGGCGATTATAGGTGACAGTAATGTCTGTATCCGCACCTATACGTTGCATGACGGTTGCATAAGGGCTGGTCTGTGGCCTTGGTGTCTGTGCGGTTTGCTGACTCCAAAGTGCAGAGCCACTTGCAAATGCCAGTGCCAGCGATGCTGTTATCAGTTTTGAAAGTTTCATGTTGTTCCTCCTGAATGGGAAAATATGTTGACAGTCCTATGGTAACACTCTTTAGTTATTAGTGACAGTTGCAGTTTGGGATTTTCATTTGTTGCCCGATTGTTGCGTGCTACAAATGCCTGCTCTTGTACTTACAATGATGTAGTATAGAGCTATACTTTTTTATGGAGATTATGAAAACGTCTCTAGGGCCGAAATACTAGAAAAATTGGAGGTTAGATGGGAACATCCAAAATGCTTCTACAAGACGTATCGAAGAACTATGGCGATAAGGTTGCCCTCAACAAAATTAACCTGGACATCCAGAATGGCGAAATTCTCGGCTACATTGGTCCAAACGGGGCAGGGAAAACTACAACACTTCGCATCATTGCTGGGCTTGATAATTGTTTTGACGGCACTCTCCAATTTAATGACGAACCTTGGAGTGTAACCCCTGATTATCTTTCACATATAGGCTACATGCCCCAGTCCTTAGCATTCGCCCCATGGCGGACGGTCAAGGAAACACTGCAGTTATTTGGGAGATTGTCGGGTATTTCTGGTGAATGCCTCCGTAGTCGCATCGATGAAATAGTTGAGTTTGTGGAGTTAAAGGATGCCCTTTTACTTAGATGTTTAGCTCTGTCTGGTGGTATGAGCCAGCGACTCAACCTTGCCCAGGCTCTTCTCCATGAACCCAGCTTTGTGATACTTGATGAACCATTCAACCAGCTTGACCCGATTGGCAGGACCCAACTTAAGAAAATGATAATGGACTTGAAGGGCAGGGGTGTATCAGTACTGTTTTCCTCCCACATCCTTTCTGATGTTGAAGAACTGGCTGACCGAGTTGCAATAATAAATCATGGAGAGTTATTGTTCCAAGGGAATCTCAATGAACTACACAAGGTTGGCGTAGACAAAATTTGTATGCGGATCGGCCTTTTTGAAGCTACGGACATTTCCCATTGGATGGATTTAGCTACCGGCATAACATCGATTACAGAAATTAAGCCGTGCGTGTATATGGCAACGATAAAGCCTGATCTTATTGCTCGATATGAGAGTATTGCCCAAAATTTTTTGACGGCGACGGTGTCGGCGGGCATTAAGGTTAAAGAGTTCCGGATTGTTGGGCTATCGCTAGACGAACTGTTCATAAATTTGGTGGGGGAAGGGCAATGAAAGGATATTATCTGTTGTTGCTGGATGAATTTCGGCATCTCTTTCGAGTGCGGTTTATGATATATGTTTCGCTTTTGGCAACCGTGTTTGTGCCAACTCTGACACTGATCCAAAGTGGCTCGGGAACTGTGGTTCCTCTCTCCATGACAGTCTGGCAGTTCACATTTTTTTTGACACTAGCGGCAGGTGGGGTGATCGTTTCGACCTTGATCAACGACATAAGCAACAGGACACTTGTGCCATTTCTTGTCAGACCTGTTTCCAGGTTTTCTATTTTGTTTTCCAGAGTTTCGGCTTTAACCGTCTGTGTATTTGGCATCATGTTTTTTTCTTTGATGCTCACCAAAACTGCTTTCCATTTTCTCTCTGTTGAAGTGGTCACTGACCAACCACTATCGCTATTGTTGGTTATGGTATTTTCGCAAACTCTGTTTGTTGCAAGCCTTGGGCTGTTGCTTGGCGTGTGTGTGTCCAGTGTTGCAACAGGCGTGAGTGTTTTTATCATCCTTGGATTTTGGGTCCACATCGCTAGTTTCGGAGCTGTTATGAGCCCAAGAGGGTGGCCACAAATTGTGATAGGACTGGCAGTTTTTTCCCTGTTATCATTACTGATGTCATCATTTTGGATGTCAAAAAAACTAAAAAAGAAAGTTTTCTGACATACCAAATACTTTGTTGACATTATCTTGTAGCAACTTCTCAAGCACTTCTCTGGAAATACCCAACAATTCTGCTACTACATTAAACAGATGAGCCAGGTTAGCCGGCTCGTTGAGTGTTCCCTTAGTAGGTGAAATATCTGGGCTGTCGGTTTCTAGCATTAACTTTTCCAGTGGAACTGCCAATATGGCTTTGCGCGCTCGCTTGTTACTGAGGTTCATTAGAGAACAGGAAAAAGAAAGGTAAAATCCATATTGAACCGCTATCTTGGCTTGTTCAGCCGAGCCAGAAAAGGCGTGTATTACTGCCCCCGGATTTGGCATCCCAAGTGCTCCGGCAATTTCAAACATGGCCTCGAATGCCTTTCTACAGTGTAGACTCAAGGGGCGATTTAATTCCAATGCCATGCGCCATTGGGTTTTTAATATTGTGATTTGCTCTTCTTTATTTTCACTTGCTTCTGGAATTGCAAAGTCAAGCCCGCACTCTCCAAGGCCGATGTAGGAGGTCTTCAGTAGGTTTTCTAAGCGTTTTTCCCACCCCAGTAGTGCCTTGTCGATATACCAAGGATGTAGGCCGAGCATTGGGACGATGTCTTTTTCCTGAGATGCCAGACCGAGTACGTTCTCCCAATCATCTTCAGACGAGCCACAACAAACAAATCCAGTTACTCCTACCCCTCTGGCCTTTGTCAATACTTTTGGTAGGGTATCCCCGTAGCGCAAATCCTGTAAGTGGCAGTGGGTGTCTGTGAGTGGCATAGGTAATATGAGTTTCTATAAGTCAGTTTTCAGAGCGGAAGGGTTTTTCCAGCAGAAGCAAATTGAGGCAAAAGAATTTTTGAGCGCATTCTATCCATATTCTATTATCCTTATCTGTGTACCTTTTGTCATATTGGAGGAATTTCGATGTCTGATGCCGCTCGTGCCTATCTTGCTTCACCCTACCTTGAACCTGAGTTGAGAGCAGATTTAGAGGCTCTGATAAAGGCCGCTGAAACTGACCAAAATGCAAAAATCGAACTGGAAGACAGGTTTTCTGAACCACTGGCATTTGGGACGGCTGGCCTTCGTGGCCTGATGGCAGGTGGTATCCGTCGTATGAATAGACCTCTGGTTAGGCGCACCACAATGGCACTTGCCAGCGTCGCAAAAAAGAATGCGCCTAATAAAAACAGGGCTATCATCGGCTATGATACACGCAACCAATCTAAGGAATTTGCGCTAGATGCGGCTCGAGTGCTGGCAGAGACTGGGTTTGATGTCTATTTGGGCGACAGGCCACTGCCAACGCCATTTCTTTGCTTTGCTATGAGAAAGCTTGGGACTGCCTGTGGGGTGATAATAACCGCTTCTCATAACCCTAAAGAATACAACGGTTACAAGGCATACGATGATAAAGGGGGGCAGGTCGTTTCTCCATGGGACAAGGAAATTGAATTGGCTATGGGCGAGTTACCGATTATACCTAAGCCACCTTCAGCAGATGTTGATTCTAAAATACTCCCCATTCCGAGCGAAATCGAAGAAGATTTTATTCAGATGAGCCTTGGCTACAGATTGAATCCGAATCCTTTCAATCCTGCTAAGTTGCTATTTACGCCATTTCATGGAACAGGGGCTGACTTTGTGCCGGAGGTTTTCAAGAGGGCGGGGCTTCCTTTGGAAACATGCACAGCCCAGATGGTTCCAGATGGTAATTTCTCTACAGCTCCAAAGCCAAACCCTGAAGAAATGTCGGCATTCCGCGTCACTATCGAGGATGCAGAACGCAAGGGAGTTGATGCAATTTTGGCTACAGACCCTGACGCTGACCGCCTAGGCATAGTGATAAAGCAAAAGGGCAAGTGGGTTCAAATGACTGGCAACGATATGGCCGCCCTTGCTCTCGACTATCTAGTGCGCTTCAAGGGGGTCAAGGGTTGCATAATTACTACCGTTGTCACCAGTGACTTCCTTGTAGAAACGGCAAGACACCACGGGATTATGACCGTATGGTGCCTCACCGGTTTCAAAAATATTGCTGTGGCAATGAACAGACTGGAGGCAAACGGTGAAGTATATGCTTTTGGAGCCGAAGAGAGCATTGGCTGTCTGCCGGATCACTCGTTGCGGGATAAGGATGGCATTACCGCCGCCCTGCTCTATGGTGAAATGGTTGGCCACTACAAAGCACTGGGGATGAACCTAAACGAAGCGGTACTAGAACTGCAAAGGAGGATAGGCACATATTATAGCTGTCAGCTCAATCTGGAAGACCCCAAGCCAGGAGGTGCCCAGAGATTTGCGGAGGCTATGGGGCGCATACGCAGTTCGGGGCTGAGTAATTTTGCAGGTGAAACAGTTGTCAGTTGGGATGATTTTTTGTCTTGCAAACACTATGAGAATGGAAAGATTGAACCGATACTGGATCGCCCAGACCGCAAAGACATTGCTTTGCCAATTGAGTCTAGCAACGTGCTGAAATTCCGATTTGCTTCAGGTGCTTTTGTAGCCTTCCGGCCTAGTGGAACAGAACCAAAATTAAAGGTGTATCTCCAGAGCCATACTACGGAAGACTTACTGGATCGAATGGAAACAGAGGCAAGGGCACTGTTGGGACTATAAATTCATCAAAACGTTCTTTACACTTACTTGCCGACCTTTGTTTCCCAAGCCCTCACAAGCCTATCCTGGTTTTTTTCCTTTGCCAGTCCTACAATTTTTGATATGTCGGTAAACTTGCCACCAGAATCCATGTATGTATTGAATATATCATCTGCTTCATAAAATTTGCTGTCATGGAGATAAGCTTCAATCAAGGGTATCGCAACCCTATTGCCAACTCGGTTCAGGCTTTCCTGTTTGTTATATGGTATAAGGCCGCTTTTTTCCTCATCGCTTCGGGGGTCGTTTACTATGGAGATTTCTCTTTCCCATACTTTTTTCAGCAATTTTATAATTTTGGGCCAATCATCATTTTTCTTACATTCTTCATAATAAAAATCCATTACGGAAGAGGGTGCTTCCATATTGGTGGAAAGCGGGCTGAATTTTATACGCTCCAAAAGTGGCTCTATAGGCCGCTCGGCATCTTCGATACCGCTCCAGAAAAGCCACTGATTCCAAATTTTCTCGTCAGATGGCTTTCTTTCAAGTAGCGATTCGATGCTGGCTATACATGACCTTGAAATGGATTTTAATGCCATGCTCTGTTTTCTATTGCCGGGGTTTGGAGAAATATCTGGCAGATTAAATAAGGTTTCAGGGTTGTCGATCACTCTGCGCAGATATATGGCGGCCTCATTTTTGAAATCTGCCAATGACGTATCAGGTTCGTTATCGCTGTTCAGAGGCAAATGATATTCGTCAATAATGTGGTAGGCCAGACAGAGTTCAATTCCAGGTGTACTGCCCATTTCGGCAATGTATTTACGAAAAAAATCTGCGACACTAATGATATTGTTGCGGCTGAAAATAGTCTGCATGGACTCTCTGTCAGGTATATCAGATCCGTCGGCTAATAATTTGGCATCTGCAGAAAAAAGCCCCCATCTGGGGCCGTCTTCATTTTTCCAACCAAATTCATTTGCCCCCGAAAAGGCCACGAGTGGCAATCTTGGAGATAAACTCATATTCAACACTCTGAATTGATTTTGAAAATTGCTGGCTGTAGTGGAAAACCCACCATTGCCGAGGGGAGTCCTAGTGATTTCCTCAAATACCACAAAAAATGGAGACCGACAGTTATTGGGGTAGATCTTTTGGAACATGTCCTTGTATCTTCCCTCCTCTCCCCAAAGCTGTGCCAGTTCTTCCATTCCAACAGACTTGGCAACCTCGATGGCTATTGGCAGGTTAGTTGGTACGCCCATCCGCAGACTGCCATTGCGCATCATTTCATCGCAAACAATATTTGCTTCCTCAATGTTGCCCGTTCTTAGCAGTGCTTCCAAGTGGGGCACATAAGCTGTTTTTATGGGGTGGCCATCTATACCCTTGCCAACGAAAAAACTTCGATATGAATGTCCACCTGGCATCCACTCTGCCCTGCTTTCACTGGTGCCTGGCTCATGTGTAAAACCCCTTGCCTGACGCGCAAATTTAATTACTGTCTCCCAATTTTTGTTTTTTCTGGATTCATCCACTATCCACACGCATACATCAGCCGGAGGTGAAGATATGCCGGCTAAAGATGATTCGCTGGAAAAAAATAGTGGCACAATTGAACTAATAAATGTTGTCCACTTGTAATCTGGAGAGCTACGGGCCATCCATGCCCAAATGTTCCAAAGTACCTCGTCTGTCACGTCCGACTGGACAGCGGACTCTAGCTTTGCAATATGCTTGCGGAAGACGTTCTTCATCAATTTGCTGAACCGCTCTGGTTGATCCTTGTGTGGCTGAAAAAAGTTTAAATCAACGCCTCGCCAGGAGCCGCTGAACACTCTGTCGGTCTCAGCGGCGAGGACTCCCCATGTGCGTAAATCAGTTTCAGTATCCAGGTCTTCGACTGTGTCAGGCGGCAGGACGTGGAGGGCGCGGCGGCGGACTTCTGTTAACAGATCTGTCTTGGCATCTATGTGGTTGGGGTTTTCCAGCAAAAAATCCCTGACCTTTCTCAGAGGACTTTTTATCCCCCTGTTATCCAACATCTGGCCAAATTCTTTGGCGGTTGGTGTTTGGATGCCAGAGACAATTAATTTGTTTTCCAGGTCTAGTGCTACCCACCTTGCCTGATTGCTGAGATCATATCGTTGCCTGAACCATGGTTCAAAGTTTTCAGACTCCATCTTTTGCCATGACCGGTAGTTCACTACCTTGGCGGCATCAAGCAGGATGAAGTCATGCTCATAAATGCCATCGGATTCAATAATATCTTTCCAAACACTACTATCTTCTGATTTCCATTCTCCCAAAATGACTATCTTGTTGCCTTTTTGTCTGCTTAATGCGTAATCGAACTCTGCCTGTGAAAACAACGGAGAACAAAAGACGAATAATGCAAACAGGGAAATGAATAATCTCTTCATTTTTGCTCCATGTTGTCAGAAGATTTGCCTGCCATGATTTGGAGCCGCTTCACGGGTTTGAACCGTGGACCTTCCGCTTACAAGGCGGATGCTCTACCACTGAGCTAAAGCGGCGTTGAGTTCATTATAACTGAGAACAGTTTTTTTCCAAGTCTAAAGAATAAAGATGTTGAAATATCTCACTCCCCACTCACTATTTGTTGCTTTACTTTCTTTTTCTTTGGCATACTCCTTTTACTGGGTTCTTCTGGTCTTAATTCCTTGCTTGCGGTATCTAGTATGCCGTTTATGAATTGAGAGCTTTCTTCCTCGCTGAAATCTTTTCCTATCTCTAGAGCCTCATTGAGGACTATTTGGAATGGAACATCTTCTTGGTACTTTAATTCAAAGATGCTCAGTCGCAACAAGTTACGGTCTACAACCGCCATGCGAGCAATTTTCCAATTTTTTGCATATTTTGCCAGAAGCGCGTCGATTTCTTCTAAATGACCATGTATGCCGTCAACCATGCGACGTGCGTAGTAAAAAGCGTCACGGTTGAGATCCTGAATTGCATGAAAACCTGCAAACACTTCGTCCGGTTGGTATTCGGTCATATCCATTGCAAATAACATCTGTAGGGCATATTCTCTGCCCCTACGGCGAACTCCCATCACTTGCCTTTCTTGGGGGCGAGGGTCTTCTTTAAGTCAACCATTTCGATCAATGACTGGGCGGCTTCCCAACCCTTATTGCCCATCTTGGTGCCTGCACGTTCAATGGCCTGCTCAACCGTATCAGTGGTCAGCACACCAAAAACAAGCGGGATACCTGTTTGTAGTGCAACCTGTGCGGCCCCTTTTGTAACTTCGGCGGCAATCATGTCGAAATGGGGTGTGCCACCACGAATTACCGCGCCGAGCAATAATATGCCCACATAATTGCCGGACTGTGCGACACACTGGGCAATCTGGGGCAATTCAAAGGAACCAGGTACTTTGAAATGGTCGATTTGAGATTCACTTCCACCGTGGCGCATGAAGCAGTCCAAAGCCCCTTCTACAAGGCGGTCAACGATGAACTCGTTGAATCTCGCGGACACAAGCGCAAAACGGTCGTTTTTGTTTACGTGTAGCTGACCTTCAAAGATCGCCATGGGAACCCCCCGAAAGGTGTTAGAGCCTGTAGGTTATCATATTATTTATATTCTTGCCACTCTAAATCGAGGAAAAATATCTTTTTTGCTCGAAGGTGCCTGTGGTTTCGGTAATTGTAATAAGGACAAAAAATGACTCTTGGCATTACCCTGACATGGTGGTGAAATAAATAGGATTGGACATTTTTTCTATTGGAGAACTGTAAGATGACCCAGAATACAGGCGAAACAATTTCCTTTAAGAGTGAACTGAGGCAGGTTTTGCACCTGATCACACATTCACTCTATTCCCACAAGGAGGTGTTTTTAAGGGAATTGCTGAGCAATGCCAGCGATGCCATTGACAAGGTGCGCTTTAACAGCATGAATAATGATGCTCTACTTGGTGATGATCGAGATTGGAAAATAAGAATTTCCCCGGATAAGACCGCTGGGATATTAACTATTTCCGATAATGGCGTAGGAATGACCCGAACTGAGATTATTGAGAACTTGGGTACTATTGCCAAGAGTGGTACAAAGGCTTTCATCGACCAGTTGAAGTCTGCTGATGCAGTTCAGCGTCCTGAATTAATTGGGCAATTCGGTGTTGGCTTTTATAGTGCCTTCATGGTAGCAGATAAGATTAGGGTTATCAGCAAAACGTCAGGCGATGATGCCGTTGAGTGGGAGTCTGATGGGCAGGGTGAGTTCACTATCAGAAACTCCCAACGTGAAGGCCGCGGCACCGACGTTATTCTTCATCTCAAGGAAGATGAAAAGGGCTTTTTGGATACTTGGCAGATTCGTAACCTAGTTAAGCAATTTAGCGATTTTATTGAGCATCCCATCTTGATGGCTGTGGAGTCTAAGGATGGTGAAACTATAAAGATCGAAGATGAAACCCTGAATAGCCGAAAGGCTCTTTGGTTGCGGAGTAAACAGGACGTGACCGAAGAGGAATATAATTCTTTCTACCACCAGATATCAAACGATTTTGGAGACCCAGCCAAGGTCCTACACATTCACGCAGAAGGCTCGATTGCATTTAAGGCCTTGCTTTATCTCCCCAAGCGAAAAAGTTGGGAGCTACAGTTCGGCGATGTTAAGGCTGGTCCACGTCTGTATATCAACAGGGTACTTATTCAGGACCCCTGTGAGGCGTTGTTGCCTCAATGGCTTCGTTTTGTCAAAGGCGTAGTGGATTGTTCGGACTTGCCACTGAATGTCAGCCGTGAAATGCTTCAACAGAATCCGTTGTTGGATAAGATTCAAAAAAACTTGGTTAAACACGTTATGAAGGCTCTGGATGAACTAAAAACTGAAGACAGACCAGCCTTTGAAACCCTTTTTAATGAACTTGGACAATTTATTAAAGAGGGATTGGTTCGGGATTTTGAGCGCAGAGAGGCCATTGCCGACTTGCTCCTGTTTGAGCACCTCAGTGGTGAGCCAGGGCATTTGATTACTTTGAGTGAATATGTTTCCGCCATGCAGGATGGACAAACAGAAATTTATCATCTAGCAGGTGAAGACCGATCAGCTCTTGCCACAAATCCATGTCTGGAAGCCTTCAGGCATTTGAAGTGGGATGTTTTATTGTTGACAGACCAGATGGATCCGTTTGTGCTACCATCTCTGACTGAGTTTAAGACTAAGCCGCTCAAGGCGGCAGATCGCCACGCGCCGGAGATGCCAGAAGCACAAAAGCAACTTGAAGAAACCACAAAAACATATGCTGGTTTGTTGGAATGTCTTAAGTCGAAGTTGCCCTCTGTGAAGGACGTGCGCCTTTCGACCAGGATGAAAGAGAGTGCTTCATGTCTTGTGGTTGCAGATGAATCCATGGAACCTCGTATGGAACAACTGATGGCTCGTATGGGGCATGGACATGGCACAAGCCCTAGGGTGCTTGAGCTAAACCCAGAGCATCCCTTGATTACAGCACTGTTCAACCGGTATTCAAAAAACCCAGAACCACACGACCTCATGGTTGAACAATACGGTCAGTTTTTGATTGATCAGGCCCTTATAGCCGAAGGCTCTAAGCTAGTTGATCCGGTGGCATTTCTCGCAAGAGTTAATGAGTTGGCGACAAGGGAGTTGGAACAATGAGACTTTGTCTGCGTGGAGTATAAATGTGTACTTTCAAGTGCTACTTCCGCTTTGTTACTATGTGATCCATAAATCTACAAGGCATTGTTGGCCGAGTAAAAAAATATTTTGCTGGGGCTAACTAGCTAACGTTTTTTAACGGACGTTTTTTTACAAGTTTTTTTACATGGAAAACACTTTTTGGTTGTATATAGGCAGGAAATTGTCTATAGTGTACTAAGGCGTGGCTTCCTGTTCAAGAAGCCACATTCATTACAGTGCGCATAACTGCAATGTTTTTTGGAGGCGACCATGAATTGGTATTACAACCTAAAAATGAAAACAAAGCTGTTGTTGGGTTTTCTTTTGACCATCATTTTGACGATATGGGTGGGCGCAGAAGGTATGCGCTCTATCGCCAAAATTAGTGATGCAGATATAAGGATGTATGAAATCGGCCTCAAGTCCACCGAGCATGTAGGTGTTTTGACCAGCAAACTACAAGAGATCCGGGTAGTATTGCGGGATGCCATATTGAGGACAGACCCTGAGGACTTGCGTCGCCTTAAAGAAAACTATGACAATGTTTGGAAAGAATATATGGAGACAGCTCGTGAGATAGTTAGGCTGTTTGAGTCGGTGGGAAACCAGCCTCTGCTTGCTGAGACGAAAAAAACAGGGGCATCTCGCGCAGAATATAACCGGCTAGCCGATAATATTGTCAATCTAGGTATTGCCAACAGAAATTCTGAGGCCATGATAGCCTATGCCCATCGCGATATAACTGATGCCACGGTGGCAGTGCTGGCAGATATGACAAGCCTTAATGATGCGATCGATAGGACTGCGACTTCGTTGTTAGCTAACAATAAGGCTACAGCCAAAAAAGCTTACACTACGATGTCCATTACCATTGTGGGCATTGCTATTTTTTCCATATTGGTAGGCACCTTCATAGCCAACTTTGTAGTATCTCAATTAAACAAATTGGGCGGATTTATGAATCGCCTAGCCCACCATGACCTCACAGTAGAGTCAAAAGGCGAGTATAACGACGAGCTAGGGGCAATGGCTAACGATGTAGGGAAGGCAGTCACCGAATTAAGGGGTTTAATAAACCATATAGCCCAGGAAGTAGAAGGT
>Ga0082212_10004648_pt1 | contig 18947 bp, 7 predicted proteins | sample TergutNt197P3_FD_71548 | JGI IMG/M metagenome (GOLD analysis project Ga0082212, IMG submission 71548) | Neocapritermes taracua P3 segment gut microbial communities from Petit-Saut dam, French Guiana - Nt197 P3 | ecosystem: Host-associated > Arthropoda: Insects > Digestive system > Gut ...
CAGTATTCAGTAGATACTTTTTCAGGATTGCAAGCTGGCGATGATGCGGAATCGCTCATTTTTATAAAAAAAAATAAAATTCAGCCCGAAACATTCGGACTGCACTCGATTCGTCAAGGGGTGCAAAAATGGTATAAAATGCAATCATCATATTAAGTTATCGTACTGTCAAGAAACAAATCAGTATGCAGATTTCTTTCCCTGATATTCAAACGTACGATGTCATTCCCTGAAAAAGGGACGGCGGGCTTGAGCCCGCCATGACACCATTTTCAAAATTCCTGCGCTGCCATTCGTTTGTAACCGTTATAACGCCATAAGGCATTCTCTTGGGTTACTTTGAACAGTTCTTTTGCTTCTTCCGGATATTGTTTCATCAAAGTCGCAAAGCGTACTTCGTTTTTCAAGAAGTCCTGGAATTTCGTCCAGTCCGGTTCTTTTGAGTCCAATTGGAACGGATTTTTACCTTCGGCTTCCAAACGCGGGTCGTAACGCCACAAATGCCAGTATCCGGATTCAACGGCTGCTTTTTGCTCGGCTTGTGCCTGACCCATACCGGCTCTTAAACCGTGGGCGATACAGGGCGAATAAGCAATCACTATCGAAGGTCCGTTGTAGGCTTCGGCTTCCCGAATGGCTTTCAAAGTTTGTGCTTGGCTGGCTCCCATTGCAATTTGGGCTACATAGACATAACCGTAAGTCGCTGCAATCATACCCAAGTCTTTTTTGCGAATACGCTTGCCGGCAGCGGCAAATTTGGCTACCGCTCCAAGCGGAGTAGATTTAGATGATTGTCCGCCGGTGTTGGAATATACTTCGGTATCCACAACCAAGATATTCACATTCTGACCGGAAGCAATGACGTGGTCTAATCCGCCGAAACCGATGTCGTAAGCCCAACCGTCTCCGCCGATAATCCATTGCGAACGTTTGGCGAAATAATGGCTTAATCCGCTCAACTGTTTACAAATATCACACCCGCAAGCATTGATTAACGGTGTCAGTTGGTCGGCAACTTCGCGGGTCTTGACATAGTCGTTGCGGTTGTCAATCCACGTTTGGAACAATGTTTTCATTTCAGCGGAACAACTCGTACACGACAGACCGTCTTTCATCAGGCGTTCTACTCTGTCACGCAGTTTTTCGGTACCAATGTTCATACCCAAACCATATTCCGCATTGTCTTCAAACAGGGAATTTGCCCAAGCGGGACCGCGACCCTGTTCGTTTTTGGTATATGGGGTAGATGGAGCAGAACCCGAATAGATAGACGTACAACCGGTGGCATTGGACACCATTTGATGGTCGCCGAACAGTTGGCTAATCAACTTCACATAAGGCGTTTCACCACAACCCGAACAGGCTCCGGAGAACTCAAATAACGGCGTTGCCAACTGCGAATTTTTCACGTTGGAAGCAACATCTACCAAATGTTGTTTGCTCTTGACTTCTTTGACCGAGAAATCCCAATTTGCCTGATTGTCGTATTGCGTATCAATCGGCATCATTTCGAGTGCATTACCGTTCTTATTACCCGGACAGACATTGGCACAGTTGTCGCAACCCATACAGTCCAAAACATTTACTTGAATACGGAACTGCAAACCTTCGAACTGTTTGGCGGGAATGGCGGAAAGCGTTTGGTAGTTTGCCGGCGCTTTTGCCTGTTCTTTTGCGTCCAACAGGAAAGGACGAATAGCCGCGTGAGGACAAACGTATGCACATTGGTTACACTGTATGCAGTTCTCTGCTTTCCAAACCGGAACAGTTGCAGCAACTCCGCGTTTTTCAAAGGCAGATGTCCCTTGCTCCCACGTTCCGTCTTCGCGACCGGTGAAAGTCGAAACCGGAAGGTCGTCTCCTTTTTGTGCATTGACCGTCCGAACTACTTTGGAAATGAATGCCGGTACGTTTGTGTCCGCTTTTTCATCTGCTACTTGGATATTTGCCCATTCGGCAGGAACTTCCACTTTGATGACTTCGCCGCCGCGGTCAACTGCCGCATTGTTTTTATTAACAATATCTTCACCTTTATTACCATACGATTTCACAATGAATTTTTTCATTTGTTCTACCGCCAAATCATACGGAATGACACCGGTGATTTTGAAAAACGCCGATTGCAGAATGGTGTTCGTGCGATTACCCAAACCGATTTCTCCGGCAATTCCGGTGGCATTGATGATATAGAAATTAATATTGTTTTTTGCCAAGTATTTTTTTACGTTATCGGGAAGATTTTCTTTCACCTGTTTTTCGTCCCAAATGGTATTCAGCAGGAATGTTCCGTTTTTCTTCAAACCTTTGGTTACATCATACAATCGCAGATAGGCTTGTACGTGGCAGGCTACGAAGTCGGGAGTATTCACCAAATAAGTCGAGCGAATGGGTTTATCGCCGAAACGCAAATGCGAACAGGTGAAGCCGCCCGATTTCTTGGAGTCGTATGCAAAATATGCCTGACAATATTTGTCGGTGTTGTCGCCAATGATTTTGATAGAGTTTTTGTTAGCCCCTACCGTTCCGTCAGCACCCAATCCATAGAATTTGGCTTCATAGGGACCGCCGGCGAAAGCCAATTCTTCTTTTTGCGGAAGTGAAGTGAAAGTTACGTCGTCCACGATGCCGATAGTGAAACCGTTTTTCGGCGAGGGTAACGACAGGTTTTCATAAACCGACAGAATTTGTGCAGGTGTGGTATCTTTGGACGATAAGCCATAACGACCACCTACGATAACCGGTCTGCGGCAGCAATGACAATCATCGCAATCGCATTTTCCGCCGGTTTCACAATCACAATCCGTACAGTTGCAAGGACGTTGTGCAAAAGCCTCAACTACGTCCATATAAAGCGGCTCTCCGCTTGCTCCCGGCTCTTTGGTACGGTCTAAAACGGCAATGCGTTTGGCGGTTTCGGGAATAGCGTTCAAGAGATGTTTCACCGAGAACGGACGGAAAAGATGTACGGCTACCAAACCGACTTTTTCGCCTTTTGCCGTCAGATAATCTATCGTTTCGCGGATAGCCTCCGTAACAGAGCCCATAGCGATAATCACTCTTTCAGCGTCCGGAGCGCCGTAATAATCAAACAAATGATAAGAACGACCGGTCAGTTTGGACAGTTGATTCACATAATCCTCAACAATGTCCACCACTTTATTGTAGTAAACATTCGATGCTTCGCGTGCTTGGAAGTATATATCCGGATTTTGAGCCGTACCGCGAGTAACCGGATTTTCCGGATTCAATGCACGCTGACGGAAATCTGCCAATGCTTCCCAATCAATCAACGGAGCCAAATCGGCATTTTCCAAAGTCTCTATTTTCTGAACTTCGTGGGAAGTGCGGAAACCGTCGAAGAAATGTACGAAAGGAATACGCGACCGAATGGCAGCCAAATGGGCGACCGCCGCCAAGTCCATCACTTCCTGTACCGAACCGGTAGCAAACATAGCACAACCCGTTTGACGAACTGCCATCACATCTTGATGGTCGCCAAAAATCGAAAGTGCGTGAGAAGCAAGCGCTCGTGCCGAAACGTGATAAACGCCCGGAAGTAATTCACCGGCAACTTTATACATATTCGGAATCATCAACAGCAATCCTTGCGATGCGGTGAAGGTCGTACTTAACGCGCCGGCTTGCAATGCTCCGTGCATAGCGCCGGCTGCACCGGCTTCCGACTGCATTTCATCTACCCGAACGGTTTCGCCGAAAATGTTTTTGCGTCCGGCAGCCGCCCATTCGTCCACGTATTCCGCCATTGTCGATGACGGAGTGATGGGGTAAATCGATGCCGTTTCGCTAAACATATAAGCGATGTGTGACGCTGCTTGATTTCCGTCACAGGTTAAAAATTTTTTTTGTTTAGACATAATTTTTTGTTTTATGATTGTTAATCTATTAATTCATTATCTTGCTTCCGCAGGTTTCGCTGTCGCTACACCTGCGGTTATGCAAATGTTGTCCCTGCGGGACATAAGTGTGTGCGATACGCTTGCCTCCGCAGGTTTCGCTATCGCTACACCTGCGGTTATGTACTTGTTGTCCCTGCGGGACATAAGTGTGTGCGATACGCTTGCCTCCGCAGGTTTCGCTATCGCTACACCTGCGGTTATGCACCTGTCGTCCCTTCGGGACATTTGGGGCAAAGCCAGTTCATTATGCGATGGTACGAAAAACGCCGCAGGCGTGAAATGTGCATAACCGTATGCAAGCGAAGCGTAGCTTACGGTAAAAGCATATATCCTGCTACTAAGCCCCGCAGGGGCGACATTATCTATTCCAGTCTCTTTCATCTAATGATAATTTCATTTCGTTGAGAAAAGCCACATATTCATCTCTGAAAGATATGGTTTTATGATGCTCTCGTTGATTTTTTATATAATTGATAATCATTTCCTTATCTTTTAAATGATAAGAAAGTGCGGCATATCCCTCACTCCAAGCGGCGAACTTCTCAAAACCTGCCGTTCGTTTCAACATTTTACTCGTTTCAGCCTTCATCTCACGCATAAAATCCGAAAGAGCAATCGTTGGGTGAAGCGATAACAAAATATGAACGTGGTCTTCCATTCCATTTATTCGATAAAGTACGCTGTTCTTATTTTTGATAACTCCCCAAATATAGCGATACAACTCGTCGGAATGTTCGAGCGAAAGCACAGGTTGGCCGGCTTTTGTTCGGATAATAATGTGATATAGAAGTTGTACGTAACTCATTGTATCAAAATATAATCAATAATCTCGTCCCTGCGGGACTTGGGTGTGTGCGATGCGTTTGTTTCCGCAGGTTTCGCTATCGCTACACCTGCGGTTATGCAACTGTCGTCCCTGCGGGACATTCGGAATACAGTTGACGCTATTTGTAATCTACTATTCACTTTTTACCTAATCAGTATAAATGTTTATAAAATATTCAATACAAAAACCCAAACAGCCAAAGCGGAATCTTGTTTTTTTCTCCTCGCTCAATTCCGTCAATAACATAATACACTTCCGGACGGTATTTACCGTTTGTTTCTTCGCCAATATTGAAATGATGACAGGCATTGACCAAAAAATCAGTCTTTTTAACGCCGGAATTTACTTTATAATCCTTGTGAACCTGATTGTAGAAAAAGGTTTCTCTTATCAGTTGATTGTCTACGTTTATCATACGGGTTGCATACATCAGATTCGGATTTTGCAGATACAACCGTTCCGGCTTTTTGGGGAAATCTTCATCGACCGGATACAACAGGTTCACCAAACGGGCATCTTTCAAGTATTTTATATAATTCATCACTGTTGCCCGCGAAGTTTGTATCTCTTGACTTAAATGACTGATATTCGGACTTTCGGGAGCCGATAAAGAAAGCAGATACAACAGTTTCCGTATTTTTGGCAGATAACTTTGCTCCATTTGATTAATGGATAATACATCTACTTCCAACATCATATTCATAGTTTTAAGCAAATTTTCCGAAAAATTCCGATGTTCAAGGAAAAAAGGATAAAAACCGTGGTGCATATACCCCGACAGATATGCCAATGGCTTCACCCGAGAACAAATCGCTTCGGAAATATCCTCGTGATTTTGTATGATATTTTCCAAAGAATAAGCATCAAAAGTTTGTTCTGTTTTCAATTCCAAATATTCCCGAAAAGAAAATCCCCGCAGATTGTAAGAAACCACTTTGTGAGCCAAAGGATAATTTTCATTTTTTAAACGGAGTACGGACGAACCTGTGAAAATGATTTGTAAATCCGGAAAATTGTCATAACAATAAGACAGGTCTTCAGCCCATTGGGGATATTTGAACACTTGGTCGAACATCAAAGTTTTACCGCCTTTCATTCGAAATTCATTGGCAAATTCACGTATGGACTTGACGGTAAAGTAGAAGTTGTTCAGGTTGACATATAAATATTCCTTATCGCCCGGAGCAAAATGTTCTTTGGCATACTGAATAAGGAAAGATGTCTTTCCTACGCCGCGTGAACCTTTGATTCCGATTAAGCGGTCGTTCCAATTAATCTCGTCCATTAACTTCCTCCGTATCGGAAGTTTCAGATGTTCAACTAAATACTGATGTGTTTTATACAAAGAATCCATTGTGATTGACCCTACATAAATTGCACAAAATTAGCAAAATATTTTGAAATTGCAAAGTCCGGATAGCAATTACCACCTAATTTTGTGCATTATGCCTGTCAATTTACTCTGTGTATAAAAACCGTTTGATGCTTTTCTTTGGCGTTTTCTCAAATTCTTGTTCGGACAGTTGAATATCGCTTATTTTTTCATAACCCGAAACCATACTGTTAAGGATTCTCTTGTTGTCAATCATTGCTTTTTTCAAATCTTCCGTTGAAATTCCGGCTGCTTTGGCGGCATCATAATCCGGATAGACCAAAGCAATTAAACGGTTGTTTTTGGAAATAACCAAACTTTCAACGATATATGGAAGATTGTTCAATTTGGCTTCAAGTTCTTCGGGATAAATATTCTGACCGCTTGCACCCAAAATCATACTTTTGGAGCGCCCGCGAATGAAAACATTATTGTCCCTATCAACCGTACCCAAATCGCCGGTTTTCAGCCAGCCGTCTTCAGTGAAAACCTGTTGGGTTGCTTCTTCGTTTTTATAATATCCCTGCATCACATTTTGTCCGAAAACTTGGATTTCGCCCGGAATTTGATAGGGGTCGGGCGAGTCTATTCGTACTTCCATATTGGGCAGAACCTTACCGCTGGAGAGCGGAAGATAATCATCATATAGCGAGAAACTAATCAAAGGAGCACATTCGGTCATACCGTATCCTACGGAAACAGGGAAGCGGATTTTGACGAAAAATTCTTCCACTTCGCTGTTCAGCGGAGCGCCTCCGATCACGACTTGACGGAAGTTGCCGCCAAAAGCCTGTACCAATTTTTTTCGGATTGTTGAATAAAGTACGGAATTGATGCCCGGAAGTTTCAACGCTATCTTCATTGCCGGTTTACTAACCAACGGAACAATCATATTTTTATAGATTTTTTCCAAGATGAGCGGAACGGAAATAATCAAATTGGGTTTTACCTCTTGAAACGCTTTCATCAACACTTTGGGCGAAGGCGTTTTACCGAGGAACGTAACGTGGCAGCCCAAAGTAATCGGAAACAAAAATTCAAACGCACAACCGTAGGCGTGCGCCAACGGAAGCAAAGAAAGGAGTTTTTCGCCCCTCCGCAGAGGCAGTACAATCCTTGCAAAAATGATATTTCCTGTCAGATTATCCCCTGTAATCAATACGCCTTTGCTGAACCCTGTTGTTCCCGATGTATAGTTCAAAACCATTAAATTCTCATTGGGTAATTCGGGATAACAAATTGAATCGCGGGTAAATCCTCCCGCATATTTTTCATTGAACTTGTCCATCAAACGAATCGACAGATTTTCGCCTTCTTCCTTGTTCGTTACCTGTTTTCCTGCGAATGAAAAAATCTTTTTCAGTGCCGGCATTTGACTTTCATCTAAATCTTTAAGATGAGAATCAGATGCGAAAAGGAGTACAGAATTGGAATGATTGACAATATGGTGAACATCTGCCGAATTAAAATCCTGCAAAATCGGAACAATAACGGCTCCGTATGTAACAGTTGCCAAAAAAATGACGCACCAATATGCCGAGTTTTTGCCGATTAAGGCAATTGCATCGCCGGGGCGAATGTTTTGTTCCGCAAGTAAAATGTGGATTTTTTCGACTTCAATGGCAAACTCTTCGTAAGTAAACGAAACGTTTGTACCATAATCACTAAGAGCGGGATGTTCAAAATTGTCCCGAAATGTCTGCTCATAAAGCTTGATAAAATTGTCAGTGTATTTCATTTGTACTTATAATTATTTGGTCTGTATCTTCTCCTCAATCCACTGCCGGGCATTGACAAACGCTTCTATCCAGGGCGTGACATCATCGTCTTTTCTTTGGTTGGGATAATAGGCACATTGCCATGGGAATATCGCACGCTCGGGGTGGGGCATCAATGCCAGATGCCGTCCATCCCGGGAACAGATGCCGGCAACCGAATAGTCCGAACCGTTCGGATTTGCAGGATAGGCATCGTAAGTATATTTGGCAGCAACCGAATATTTTTTCTCATTCAAGGGCAAGTAAAACTTACCTTCCCCATGCGCTACCCAAACGCCTAATTTACTCCCTGCTAACGAACCTAACATAATGGATTTATTTTTAGGGATAGTCAGTGAAATGAATGCCGATTCGAATTTATGCGAATCGTTATGCTGCATCTTCGGATGTATTTTGTGTCTCGGCGTAACTAAGTTTAACTCTATCATCAACTGGCAACCGTTGCAAATACCAAGGCTCAATGTGTCGGGACGGGCATAGAATTTCTCAAGCGTTTGCTTGGCTTTTTCGTTATACAGGAATACGCCTGCCCAGCCTTTGGCAGAACCCAATACGTCGGAATTGGAAAACCCTCCGCAGAAAACCAGAAAGTTGACACCCTCCAGGGTTTCACGTCCCGATACCAAATCGGTCATGTGGACGTCTTTGACGTCGAATCCGGCTAAATACAGACTGTATGCCATCTCACGCTCACCATTTGTACCCTTTTCACGAACGATAGCCGCCCGAATGCCCGAAGCGCCTTTCCGGTCGAAAGTCAAACCATATTCAGCCAATGTTCCGTTGAAATCTTTGTTGAATCTGAATTGTAAAGCCTGTTGTTTATAATTGAGGAAGCGTTCTTCCGCCTTGGTTTCGCCGCTTTGTAACCGGTCTAACAAATAGGACGAAGAAAACCAAACATCGCGCAAGAAATCAATTCCAAAATGATACGAGATACCATCCTTTGAAAGAAGAATGTGCCGTTCCGATACCGGTTTCCCAATTTTTGCATAAGCAATCCCTGTTTTATCCAGAATCTCTTCAACTGAACTCCGGTCTTCTACCTGAATGATTATACCCGGATTTTCGCTGAACAATAACTTGATTAAATCTTTTTCAACTACTTTATCCAAATTGATTTCCAAACCGCCCGTATTGTTTCCGAAATTCATTTCAAGTAAAGTCACAATCATTCCTCCGGCGGAAATATCATGACCGGAAAGAATCAGTTCGTTATCAACTAATTCCTGAATAGTATTAAAAGCCAACTTGAAATATTCCGAATCCCGGACAGTAGGAACTTCATCTCCCAAGCGGTTTTGTGATTGGGCAAAAGCAGAGCCGCCCAATTTATACGCATCGAATGAAAAATCAATATAATAAAGCGACGAGCGCTGATTATTAACCAAAACCGGTGATACTATTTTACGAATATCCCTTACTTCCGCTGCTGCGGAAATAATCACCGTTCCGGGGGCATACACTTTATCATCGCCGTATTTTTGTGTCATCGACAACGAATCTTTTCCGGTTGGAATATTGATTCCCAATTCACAAGCAAAATCAGAACAGGCTTTAACCGCTTCATATAAACGGGCGTCTTCTCCCGGGTTTTTACAGGGCCACATCCAATTGGCGCTTAGCGAAACACCTGCAATTTTATCTTTAAGCGGAGCAAAAATAATGTTCGTGAGCGCTTCTGCGATAGACAAAACCGAACCTGCCGCCGGATTGATCAGTCCCGCTTGGGGAGCATGACCGATGGAAGTGGCAATGCCTGCTTTCCCGCGATAATCCAATGCAACGGCGCCCAAATCGCTCAATGGCAACTGTATTTCACCTTGACACTGCTGACGGGCTATTTTTCCGGTTACCGACCTGTCGACTTTATTGGTCAGCCAATCTTTGCAAGCAACCGCTTCCATCTGCAAAATAATTTCAAGGTATTTGTTTATACTCTTGTTTGTATATTCTATTTTTTTGAACTTTTCACCGATGGATAAATCGTTCAATACAGTGCGTGGCGGTTTTCCGAAAAAATCGGACAGCTGCATATTCAAAGGTTTTTGTCCGTCGGCTTGCTCGAAAACCAATTGTCCGTCGCCGGTGGTTTCCCCGACAATATACATGGGCGACCGTTCCCTTTCGGCTATATTTTTCACCCGTTCAATATCTTCTTTTCCGATCAGCAAACCCATCCTTTCCTGACTTTCATTGCCGATGATTTCTTTTGCCGAGAGTGTCGGATCTCCAACGGGCAGTTTCGACATATCAATTTTTCCGCCGGTGGTTTCCATCAACTCCGATAAACAATTCAAGTGTCCGCCGGCGCCGTGATCGTGAATAGACACAATCGGATTATTTTCTGATTCCGCCAAAGAACGTATCACATTAGAAACCCGCTTTTGCATTTCAGGATTGGCGCGCTGTACGGCATTCAGTTCTATTCCGCCGGAGTATTCCCCCGTAGCAACCGACGAGACAGAGCCTCCGCCCATACCGATCCGGTAATTATCGCCACCCAAAACGACTACTTTTTCTCCCGCCTGCGCTTCTCCTTTCAAAGCATCCCGCTTATTGGCGAATCCGACTCCTCCTGCAAGCATGATTACTTTGTCGTAGGCAAATTTCTTACGGTTTTCTTCATGTTCAAATGTCAACAGCGATCCGCAAATCAATGGTTGGCCAAATTTGTTTCCAAAGTCGGAAGCCCCGTTTGAAGCTTTGATCAGGATTTGAGCCGGCGTTTGATAGAGCCATTTTCTTTCTGCCATTGCATTTTCCCATTCCCTGTTTCCTTCCGTGCGGGGATAGGAGGTCATGTAAACGGCTGTTCCTGCAATAGGCAACGAAGCAGTCCCTCCACCCAGACGGTCGCGGATTTCTCCGCCGGTTCCGGTTGATGCACCGTTAAAAGGTTCGACGGTTGTTGGAAAATTATGTGTCTCCGCTTTCAAGGAAATAACGGTTTCAATATTTCTCACGGTAAAATAATCCGGTTTATCACCCGAAAGAGGGGCGAACTGTTCGATGGCCGGACCCTCGTTGAAAGCCACATTATCTTTGTAGGCAGATATCAAACGATTGGGATTTGTTTGTGCGGTTTTACGAATCAGATTAAAAAGGGTTGATTCCTTTTCTACCCCGTCTATAATAAAAACGCCATTGAATATTTTATGCCGGCAATGCTCGGAATTAACTTGCGAAAAACCAAAGACCTCACTGTCGGTCAGTTTCCGGTCTAACTTTTTGCTTAGGTCGTTCAGGTACTCTATTTCATCTTTACTCAGAGCCAAGCCTGCTTGTTGATTATATAATGCTATATCCTCAACGGAAATGATTGCTTCCGGTTTTTTATTGATTGTAAAAACATCCTGACCGATTCCGGTATACAAACGTTGTAACATGGGGTCGTATCCGGCGGTCGTATCCAGTACAATAAAAAATTCTTCTATCCGTCCGATTCCCACAATACCCATGCCTTGAGTGATTTCAACTGCATTCGTACTCCAGGGCGTAATCATTTCACGACGGGGACCAACTAAAAAAGCGTCTATATTTTTTTTATGCAAAAATTCGGCATTATCGAAAAGCCAAAGTAATTTCTTAATATCAATTTTCGAAAGTTTTACCGGTGTCTCGACTGCAATTATCGAATTTGCATTAGTCTTGAAAAAAAGAATCATTGTCCGAATGGGTTTATGAATGTTTTCATAGCGCAAAGATACGACAAAAAAGGTAAATTTGAAAAAAGAGACGAAATCTTATTTTGATTTTAAGAATATATTATATAACTTTGTGAAAACAATCAGACCTAATAAAAAGGCATTACCATGAGAACTCATATTTCATTGACAATTTTTGTTTTTTGCTTTTCAATGCAAGTGATAGGTGCAGAAAGTCTTGCTAACTATTCCTTTACCGGCACAGGCTGGGCGACTTTTGGCATTGTCTTACCAAAAGGGGCGGTAGTCCCGGATGCCCGGCTTACCTTAGACATTGAGAGTAACGGTATCGGTTCCGATTATGTGATAGGAAACGGAGACAACAGACTTTACCCCGGCGACTTGGTTTACCAGGGGGCGTTTCTCGTACCCAAGGACACGCCTGTTATTGACGGCATCAGTGTCACGTATGGCACGGGGGGAGTGACTTCTTCGTCAACAATGAATTGGGACAGCGTACATAACAGCATCCTGATGCCCGGGCAAACCAGTCAAAACCACAACTGTATGGGCGGGTTTATTCCCGCGCTGCCGGTTATATCGCCCACTAAAAACGCTACCGGTCTGAACAGGGCAGTGATGCATCCGGATTTGCCGTTCACCGATTTGACCGGCGGCTTGCAGGTGGGTTACAACAAATTGTCCAGCGCCTATTATGACGGCGATCGCTATCTCTGGACAATATGCAATGATTATGACGTTGCCCCGACTACGGACCCGAGATTCGGAATCAACGGCGCCTGGACATCCGGCAGCGTTATACAGGTAAGCAACCTTTTGAATGTACAGTCCAGAAACTGGAGCAGGTGGATCGTTGATGTGGATGATTCCTGGGCAAAGCAAAACTTGTCGCATACTGCTTTTGGGCTGGGCACGAGCAGAAGCGGCGGATCATTCGGACCTTCACTATTTTTTATAGATAAAGACTTTATTAAAAGCCCCGTCGCTTCCCTGCCGAACGTGCAAGGTATTCACTATGATACCAGTCATGCTGTGAATTCTTTCAGTTTCGACGACAAATATGCAGACGCCGTATGGGTAAATTACGAGGGCAAACGTGCTTTTGTCGTGCTGGTGCGCAGCGGTTTCAGAGCGGAAACCAACATCAACCCATACGGCGCTGACCGTTGGTGGTCTACCTCCGGCGCCGGCAGGTCGGTCGCATATAAAAATCATGACCTGGATTTGACTACACTGGCTCATGATATTACCGATACCGATACAAGTATTTCTCTCGCCGATGTTTCCAAATTCCCTTCAAAAGGATATATCCATATTGACAGTGAACTGATTTATTATGGAAGTATAGACAGGGCGGCCAACACCTTATTGTTCGCTCAAAGGGGGCTTACTATCCCTTCCACAAATACTCCCACCGCACCGGAAAATCACTCCGCGGGAGCCGGTGTGACTACGGAAATGCCCGATGTCCTTTTCTATGGCAGCAACACTGGCGGTTATGACGCCTGTATTTCGATCCCGATGCTCCATTTTTATGACGCGAATCAAATCGCTGAGATTGTCAGTGGCGAGCGTCAATCATGGGATATTCAGCCATACGCCTATATGACCCTTGACCAGGAATTTTTCAGGTCAATGGGCGCATTGAACGGGAATACGACATTTAGAAACATGCAAGGTTATGATTGGGGCATTGCAGTGGATAAGGACGGGCATTTGTATATTGGCGAAAAAGACGGAGAGCCGGAAACCTACAACAGATGGCCGGTCATCCACCAATACGGGATAACCGGCGAAGGTAACGTGCCGCCTGCCACTCCTCCTGCCGCGCCTGCCGATGTTACGGTAAACAACGGCACGGTTTCGTGGAAGCCAAGCGATCGGGATGTTTTATATGTTATTTTCAAATGGTTCGCGGAACCCAACTATGCCCTGCCGGATGGTGAATACAGACCCATCCGGACCTCTCTTGCGCCTGCCTGGACAGATACTCATTACAGCAGCGGCGACCGTTACGAAATAATTGCCTACGACAGAAATATGAACGCCTCCGAGCCAGCCTACTCGGAGCAGCAGGTAAGGCCTGAATTAGACAGCCGCCTGATTTCGATTGTGGTAAACGGAACTCCATATATACATGGTGATACGCCGGTAACGCTTGAAACCGACCAGGTATTCCCCTTTTCCGTAACCATGGAAAACACCGGTACCGCGAGTTGGGGGGATTATGGTGAACGCGGCAATACGCTATTCAGTCGTAATCCTGACTATAATACCGACTTCGGGGTCTTTCTGATATCTCCCAATCAGGGCAAGAATATACTGTCGGGCGAACAATTCACATTCGGCGCACCGCTGCGTGCGCCGTCGGATCCGGGCGTTTATACCATGACCTGGCAATTGGTCGATTGGATCATGCCATACGATCACCAAAATATCCGTTATTATGAACAGCCGTTTTACGGCGACGCCGTCACTGTCACCGTGAACGTGGTGGCGCGGACCGAGCAGCAGCCGCCCCAAAAACCGCATGTACCCGGCATTCTCGACATGTCCAACTTCGAGTATGCGGGCAGTTTCACGCTGCCCAAGGTGCCGGATGCGCCTCAGGACGATAAAGCGTTTTCTCCCAGCGGTATCACATTGCGTACCGTGGATGGGGAAAAACGACTGATTATGACTACCGGCCAAAATCAGCGCACCAAAACCCTTTATGAGGTGGCAATACCCCCATTGGGGAAATTCATCGGCAGCGACGCAAGCCAGGTACCCGCCGCTCCGTTGCGTACGGTATTTGGTAACCTACCCGTTGATCCCACGCCCGTAGATCCTTCAATAGATTTTATGTGCAACGGAACCATGTGGTTCGATCAGACTACAGGGGTGCTGTATTGGACCAACTGGGACAGCTACTTAAACGGAGGTATCACTTTCCCTGTCCTGCGGGCAGCCCGGTTAGACGGCGGCATCCTGACAGAGACGCAGCAGTGGTATCAACCGCAGGACTTGGGTGGTGCGCCCTTCAAATCATTCTGGGGCGGCGTTACAGTAATTCCGGATGATTTTGCAGCGTTATATACCGGCGGGCGTAAACTGGGCTTGGGGTTCGGTGGAAATTATTCCATCAACGCGAACGCGAGTTTAGGACCCGCCTTAGCCGCAGTTTCTGTCTCAGCGGATGCGCGTGACATGGATATGGTTCCAATTTTCTATTCTACGATAGACAACCGCGCCATCCGGGACGGTAATTATATCGGCTACCCTTTACCCGATTCTCCCTGGCTCGGGCACTGGACCGATGGCATCTTAGAGAGTGGCGTGTTCATAGACCTGCCAGATGTGAAAGGATATGTCACCTTTACTAAGCAAATTACCGGACGTATCAACTATGACTGGGCAGGGACGCACTGGAACGCGACACACCAAAACGCCTGGTATTTCTATGACTATGAAACGCTGGGCAAAGCCGTAGCGGGCGAAACATCCAAACTCTCTTTGGAACCTTCCAGTATCGCCGTTGTGAACCTGCCCTACGACCCGACTTCTGCTAACCAAGAGATTAAGGGCTCCTGCTTCGACCCTGACACCCGGCTCCTCTATCTTTACACAAAGAGCGTTTATAAGTACAGCAGTCAGTATGCTATGTACAATGAATACGCCGTACACGCCTACTATGTAAAAGAGGAAACGTCGGGGATGGACGCCGAACTGGTGGGATTCTCGTATAATGACGTGCCGTGGGTGATGGGCGACGCGCCGCCGGAGATACCGGCCGGGCAGGTATTCATCTTTGGAATTACCATGGAGAACACAGGCACGCAGACATGGATAGATAACAGTGTACCCGAGTGGCATCCTGCCACTTTCCTGAGCCGCGACCCGGATTACAACTCGAACTTTGGCACCTTTGTCATGGGTAGCCACGGGTATAAGGTGCAACCGGGGGAGACCTTTGACTTTCGTTCGTCGCTGAGGGCGCCTGAGCTACCTGGCACCTATACCATGACCTGGCAGTTGGCCGAGTGGGCGCTTAACAACATGGAGTGGGCTGGCGCCGATTTCTTTGGGGAAGAGGTGACCTTCACGGTTGTGGTGACGCCGCGCACCGACTCGCCGCCGCCTGACCCGGGCCGCATACCGGGTGTGGTGGATGGCTTTGACCTGGAATACGCAGGCAGTTTTAGCCTGCCGGCAGTGCCGGGAGCAATAGCCGGCGACGATAAGACTTTCTTTGCCAGCGGTATCACCCTGAGAAAGGTGGCCGGCGAGAAGCGGATGTTATTGACCACCGGCGTCTATGAACAAACGCTCTATGAGGTGGCTATTCCCACGCCGGGAAAGATTGTAGGCAGCGACGTCAGTGCGGTTCCCAAAGCTGCATACCGTACCACCTTTGGCGAACTGACCAAGTTTTCCAATGCACACGACAACGGCAGCATGTACTACGACCAAGACGCAGGCCTGCTTTATTGGGCCAACTATCACCATTACCTTAATGGCCCCATAGACTTCCCCATCCTGCGGTCGGCAGACCTTTCCGGCGGCACACTGACCGAGACAGCCCAGTGGTACCAGCCCGATGACGCCGGCGGCGCGCCCTCCAGGTCGTTCTGGGGCGGCGTGACCAACATCCCAAAGGATTTTGCTAACCGGTACACAGGGGGCAATACCCTTGCCATGGGCTTTGGCGGCAACTACAGCATCAATGCCGGAGCCAGCTGGGGACCTGCCTTAGCCGCTGTGGGCCTGCCCGGCAGTGGCGGAACTATGGATATGCAGCCGATATTCAACTACTCCATGAGTAATCCCGCTACCAGGGACGGGAACTACTTCTTTATGCAAACGCGGGATAACCGTAACCCTTCCAGCCCCTGGGAAGGCTGGTGGGGTGATAAATGCACCGTGGGCACGGGCGTGTTCATCGACCTGCCGGATAAGAAAGGCTATGTGAGCTTCAACCGCCTGCCCATTGGCAGGGTCGGTTATGACTACGGCGGACAAAACTGGAACGGCGCATATCAGAACGTCTGGAACTTCTATGACTATGAAACCTTAGGTCAGGCCGCTACAGGCGACATCCCCCGGACAAGTGTCACGCCGTCTTCCGTTTCCATTGTTGATCTGCCAAACGAGGCGACCAGCACCGATCAAATAATTACCGGTTCTTGCTTTGACCCGGAAACCCGGACTTTGTATGTCTATAGCCTTCATGCCGTGTCAATGCCTGGCGTTCATATGTACCTGCAGCCGTTAGTGCACACCTACTATGTAAAAGAGGATATTCCTGTCAATACTGTAAGCTGGTTGGGAAAAACTTCCGAATGGGATGAACCCGCAAACTGGGATACAGGGAAAACTCCCGCTGCTACAGATACGGTAGTAATTTCAGCAGGTGTAAATAAATTTCCAGTCTTAAAAGACAATGTTTCGGTTGCCGCCATTCGCTTCAAACCAGAAGCGCAGATTGGTAATCAGAGTAAACTGAACGCAGGGAAAGCTTTTGTCCAATACGACCTGAGCAAACGTGAACGGTGGAATATGCTTTCCATTCCATTGGGTGAAGTCTATCCCGCCGATTTCGTATTTGGCGGGTATCCGGCCACTTGGGTGCGTACATTCGAAACCACAGCCGGAGAAGGAACTGCGACAATCAAAGGCAATTGGGTTACTGCTCGCGAAAGTAAAACTGCATTTTCTTTCGGCGATGGGTTTGTGCTTTGGTTAAATAGAGACGGCGACGAAGAGAAAGGACTGAAACTGCTGAAAGGCAGTATCCTTGAACTACCGAATTTCCACAATTTTGAAGTAGGGTCTGAAAGTTACGGGTTTTATCATGATGTAAACCTTGCGCACGATTTTGTGAGCGGCGGAACGGAACCGGAAACAGGAACAAGTTGGTTCTATCAATTTACCGACAAAGGTGGGGGATATTATATACGAAATGAGGAGCATTACTACGACGTAACCCGTCACACCGATGCTTATCAATTAGCAGGAGGACACTTTACTTCTGCCGTCCATTTTGATGAAAGCGGTTTTGTCTTGACCGGAAATCCCTTCATGGCTGCTTTGGATTTCGACGAATTCCATAAAGAAAATTCAGGAACAATAAAGCCCAATTATCAAATATTTACTGATAAGGGTTATGTGGGCTATTGCAGCGTTACCGGCACAACTTTCGGAGTCGGTGTAAGCACTCCATGGAATGAATTTATCGCTCCATTGCAAGGGTTTATTATCGAGAAAACACGGGAATCCGGAGCATCCGCCTCCTTGAAATTCAATGAAGAGATGACAACGGTACATGAAAATCCTGCCTTGCGCTCATCTGTAAATGTAGGAAACAAATTGGAAATTCTTGCTCATAATTCGGTAGCAGGCGTTCGCACCACCATCGCCGAACGGGAAGGCGGACAGGATGAATTCGGCAACTTGGACGCCCGAAAAATCATCAACGAAATCAGCGAAGTTCCCGAAATCTACACCCTGAAACCTCACAAAGACGGTCAGGTAGCAGTCGCAGTGAACCTTATCAACAGCGACGAATTGTTGATACCGGTGGGATTGGCAACAAGTTATACCGGAAACATTACATTCATGTTTACCGGTATGGACAGTTACGATGCCAACCTGAGTTTGATTGATACGGAAACAGGGCAAACAATCGACCTGACAGGATTGACTTCCTGCAATTACACATTCAATTATTCGCACAAGAACTTGAACGAAGTGACGGCAGCCGACGAGGACAGGTTCTTCATACGCATTTCAAAATCAGCTACCGGCTTGTTTGAAACCACAGCCGAAAAAGTGAATGTGTTCGAATCAAACAGCCTTATCAGGGTTGTTTCAGCCGCTACGAACCCGATAAAGGAAGTGTCCGTTTACAGTCTGCAAGGTGTTTTGATTTACAAGCTAAACAATATCAACGCTGTTTCGCACACTGTTGAACGGAACTTGCCTGCCGGGGTGTATATAGTGAAAGTGGTTTCGGAAAAGACGACTGAGTTTGTGAAATTGGTAAAGAAAAAATAAGCGGATGAATTTGGTACGTATAAAGCCATCCATCAGTGGCGTATTAACCAGCCCGGAAGATTTATTGGTTCCTGTCCGGAAAACTTCATTTCAGGATTCCGGCTCTTGTAGCAGGCGTTTACAAGGTCATTGTCAATATTTTGGCTCACAATGGGTGACAGATTACGGGTGACGGGTGACGAGTGACGGGTGACGGGTGACGAGTGACGAGTGACGAGTGACTCGTTTTTTTTTGATAAAACCGGCTGAATACCGGTATCACTTTGCCACAATATCGGTATCATTTTCTCGCAATATAGGGATCATTTTCTCGCAGTATAGGGATCATTTTCTCGCAGTGTCGGTATCACT
>Ga0082212_10004649_pt1 | contig 18946 bp, 16 predicted proteins | sample TergutNt197P3_FD_71548 | JGI IMG/M metagenome (GOLD analysis project Ga0082212, IMG submission 71548) | Neocapritermes taracua P3 segment gut microbial communities from Petit-Saut dam, French Guiana - Nt197 P3 | ecosystem: Host-associated > Arthropoda: Insects > Digestive system > Gut ...
TTACGAAACCGTCAAGCATACGCATTTGTACCCCATGCGAATGAGGGCAAGTCACGTGCGGGCAGTCGATGCGGCAGCAGCCAAAAAAACCGAATCCAAACTGCGGAAGGGGACTCATATAGAGGATGTTATGAAAAACATGAACAAAAAACAGGTTACGATTGTGTCAAATCCTGTTGTTTATTGGCAAGGGCAAAACAAAGCCTTTGACAACATCGTGAAGTGGGAACATGCAGCGAAGGGAAATGTTTTTGCCGATAAATCGGAGAATGAACTGTTTCGCATAGAGGAAATGTTGCCGCCATCGCCCAAACCTTTGAGTGAGGTGAGGGGCGTGGTCGTGTCCGAATATCAAAATAAACTGGAGAAGGAATGGCTCGAAGCCCTTTATTCAAATACTATTTGGATTGATTACGATACGATATTGTCTTTGTGTAAAAAATAGCATGCGACTCTTTGCCTTTGCCGTTTTGGGGACTATACTGCTTGGATTGAGTGCCTGCAACCGTGAAAAGAAGGTTGTGGTGTACGTCTATAACAAGAAATTAACCCTCGAAGAACTGCAAGACAAAATGCCCATTTTTGATGAAAATGCCGATAGTGTTGAAATCCAGCAAGCCTATATCGATTCGTGGATTGCTCGGCAGGTGATGCTTCACCAAGCGGAGAAAAATCTCTCTTACAGCGAAAAACGATTTGACAGGCAATTGCAAGAATATAAGGAATTGCTGCTGATTGAGGCGTATGAAAATAAAAAAGTAGCACAACTGCTGGATACCGTTGTTACCAATGCCGAAATTATTGAGTATTACTTAGCAAACAAAATGTATTTCACCACCAAAAAGGCTGTTGTCAAGGTGAATTACATCAAATTGCCGATAGATTTTCCGCAAATAGAAAACGTTAAAAAAATACTCTTTAAAAATGAACGTACCAAGCAGGAGATGGAAAAACTGAATACCCTCTGCGAAAATACTGCCCTCAATCTCTACATGTCGGACGATTGGCTGCTGTTTGATGATATTTTAAAGGAAATTCCAATCACTACCTACAACAACAACGAACTGTTTTTGGAAAAAAACAAGACGTTGGAAATGAGAGATACCTCCGGCATTTATTTGGTGAATTTTCTGAACTACAAAATGGAAGAAGAAAACATTTTAAGAGACGTGGACAAAGAAGCCATTGTCCGTTCCATTTTGCAGCAACGCAGGATAGAAGTTTTAAAAAACCTGCGGAAAAATGCGGTGAAAAAAGCAAAAGAATCAGGAGAAATACTTTATAATTAGTGGGTTATAAAAAAATTGGAGTGTTTATATTTGGAAGATAAACCGTTTTTGTATAGCCTCTTTTTTTGCTTTTTTTCAATAAGAGTCTATTTTATATTGAAAAAAAGTGTATCTTTGCAAAATCAAAATTTACATAAAAAAATATAATTTAAAGCAAAAAAAGTAATTATTAAAATTGTTAAGAAATGAAAAAATTGTTCATTACAGTGGCAGCTGCCGCTATGATTTTCACTTCGTGTAAGAAGTATGAGGTATCGGAAGAGATAAATTTGGAATCGCTTCCAACAGTTGCTATTAAGGGTACTGTGTATGCAGTATTAGATGAAACGGTGTCAGCGGCAGAATATCAATTTGCACCGCAGGGAACCGTTGTCCGTGTTTCAATCCCTTACGAGGCGTATGATATTCATAACACCTCTAACGGATTTTATGTTAAAACAACAACAATTGACTCCAATGGGAATTATGAAATAGACGTTCCCGTTGTTTCAAGGGGTGTTGAGGCGACCGTTTCTTTTACGGATTTTACCTATAATGTAAAAACCCAAAACGGAGTTGGACAGGAAATAATGGTATTAAAGCACTTTAATTGCCCCGACCGTGTTGTTGCAGGTTTGGGAGCAGGTCAAGCAGAAGGCGATTACATCGAAATTGATGCTATTTACGGTGCAAATGCGGTTGACCCCAATGAAAATGCACTTGTTCCGACCAAAACGGTTACTGTTTCCGGCAAAATGGAGTATTATTCAAAAGTGGATAATGCATGTAATGAAATAAACGAAAAAGATGTTCCAGCTGGAACAAAAGTGATGGCGATTATTACGTTATCCGACCCTAATTCTTATAGAATGCACCAAGTAACGCAAACGGTAACAATCGGGGCATCAGGAGTATATGAAATTCAAGTGCCTATGGCAGATAGATGTGTTGCAACCATTGACCTATATGCAGAAGAATATTGGACGGTAGCGTTTGATACTCCTGCGTGTGGCGGTAGTACCTCTACTAACCAATTGTGGCGATTTGAACTCGTTTCCGCTATTAGTGCTTATGATACGCCTATTCCGCAAACAAAGAAAAATTTCTTCTTTAATAGAAAAAATTACGTTACGGATCTGTAATAAATTGTGTATAAATAAATTAGTAACGTTTAAAATTTATTACGGATGAAAAAAATAGGAGTTATATGTATGGTGCTTTTCTTTGCGGCAAGCAATGTATTGGCACAGGAATTGCAAGAGAAAACGGAACGGACAAGGCGGAAAGCGGAAAAAGATTTCTCCCACCTGTTTCCTCAAAAAGGGAACTTTGCCTTGGGTTTGGACATGGCACAGTTCACACAGTCTATTCTGAGCGGGATTACAAAGGCTACGGATTATGAACCTGTATGGGCGTTTCAGTCCGATTTTCATGGAAAATATTTTCTAACGAATACGAGTGCACTTCGGCTTCGCTTGGGAATAGGGATAAACAATTTTACGGAGCGTGAATTTGTTACAGACGATGCTGCCAATTTGTTAAATCCGCTGCCGCACAGTCCCATCTTGGAGGCAAAAACGGTGGATGTTTGGAAAAACAGAAACACAGGAATAGAGTTAGGTATTGGGTATGAATTCCGCAGAACGCTGTGGAGAGTACAGGGTTATGTCGGTGCGGAGGTATTCGGAGGCATCTTGCTTAATAGAGATTTCTTTGAGTACGGAAATCCAATGACCGCAACCAACCAAACCCCTACTATTGCGTATGGAAATGGGCTTGGCACAGGCAGTTACCGCCTTTTGGATTCAAAAGGATTTGGTTTTACAACAGGAGCATCGCTTATTATAGGGGCGGACTGGTTTGTATGTAGAAATTTCTCCATAGGGGCAGAATTTTCTTTGCAAGGTAGGTACAATCGTTGGAACGAAGTAACAGGGAAGACAGAAACATGGTTGTTTGACCAAGCCTACACGGCAGCAGAAAAAATTAAACCGGTAGATTCTTCTTTCGGCATCAATCCGAACTGGGGATTGAATTTGATGATTTATTTTTAGCGTAGTTCATTCTACTGCCAAAAAGGGGAGACTTATCGTCAATGCTATTTCTAAATAATAGATATAGTTAAATTGGAAGGTCTCCTTTTTTTGGTTGTAATCTCTTTTTTTTGCTTTGAGTAGTAGGTTGTTTTTTTATGCGATGAGGCTACTGCTTCAAAGTTTGCTAATTTCATTTATTAAACTAATTAACAACACCCAATTTTCCATTCCCACACAATACAATTTCTTTTTTTCAGTTATAATAATGCATTATAATTTTTATTTTTCAAATTATCGAAACTTTTTTTAAAAATTTTCGTATAATTAGAACAACAAAAGGAAAACGATGTAAAAAAGAAAGATATTTTATTCATTATGAGACAGTTAAAAATAGCACATTCGATTACCAACAGAGACAATACCTCTTTTGAGAAATATTTGCAGGACATTAGCAAAGAACAAATGATTTCTCCAGAAGAAGAGGTTGAACTGGCTCAGCAAATAAGAGCAGGCAGTAAGGCTGCCTTGGATAAACTGGTAAAAGCCAACCTCCGTTTTGTAGTGTCGGTTGCGAAACAATATCAAAATCAAGGACTTGGGCTGCAAGACCTTATCAATGAAGGCAATTTGGGACTGATAAAAGCGGCGAAACGTTTTGACGAAACAAGAGGGTTTAAGTTTATTTCCTACGCCGTGTGGTGGATTCGTCAATCGATTTCACATGCCATTGCCGACCAATCGCGCATTGTCCGTTTACCGGTAAATCAATTGGGGTCGGTAAACCGCATCAAAAAAGAAGTTTCCCGTTTGGAACAGGTATATAATCGTCCACCGACCATAGAAGAGATTTCAGAAGTGATTGATTTATCGCCTGATAAAATTGTGGAAATCATCAAAATAGCCTCGCGGCATGTGTCTATGGATGCGCCGATTAGCACAGAAGATGACACCAATTTCATAGATACTTTTGTCAGCGACGATGTGATTCGAACCGATTCCATTTTGCTAAAAGAATCGCTGGAACAAGAAATCAATGAAACGCTGGAGGTGTTGGAACCTCGTGAAAAAGAACTGATTTGCATGTTTTTCGGAATAGGAACCTCACACGAATATACCTTGGACGAAATTGGGGAAAAGTTTAACCTCACCCGAGAAGGTGCGCGGCAAGTGAAGGAAAAAGCACTCAAAAAATTGAAAAAAGGCGGTACAAGACAATTGAGGTCGTATTTATAATCATCTTTGCCATAGCGGAAAATGGACATATTGCGCACAGAAAGTATTTATAAAAAATACCAAAACCGAATGGTGGTCAACGATGTGAGCATCTCTGTGGAACAGGGCAAAATCGTGGGACTATTGGGACCTAACGGTGCAGGCAAAACAACCTCTTTTTATACCATTGTCGGATTGATAAAACCGTTGCAAGGAAAGGTTTTTTACAACGATGTGGAAATCACGCAATTGCCCATGTACAAACGGGCGAGAATGGGAATAGGCTATTTGGCACAGGAGGCTTCCGTTTTTCGTTCCATGACCGTGGAAGAGAACATTCGCAGCGTGTTGCAATTTACCAAATTGACAAAAACAGAACAAAATCAAACACTGGAAAATCTCTTGGAAGAGTTTAATTTACAGCGGATTCGCAAAAGCAAAGGCATGCAACTTTCGGGCGGAGAACGGCGGCGGACGGAAATTGCACGCAGTTTGGCAACGTCTCCTAAATTTATACTTTTAGACGAACCCTTTGCCGGCGTTGACCCTATCGCAGTGGAAGATATTCAATCCATTGTGGAAAAACTGAAAAACAAAAACATCGGAATTCTCATAACCGACCACAACGTGGACGAAACCCTTGCCATCACCGATTATGCGTATATCTTGGTAGATGGAAGCGTGTTTTGCTCAGGTTCACCCGAAGAATTAGCTAATAATAAAGATGTCCGCAAAGTCTATTTAGGAGAACGGTTTGCTTTGAGGCGGTGAGGCATCTATGGTTCGCTGCGAATAACCGACAACAAAACCTTTCCCACCACCGAAAGTGTCTCTTTATCAATATTATCCAACTTGTCCGATAGGGTATGCCAATGCTCGTTAAACCCCGTGTTGGAATGGGAATTATACTCAATAATATCTATCATGGGGATGTTAGCAATGTTGTTTACATACCAATGGTCGTCCAAAATAGGATTTGTTTCCCTGTTTGGAAAATACGAGCCAAAACCCAACATCGCCGCTCGATACCACACTTTTTCAACCACATCGGGGGCGTATTGCATGGAAATTCCCTCTTTGGAAAACTGGGCGTTTTTGCCGCCGACCATGTCCAACAAAATGCCGTATTGTGCCTGATAGTTCTTAACATGCGGGCTTTTCGCCCATGCCTGCGACCCCAAACACCAAAAATCATCGCCGCCGGCAGTGCGTTCATCTTGCGGAGCGCCATAGTCTTCCAAATCAAAAAAGACAATATCAATGCCTATTTCCACAGGATTGAGGCGAAGTTGGCGGGCAATTTCCAACAATACCGCTACTCCGCTTGCACCGTCATTGGCGCCGTCAATGGGCGTTCTGCGGTTGGCAGGGTCGGGGTCATAGTCGGCGTATGGTCTTGAATCCCAGTGCGATGCCAACAAAATACGCTTGCGGGCTTGCGGATTGAACACGCCGACAATGTTTTGCCCTTGCAACAACATTCCATTATAAGCCTTAGCGGTAATGGGCTGACTGATAACGGTATCCGCATACATTTTCAGCGTATTTATCAGAAATTCAGCACATTGCTGATGTGCTTTTGTGTTAGGAACTCGCGGTGTAAACTCCACTTGTTTCGCCAAAAAGGAATAAGCCGTATCGGCATCAAATGATGGAACTTCCACCACAATATCCTTTGTTTCAACAACTTGATTGTTCTGTTCTTGGGAATTGCATCCCAAAAAAATAATTCCGATTAGTAAGGGGAAAAATAATTTATTTCCAAAAAATTCATTCATACAACAACGTAATATCAAAAATTACCAAATTACAATATTATTTTTCAAATAACGGAATAATTGCTTATTTATTTTTGGTTTTATTGTATAAATTATCGTTTCATATTGGCAGCAAATTTCCCTGCAAAATTACGATAAAATACTCGTTATAAACTGTTTATATCTCTTTTATCATCTCAAATTGTTTTCCCGATATGGCAATATTTTTCGCTTTTAGAAATTCTACAATCGAATCGCAGGAAATAGCTGTATTTACCATCTTCATTTTTGCATTTTTATTGAGTTTTCCTACTTCGAGAAGCAACAACGATGCAATCCCTTTTCGCCTGTACGGCTTATCAACGGCGATTTGCGTAATATCTCCGGAAACAGGCTCAAAGACACAATATCCTATCAATTTGCCCTCCGTAAATGCTCCTAAACTGACAAAATCTTCACGTATTCTTTGAATAGATTCAAAACTGTTCTGCCACGATGGATAAAAATCCCAAAAATCGGAAACAAAAGCGTATTTTTCTATTTCAATTTTCTCAATAGAACAAGGAATTTCAATCTTTTTGATTTCATTTTTCAAATCTTCGTTTTTCCACATAAAATAGTTGAACTCACGAGTTACTTCAAACCCAATTTTTCGATAGACAGAAACTGCTTTTATGTTGTGTTGCAGTACTTCCAGCCGATAATGATTGATATTTGCCGCCTTCAAATAAGGGATTGAATATTCAAAAATCTTTGTTGCCAATCCTTGCCCTCTGTACTCTTTCAACGTTCCTGTTCCGGTGTCGTAAGCCATTTTTTCGCCATTGAAATTTCCAATTCCATTCAGCGTATATGCCACAATTTTTTCTCCCTCAAACGCCGCAAACGACAAATTGGGGTTAAAACCACGTCTTTTCCACATGGCTTTAAGTTCTTCTGCATTCAATTGAATTTCATAATCGGCAAAAGCCTCAATACACGCTTTGGTGATTGTTTCAAAATCTGTTTTTTCGAGTGATTTAATTTCCATATTTTAATATATATTACCTGTTGGCGGAATTAGCATAGCGCATGTTTAATCTGTCCAACAGATCTGTTATTCAATTTGTTAATATACTGAAATGCGGTAGCAGCCGTAATTTTAGCCAGTATTCGGGTAAAAATACCTCCCACGTCTTTGGCGTAATTTCTTAGGAGCATAAACTGGTCATGCAGATGAGAAAAAAGCGTTTCCACTCTCTTTCTGAATTTTCTAAAGAGATAGCATTGCGAATGGATAACGCCTCTGATACCACATACAGCATGCAATTTATAGCCGCAGTAATAACGGTCTTGAGAGGCGCAGTAACCTTTTGATGGCACCCGGTTATAATCAGTTTTTCCAACCCGATTGCGTCTTGCACGTGCCGGTCGACACACTTCAACCGGCTTTGAATTAATACAAAAAGTGTCTTCAAATTCATCAATATCTTCTGCCATACGTTTGCGGATTTTTTCTGTCAATGCAAATAGATGTTTTCTGCGATCATTATACTGACGACAGGAAATAAAATGAGGAAAATCCATCGTGTAATCTGAATTTAACTTGCTGAATAACAGGTTTTTGCTATCAATGCTCAATGCTTCTGCCGTCAGATTCAAAGCGATTACTTCCAAGTCTGAAAACCTGGGAACTACTCCACAACGGGGAAAATTCCCTTTGTCGCTGGTAAACTCTTTACCGAAATGTTTGCATATATACAGCATTTTACCGAAATTTACTGCCAAATTGTGCATCTCTTTGCAGGTATTATTTTGTTGTACTTTACAAAACGATACTTATTTTGCTGATATACAACTTTTTATTGATTATTTCACTGAAATTTTAATTCCGCCAACGGGTTACTCAATAATATTTTTCAGGTAGTGTTATGAATTGGTTGATTGCAAAAATAAATGCACTGGTATTCAAGTGTTTTTAATGACATCTCAACCGATTTATGACATTACCGTTCATTTTATATGACGGTGGTTATCATTCTGAGTATTTCACCAATTTTATAGATGAAAAAAGCTTTTTTATTTTTTTTCTGTGTGTGTTGCATGGCTTTTTCGGGTAAGGCCGTTAGCTTGACACTTACCGAAAATGCCGAAATATCGGTACTTACATGTTCCGAGGGTGCGGAACTATATTCGCTGTTTGGACATTCGGGAATTCGCGTACGCGATGCGGCGCTGAATATCGACTGGGTTTTCAACTACGGAACTTTCGATTTCAACACGCCTCATTTCTACTACAAGTTCGTCAAAGGGCTTCTCATGTATCAACTGTCGGTGGTCGAATACAATCATTTTGTTCAGGCATATGTCCGCGAAAACCGGAGCATACTGGCGCAAACGCTCCAACTGGATCGGGCGCAAAAGCAAAAACTTTTCGTTTTGCTACTCGAAAATTATGAACCCGAAAACCGCACGTATCTCTATAATTTCCTGTTCGACAACTGCTCGACTCGCATTCGCGATATTGTGGAAAAAAGCGTTGAGCAGCCTGTCCAATGGTACCTGCCCCACGATGGAAAAAGTTACTGGAACCTGCTCGACGAATATCTTTTTCGCATGCCGTGGGCGCAATGGGGCATACATACCATTTTGGGGCAGTCGGGCTCAAAAAAGGCGAAACCCCACGAATATATGTTCTTGCCCTATTACCTGATGAATGGCTTCGACACAGCAACCGCCGACGGCCGCAAAATCGCCGACCAAACAGCGACTTTGTACCGGGCATTGCCGAAAAATGCAAAGAATCGCTGGTTTTTATCGCCGCAGTTTGTTTTCGCCTTTGTGTCGCTGCTGCTTGTTTTTCTGATGCAGTATATCCGCTCAAAACGCTTTCTGAAAACCGTTGCATTTGTACTGTTGCTTCTTTCTGGATTGGCCGGAGCACTGTTTATCTTTCTGAGTTATTTCACACTTCATCCCATCACCGCACCCAACTTCAATCTTCTTTGGGGGAATCCGCTCAATCTGGCGGCACTGCCCTTTCTGTTTTTCAGGAATATGCCTAAAATTGTAAAATATTATCTGGTTGTTTATATGGCGATTATGATTATCGGCGTTCCGCTTTGGTTTTTTCTGATACCCGCCGTGCCGCTGGCTTCGTTGCCACTGTTTTTCCTGATGATAGTTTTGTGCTTGAAACTGAGAGCGATGAATTATCAAACCGCGAGAAAATCCACCACTTAAAAAAAGGAACAAACAGATTCCGAATTGGCGCAAAATACGCTTATCTGCACAATTTTTACTGCTCTTAATATATAATGCAAAAAACCATTCTATTTTAGTAAGTCTCTCAATTGGCTTAAAATTGTCGAAATATCTTCCTGTATATAATTCCACAAATGGAATTGTTGCTAATCAGATTTATATCAACAAGATACACCGATTTTTTGTTTTGTAAAACCCCAATTTTCAAAAAAATCCGTTATCCGATGTAATGAAATCCAACGTTGTACGTCATACATGATGTAAAAAAACAGAAAGCAATGAAATCCGATGCAAACCGTTGAATTCAGGGAAAAAATATTGCCGTTGAGCCGGAAGATGATGCGTTTTGCAGAGCGGTTTCTCAACAACAGCGATGAGGCAAAGGATGTGGTGCAGGACGTTTTTCTGAAATTGTGGCAAAAAAAGGACGAATTTCACAAAATCGAAAACACGGAGGCTTTTGCCATGCGGATGGTTCACAACCGGTGCCTCGACATTATACGAAAACAGCGGATATATACAATAAACAATAAAATGGAGAAAGCACTCGAAAACAAAGAATGTGGCGATGTCGACAAGTTCGAATGGAGCGACGTCGCCGGGCAGATAAAAACGCTGATAATGCAACTACCTGAGCAGCAACAAACCGTTATTCTCCTGCACGACATTGAAAATTATGAATACTCCGAAATTGCTGAAATTACCGGAATGAACGAAAACGCGCTGCGGGTCAACCTGTCGAGGGCGAGAAAAAAAGTGAAAGATGAATTATTAGAAATCTATAAAAATGAAAGCGACAGAAGCAAAGCAACTATTGGAGAAATATTTTGAAGCGCAAACATCAATGCACGAGGAGCAGCAGTTGAGCGACTATTTCCTGTCGGGCAACGTTGACGAGGAATTTGCTCCATACGTCGGCCTGTTCGCGGAAATAGAAGAAATGAAACATTTCGAAGACAAGGATTCCATCGAACAATCGGTGATGGAATACGTACTCCAATATGAAAAGTCCGCTCACAAAAGCCGTTTAAAACAACTGTGGATTTCCGTGTCGGGAATAGCGGCGATGTTGCTGGTGTCCATCGGCGGTGTGTGGTTTTATCAGCAACAACAGCCATACAAAGACACTTTCGACAACCCCGAAGAAGCCATGGTATACATCCAAACGACCTTGCATTATGTTTCTTCGAAATATCAGGAGGGCATGGCTGAGTTGCAACAATTTGACAAGTTGAAAGAAGCGATAAAACCGCTGGAAAACGGAATGTATAACCTGTCGCAGGGCTTTAATGTACTTTCAGCCATAAGCGACGAAGTTTTGCAATCTGGAAATACTGAAAACAACGGCAATGATTTTTGAAAATAAACTTTTAAGAAACAAATAGTTATGAAAAAAATTGCATTAATAATCATTTTGTTTGTCCCATTGATAACTTGGGCGCAAAAAAATCCGGTCGACAAACTTTTCGAAAAGTACGCCAACGAGGATGGTTTCACCACCGTGAATATCTCCGGAAAACTGCTCGGCATGGCGGGAAAATTCAACATGGGCGATCCGGTAACCAAAGAGTTGGTGACCAAACTGACAGGGATACGTATTATCACCGCTGATAAAACGGAAGCTAAAAACGAAAAACTCGATTTTTTCAAAGAGTTGGAAAAAGAGGGTATTTTTAAGGACAAATCATTCGAGAGCCTGATGGAAGTAACCAATAATTCGCATAAAATACGATTTCTGGGGCAAGAGGACAAAAAAGGGAAATTGAGCGAACTTCTGCTGGTGGTCGGCGGCAGCGAAAACGTACTCATCAGCATCAGGGGCTCCATCGACACGGATGAAATTGCCCGAATTTCCAAAGCCTTCGATATTGAAGTCGACCAAGGAAAAGAAGAAAAATCTAAATAGTAATAATCAATAAATCAGAAAATTATGAAAAAATTATTGGTGATGTTGGCAATACTATTGCCCATGTTTGTGGCAGCCAAGAAAAGCCCAATCGTCAAAATTATGAAAAAATATGCTGAAAAAGAGGAATTTACCAATATCAATATAGCCGGAAACCTTTTCAAACTGGCATACAAATTCGGCGCGAAAGACGAGGAAACCAAAAAAATATTGTCGCAAGTGACCGGAATCTCTATTTTGATAAAGAACGACGACGCCGACAATGGGAAATTCAACTTTATTAAAGAATTGGAGAGCGAAGGTTTTTTCAAAAACAACGCTTATACATCTTTGCTGGAAGTTAAGGAGAAAAATCAGACCGTCCGGCTTTTGGGGAAAGAAGAAAAGAGCGGAACGCTTTCCGATCTTCTGTTGGTGATTGATGGGAAAGAAAATGTGCTTGTGAACATCAGAGGGAAAATCGACCCCGAAAACATGGAGAAATTATTGGGATTTGTGAATGTAAGCAATCCGTAAAGGAATCAGGTTAGAAAATTTTTGATTTTTATTTCATCTCGCCGCCCTGAACGAATCGGGGCGGCGAATTTTCTTTGACGCCAATAAGAAATTGACAAATTAGACTGTTTCAACACTTTCATTTCGCCGCAAAAACCATTTTTTCGCTATAATTACGCCGTCAATTTTAGTGTAAATCTTTCAAAAAAACATACCATGCCAAAACGGGAAGACATCAAAAAAGTTTTGATTATCGGTTCGGGGCCGATTGTTATCGGGCAAGCGTGCGAATTTGACTATTCGGGAACACAGGCTTGCAAGGCATTACGTTCGCTGGGTTACGAAATTGTATTGGTTAACTCCAATCCTGCCACCATCATGACGGATCCGGAAATGGCTGATTTTACATACATTGAGCCGCTCAATGAGTATGCCGTTACGGAAATCATCAAAAAAGAACGCCCCGACGCCCTGCTTCCCAATTTGGGCGGGCAAACCGCGCTGAACCTTTCGCTGTTGCTGGCCAACAAAGGCGTTCTCGAACAATACGGCGTAGAAGTTATCGGCGTGAATCTGGAGGCCATCGAAAAAGGCGAAGACCGCACCGAATTTAAAAATTCCATGCTTGCACTGGGCATCGATATGCCGCGCAGCAAAGCTGTTCATACTGTCGAGGAAGCTGAGGCAGTGGCCGAAGAGCTGGGCTATCCAGTGGTAATCCGGCCGGCGTTCACCATGGGCGGAACCGGCGGTGGACTGGTTTATAATCTCGAAGAACTGCGCATCATCGCAAGCCGTGGAATTTCGGCCAGCATAATCAACCAGATTCTGGTGGAAGAATCGGTGCTGGGATGGGAAGAACTGGAGCTCGAAGTGGTACGCGATGCTAAAAATCAGATGATTACAATCTGCTTTATCGAAAATGTAGATGCTATAGGCGTGCATACCGGCGATTCGTTTTGCACCGCACCCATGCTAACCATTTCGGAAACTTTGCAGACGCGATTGCAGGAATATGCGTACAAAATTGTGGAAAGTATCGGCGTCATAGGCGGCACAAATGTTCAATTTGCACACGATCCGCAAACCGATCGCGTGGTAATTATCGAAATCAATCCGCGCACATCGCGCTCTTCGGCGCTGGCTTCTAAGGCAACAGGGTTTCCAATCGCTTTCATATCGGCGCTGCTGGCCGGCGGACTTACCCTGGACGAACTGCCATACTGGCGCAAAGGAACCCTCGAAAAATACACGCCCTGTGGCGACTATGTGGTTGTGAAATTTGCACGCTGGGCTTTCGAAAAATTTGAAGGGCTGACAGACAAACTGGGAACACAAATGCAAGCCGTTGGCGAAGTGATGAGCATCGGCAAAAATTATAAGGAAGCTTTGCAGAAAGCAATCCGCTCACTCGAAATCGGACGATACGGACTTGGATTCGCCAAAGATTTTAACAGGAAAAATCTCGACGAACTGATGTTGATGCTCAACCAGCCTTCGAGCGAGCGGCAGTTTATCATGTATGAAGCGCTGCGCAAAGGCGCTACGGTCAATGAATTAGCGGAGAAAACATACATAAAGATATGGTTCATCGAACAGATGAAAGAGTTGGTTGATTTGGAAGAAAAAATAGTTTCTTATAAAGGTTTCCTGCTTCCCGACGCGTTATTAGTTCAGGCCAAAAAAGATGGCTTTGCCGACAAATATTTGGCTAAACTGCTCGATATTTCGGAAGATGATATTCGCAGCCGGAGAATCGCGCTCCACATTACCGAAACGTGGGAACCCGTTCCGGTGAGCGGCGTCGAAAATGCGGCGTATTACTATTCCACCTACAACGCTCCTGACACAGTTGACGTTGATAACAAGAAAAAAATTATGGTGCTGGGCGGCGGCCCTAACCGCATCGGACAGGGAATCGAATTTGACTATTGCTGTGTTCATGCTGCTTTTTCGATTCGCGAAGCCGGACTTCAGTCCATTATGGTAAATTGCAACCCCGAAACCGTTTCTACCGATTATGACACTTCGGATAAGCTTTATTTTGAGCCGCTTACTGTCGAAGATGTTTTGAGTATTTATGAAAAAGAAAAGCCATCCGGCGTTATCTGCCAGTTTGGAGGACAAACGCCGCTCAATATAGCCGGAGAGTTGCAGAAAAACGGCGTAAATATTATCGGTACCAGTCCTGAGACCATCGATTTGGCGGAAGACCGCGACCGTTTCCGGAAGATTATGGACAGGCTGGGGATTCCCCAGCCGCCATCGGGCATGGCCGCCACGGAAGCCCAAGCGCTCGAAATTGCCGGACGCATAGGCTATCCGGTGATGATACGCCCGTCTTATGTGTTGGGAGGCCGCGGGATGAAAATCATTCTCGACGAAGCGATGCTGAAACAATATGTGGCCGCGGCGGTTGACGTTTCGCCCGACCGTCCGCTGCTGATCGACATGTTCCTTGAAGACGCCATTGAAGCCGAAGCCGACGCCATTTCCGACGGGAAAGACGCTTTTGTGCCGGCGGTGATGCAACATATTGAGTATGCAGGCATCCATTCCGGCGATTCGGCATGTGTCATTCCGCCCGTAATCATTTCCGACGAGCAGATAAAAACCATTGAAGAATATACAAGAAAAATCGCCATCGAAATGAATGTTGTTGGATTGATGAATATTCAGTACGCTATTTATGAGGGAGTTGTATATATACTCGAAGCCAATCCGCGTGCTTCGCGCACTGTACCATTGGTGTCGAAAATCTGCAATATCTCGATGGCTAAGATAGCCACACAAATTATGTTGGGCAAAAAACTGTCTGACTTTAACCTGAAAAAGCAGACCATTCCCTATTTTGGCGTAAAAGAAGCGGTTTTTCCCTTCAATATGTTTCCCGAAGTAGACCCGCTGCTGGGCCCCGAAATGCGTTCCACAGGCGAGGTTCTCGGCATTTCCGATTCCTTCGGAATGGCGTTTTTCAAATCGCAGGAAGCTACCAAGTCATCGCTGCCCGTTGCAGGTAATGTCCTGATTACCATTGCCGACCGCGATAAAGATAAAATTATCCAAACGGCAAAAAATTTTCGCGACATGGGCTTTAATATCATTTCAACAGGTGGAACGGCGAAGTTTCTGAGCCAGCACGGCATTGAGGCGAAATCCATTAAAAAAGTCCACGAAGGACGTCCAAATATTATCGACGCCATCAAAAACGGCGAAATTCAGTTGGTTGTCAATACGCCGGCTGGTAAGCAAAGCGAATACGATGATTCTTACATCCGCAAGAATGCAATTAAGTATAACATCCTGTATGTCACTACCACAGCGGCAGCGGCAGCAGCTACAGAAGGAATACGCCGACGGCTGGCCGGAAACTACAAAGTGAAATCATTGCAAGAATACCACGCCGATATAAAGTAACTCGGGCTTAGAATCTTCCGTAAATGGAGTGGTTAACCGAGTTGAACCAGATGGTCGAGTAGATGTGGAAATCGGCGCGGTTAGTAGTCATTTTTCTTTCTATATTGAGCACGGGCGCCCCTTTTCTTATATTAAGCAAATGGCTGATATGATCGGGGCATTCCAGAGCCTTGAGGCGTTGTTCACCGCCTGTTACGCCAATTTGATATTGGTCGCGGAGCATTTCGAAAAGCGACTTGTTTTCCAGCGGGCGGCTTGTAAAACGCGGAAGATCCAAATTCGGCAGGTGGTTGATGTCGTAAAAAACAGGTTTGTCGTCCACAAAGCGCAACCGTTCAAGGTAAATACTTCCCGACTCCAGTTCCACATCGCTCAACTCGAAAGGAAAATCGTCGTCCCACTTACGGATGACAGGTTTTTGTAAAATCTTAGTTTTCAGATATTTATTTCCAATGGCAGAAGAAGTTCCTTCAACCGATAAAATTCCGATGCTCTGAGGAGGCTTTCTCACAATGCTCCCCTTACCCTGCTTTTTCACAATCAATCCGTCCTGAACAAGCAAATCGAGCGACTGACGAATCATCGGACGCGTAATGCCGTGCAGTGTACATAGCTCATTTTCAGATGGAAGAAGGCCACCCTCTTCGTAATTTCCCGAAAGAATATTCTTTCGGAGCAATTCGTAAAGTTTCCGGTATTGTGGAATCTTATTCATACCCCAAAGTTAAAAATTTTTTAACCAATAAAATAAACTTGTATATACAAGTAAAAAATATTAACTTTGCCCTGTTTTATTTTCGAATTGATTTTTAGTCGATTATAAAACCAAGTATAAAAAATTTGTCATTATTAAGTTAAATCAAATCAGTATGGCTGTTGCAGTAATAATGCCCAGACAGGGGCAATCGGTTGAAAGTTGCATTCTGGGGCAATGGTATAAAAATGTTGGGGATGAGGTGAAAACCGGCGATTTGCTTTTTTCATACGAAACCGACAAGGCGGCGTTTGACGAGGAAGCCAAGTCCGACGGAATTTTGCTGGCGCGATTTTTCAACGAGGGCGACGAAGTTCCGGTTCTTGCAAATGTGGCCGTAATTGGCCAAAAGGGAGAATCGGCTGAAGCGTTTGCCGGTGGTGCGCCTGTAGTCGGCGATTCCGTTTCGGATGCCGATAGCGAAAACAAACTCGATGAGATTGCCAAAGTAATTGAATTTTCGGTGGAACCCGATTCATCGGGCGGCCGCGTGCGAATCTCGCCTTTGGCGCGCAACATGGCGGAAAAAACAGGCGTCGATTACATGAAAATTGAAGGCAGTGGCCCGCTTGGACGCATCATCGCCCGTGATATTGAAGCCGCCAATGCGAAAAAACCTCAATCCGAAAGGGCTCAACAACAAACGGCGGCAAAAACGCCGTCGTGCGAGCCGATTGCCATTTCGGGCGATTTCGAAGTGAAGCCGCTGAGTAATATGCGCAAGTTGATTGCGAAATCAATGCACCAGTCGCTGCAAAATTCGGCGCAACTCACCCACCATCTGAGCGCCGACGCCCGCAACTTGCAGAGTGCGCGCAAAAATTTCAAACAGCAGTTTGAGGTCGGTAAAATACAGGAAAATGTAACGCTCAACGATTTGGTCTGTTTTGCAGTTATCAAAGCGCTGAAAAAATTTAAGCAAGTAAATGCGCATTTTTTGGGCGACAGCATCAAATATTATAGCAAAGTCAATCTGGGCCTTGCCGTCGATACCGACAGGGGGCTGATGGTGCCCGCGCTGCCCAACGCCGACGATTTTTCCATAAGCGGACTGTCGAATCACCTGCGGCAGTTGGTCGGCAACGCCCGCAAAGGAAGCGTAAGCCCCGATTTGCTTAGCCCTGAAGCGGCAACATTTACCGTATCAAATTTGGGAAATTATGGCGTCGAAATGTTCACGCCAGTCATTAATCTTCCACAGGTTGCCATTCTGGGCGTGTGTACCATTGTGCTTCGTCCCAAAGATATTGGTGATGGCGTCATAGCATTTGTGCCGATGATTGGACTTTCGCTTACCTACGACCATCGTGCGCTCGACGGCGGCGAGGCTACGCTTTTCCTCGCCCAAATTAAAAATGAGATTGAAACCCTCAATTTTTAAAATATTCATTATAAATGCTTTACAATAAACAGAAAATTTAAGAGATATGCCAAAATCACAATTTATAAATCCTGAAGATGTTCGGAAGAGCGGTTTCATTGAATTTAAGCCCATTCCGGTAAACCAGTATAATAAGACAATCGCAGAAGAACGCGCAAATTTTAGCGACGACGACCTGATCCGCATCTATTACGATATGGTGATTATCCGCGAGTTTGAGACCATGCTGGACCTGATAAAAACGCGAGGCGAATACAACGGAACAGCCTACAATCACCCCGGGCCGGCGCACTTGTCGATAGGACAGGAGGCCGCCGCCGTGGGAATGGCCTATACGTTGGGCGTCGACGATTTTATTTTCGGTTCGCACCGCAGCCATGGAGAAATTCTGGCCAAGGGGCTTTCTGCAATCAACAAGTTGAGTGATAGCGAGTTGTATTATACCATGAAGTCTCATTTCGACGGGGCAACTTTGCGTCCTGTGGCAGCCGACCACAAAGGTTCGGTTAAGGAGTTGGCAGTTAAGTTTTTGCTCTACGGAACATTGGCCGAAATCTTTGCCCGCGAAACTGGTTTTAACCGGGGACTGGGCGGCTCCATGCATGCTTTTTTTACGCCTTTCGGAGTATATCCCAACAATGCCATTGTTGGCGGCTCGGGCGACATTGCCGTAGGCGCTGCGCTGTTTAAAAAGGTGAACCGCAAAAACGGAATCGTCGTGGCCAATATCGGCGACGCTTCCATGGCTTGCGGCCCCGTGTGGGAAGGTCTTTCGTTTGCCACAATGGATCAGTTTACCCAACTTTGGGAAGACGATATGAAAGGCGGTTTGCCGTTGATTGTCAACATTATGAATAATCAATACGGCATGGGTGGGCAAACCTGCGGTGAAACCATGGGGTACGGAATCGCCGCGCGCATCGGCGCCGGACTAAATCCCGAACAGATGTACGCCGAGAGAGTGGACGGCTACAATCCGCTGGCTGTTATAGATGCCTACAACCGCAAACGGCGGATTATTGAGGAGAAACGCGGCCCCGTTTTGTTGGATGTACTCACCTACCGCTACAGCGGCCATTCGCCGTCCGACGCTTCTTCGTACCGCTCGAGAGAAGAGGTTGAAGCGTGGGAAAAAGTGGATTCGATCCAATGGTTTGGAAACGAATTGATTGAAGCGGGAATTGCCGACGCCGGCGTATTGGAAAATATAAAATTAGAAATAACGGAGTTGATAGCAGCAACCATGAAACTGGCCATCAACGACGAAGTTTCGCCGCACATGAGTATCGAAAAACATCCGAATCTCATTGGCGATATGATGTTCTCCAACCAATCGCTCGACAAGATGGAAGAGCGCGAACCGGAGGTCAACCATCCGATGAACGAAAATCCGAGGGTGAAACAGTTGGCAAATAAAGAACGGTATGCTTTTGATGCACAGGGGAAACCGCATTCGAAGATAAAAAGTTACGTTTTG
>Ga0082212_10004650_pt1 | contig 18946 bp, 18 predicted proteins | sample TergutNt197P3_FD_71548 | JGI IMG/M metagenome (GOLD analysis project Ga0082212, IMG submission 71548) | Neocapritermes taracua P3 segment gut microbial communities from Petit-Saut dam, French Guiana - Nt197 P3 | ecosystem: Host-associated > Arthropoda: Insects > Digestive system > Gut ...
GCGCGGCGTGGGGCCAAGGGGGCAGGAAGCCGCCGCAATGTGTCTAACGGCTCGCGGGGACGCTCGCCCTCCATCGTGAAATCTGTATTTTACAGGACACTCGCAAAGGGCACCACGCATGATGTTGCGCCTTTATTTTCAATCCGAAAAAAGTATGTCCTTTTTCGGGTATTCGTGCTTTAATATATGTTTTCGATTTGTGGAGAATTAGGGATGCAGTTTTTCAACAGTATGTCGCGGGGTAAGGAGGCGTTCGCGCCGATTGAGCAGGGGCATGTGCGGATGTACACGTGCGGGCCGACGGTTTACAATTTCGCGCACATCGGCAATTTCAGGGCGTACACGTTCGAGGACATTTTACGGCGCGTGCTGGCGTTCAACGGTTGCGCGGTGACGCAGGTGATGAACCTGACCGACGTGGATGACAAGACCATCCGCGGCGCGGCGGCGGCGGGGGTGCCGCTGAAGGATTTCACCGCGCCGTTCGTCGCGGCGTTTTATGATGACCTCAAGACCTTGAACATCCTGCCCGCCGAGGTCTATCCCGCGGCGACGGATCATGTCGCGGAGATGATTGCGCTGGTGCAGCGGCTGTTCGACAAGGGGCTGGCGTATCAGTCGGAGGACGGGTCGGTGTATTTCAGCGTGGCGAAGTTTCAGGGGTACGGCAAACTGGCGCACCTCGACCCGAAGGACTTGCGGATGGGCGCGCGCGTGGCGGATGACGAGTATGAGAAGGAGGGCTACGGGGACTTCGCGCTGTGGAAGGCGTGGGAGGCGTCGGACGGCGACGTGGTGTGGGATTCGCCGTGGGGGCGCGGCCGGCCGGGGTGGCACCTCGAATGTTCGGCGATGGCGATGAAGTACCTGGGCGACACGTTCGACATCCACACGGGCGGCATCGACAATTTGTTTCCCCATCATGAGAACGAGGTCGCGCAGACGGAGGGCGCGACGGGCAGACCGTTCGTGAACCTCTGGATGCACTGCGCCCACCTGCGCGTGAACGGCGAGAAGATGAGCAAGAGCCTCGGCAATTTCTACACCCTGCGCGACCTGCTCGGCAAAGGCTACACGGGGCGCGAGATCCGCTACGTCCTCATCAACGGGCATTACCGCCAGCCGCTCAATTTCACGTTCGACGCGCTGGAGGCCGCGCGGAGTTCGCTCGCGCGCATCGACGAGTGCGTGGACGCGCTGACGGAAGAAGTTCGGAAGTTCGAAAGTTCGAAAGTTCTGAAGCTGGGGGGTGCGACCGAGTGGGCGGAGAGTTGCAAGAGGGAATTCGCCAAGGCGGTCAACGACGACCTGAACATTCCCGAGGCGTTCGCCGCATTGTTCGCGCTCGTGCGCGAGAGCAACAGCGCGTTGCACCGTGGGGTGTTGAAGCCCGAGGAGGCGAAGGCGGTGTTAGAGTTGTTCGACGAGGTGGACGCGGTGCTGGGCGTGGTGCGTTTCGGGCGCATCGCGCAGGGCGACGCGATCCCAGCCGACATCGTCGCGCTGGTCGAGGCCCGCGCCGCCGCACGCGCGGCAAAGCAGTGGGCAGAATCCGACCGCCTCCGCGACGAACTCGCCGCCAAGGGCTGGGAGGTGCGCGACGCCAAGGACGGACAGAAGGTGAAGCGGATGTGAACGCTCGTTTTTTGACAGGATTAACAGGATTAGAAACGGAGGAGAAATGGGAACATCAGGCAAACCGTTGAACAAACGACGTGTCGTCTCGCTGTTGCTTTTGGCTTTATTAACCCTGCTGCTGGTCAGCGCTGTGGTTGTCCATGTCACGCACGGGACGCGGGCAAGCCACACATGGCTACATCTCCATGGCTTGTTTGGCGTGATGTTCATCGTCACAGGCGTCTATCACATGGTTTACAATTGGCGGGTATTACGGTCTTACTTTTGGTAATGGGATCGTTGCCCGTAGGGCATAGATATCAATAGAAACCGGGATGGCCCCAACATCAAAACGCCGTAGGCGTTGCCTATCAATAGGCAATGGAGGTGAAACCCCTTGCGGGGTTTTGTTTGACGGGTGTGCGTTTTCTTTCTATTGACATGGATGCCCTACGGGCAATAAAGGCATATATGGCAGTTCAATCTTGTTGTCCTGATATGCAACAGCCAAGGTAGCATGGACATTCCTGCCCGTGGGTTTTCTTCTGCGGGCAGGAATGCCTGCGTCATCTTGCATTTCACAAGCCCATTACATGATCTTCAATAATTTTTGAAAGTTTTCTCTGCCCATTATCGTTTATGTGAATATTGTCAAAGTAATCTTTATTGATATCTAATTCTAATAAATAAACGGGAATGCCGCGTTCCGTGGCGAAATCCCTGAATATTTTTTCCCCCACGGGCATCTTTTGGGATTTCCACTCCGACTGGGCACGGTGAAGGATAAAGAAAGCGTCTGCGCCTCGCACTAATGCGGGGTCAATTACAGATTGTAGCGCGTCTAAACTAATTTGCTCTTTATTTGTATCACCCTGATCCTCTATTTCCAGCTTCGATATTTTCTTTTTTGAGAATGATCGAGAAACACGGGAAATTAAATAACGGGATATCCCTTCCGTGAAGGCAGAAATCGGTTTCTTGTCGGGGAATGATACACTTGTCCCGACAACTTTTCTAAAATCAGGGACATCCCATACATCATGCGAGCTTAATACAAACCCGATGCTGTTTGCGTTAAAGTCAGTGTATCTTTTCACATAGGCCGCATAATTGCCGGGTCCCCAACTTCCTGCGGAGCAGTGTAAGATTTGAATGCTCTCCGTACGTTTTTCCTGTAATGATTTTTGCGCTAAGCTGGTCGCAAGCTTTTCATGGTCGGTCATGGCCCCGCCATTTAAAACAGAGTCGCCCATCATTAAGACCCTTGTCCCTTGGAACACTTCATTCGTGTTTAGGTTTTCGATGTTCCTGAGCGAATAGTTGTTATATACAATCCTATTGCCAAACCGCCGGCAATCTTGGTTCGGCGCAAAAAGGTACTCGATTTCTGAATCTTCAATGCTTAAAGGCGGGTCGCCAAGCCCCAGTATAAAACGGGATGCCGCTTCAGCAATCACGAGAAACAGCACAAATAACAGACAACAGCCCCCAGCCCTTCTGAGATGCCGCTTCGCATGATACCCCATCACTATTCCCCTAGCTTTGTTGGTTGTGGCTTTCCGCGTCATTGTGTCCGGGAGCGGCAGGGGGCATTTGCGCCGCTGGGTGATATTCACCCTCTGGCAAATTTTTGACGGGGTGATATTCACCTCCCATCAAAAAAACGATGTAGTCGCTGACCGTTTTGTTTTTTGAATTTGCGGCAAACAGCAATTCCTGTGCAACGTCGCTCGGTAACTCAATGGTTGTCATGTTGCTTTTTCTTTTTCTCTTTCGGCACGCAGCAGGCTACGGATGTAGTCGGCGACCGTCATGTTTTTTTGTTTGGCAACACGCTCAACGTGAGCCTTGACTTCCGGCTCGACGAAGACCCCGATTTGCGCATTGCGTTTCTTTGACCGTTGGTTTGCCATGTGGCTGAAATCCCTTAAACGCGCGTAATGTAGCACAGGTGATATTCACCCGTCAAGATTAAAATGGATTTTTTTCAAAATCTCATAACGGCACGCTTGGGGGAAATCTGGAAATTCTCTGCAATCCCCTGCACCCTGTGGTTGACCCACAAGGGGTGAATGTGTTATATTATATGTCTGCTTGGCATACAAGGAGTATTGTGATGGCGACGACAATTCGTGTTGACAGTGGGCTGAAGAATGAGTGCGGCCAGGTTTTCAATGGGCTAGGCATGACGCGGGGGAAGTTCATCACGTTTGAGGGGCCGGAGGGGAGCGGGAAGTCAACGCACATCCGGCTGCTGAGGGCGTTCCTGGAGGCGCGCGGCGTGGAGGTTGCCGTGACGCGCGAGCCGGGGGGGACGCCGCTGGGCGAGGCGGTGCGCAACCTCTTGCAGCATGACCAGAGCGAGGCGCCTGTGGCGCGGGCGGAGGTGCTGCTGTTCCTGGCGTGCCGGGCGCAGCATGTGGAGCGGCTGATCCGCCCCGCGCTCGACGCGGGGACGTGGGTGCTGTGCGACCGCTTCGATGACTCGACGATGGCGTATCAGGGTTACGCGCGGGGGTTCGACTTGGAGACGCTGAGCGGCGTGAACGGTTTTGCGGTGGACGGGCTGCGGCCGGATCTGACGGTGCTGCTGGATGTGTCGCCGGGGACGAGCCGCGCGCGGCTGGCGGCGCGGGGGGCGGCGCCCGACCGCATCGAGCGCGAGCAGGACGCGTTCCACGTCAGGGTGCGCGACGGGTTCCTCGCGCTGGCGCGGCGCGAGCCGGGGCGGTTCGCGGTGGTCAACACGGAGCGGGAACAGGGCGCGGTGGAGCGTGATGTGCGCGCGGCGGTGATGGACAAATTAGGAATTAGGAATTAGAAATTAGGAATCTAGAAACTCCTCCACTACCCACTACCCACTAGAAACTAGAAACTAAAAACTAGAAACTCCTTTATGACTTTCGACGAGACATTCCAGATGGTGAAGGGGGCGCTGGACGCGGGGCGGCCGGCGCACGGGTACCTCATCGTGGGCGCGGTGCGGGGCCATGCGATGGATTTGGCGGTGCGCATCACGCAGGCGCTGTTCTGCGCAAGCGAGGGGACGAGGCCCTGCGGCAAATGCACGCCTTGCGAGCGTGTGGCGGGGCATACCGAGGCGGACGTGCATTGGATTTTCCCGGAGATGAAGTCGCGGGTCATCAGCGCGAAGCAGATGCGCGAGAAGTTGCTGGCGGAGATCTCGCAGACGTCGCTTGCGGGGGGGTGGAAGGTCGGCATACTCGTGGGCGCGGACTGCCTGAACGAGGCTTCCGCCAATGCGTTCCTGAAGACGCTGGAGGAGCCACCGGAGAAGACGCTGTTCCTGCTGCTGACGGATGCGCCGCAGCAGTTGCTGCCGACTATCGTGTCGCGCTGCCAGCGGATTGACCTGGATGCGTTCCGTGAGCTGGGCGAGCCGTGGCGGGGCAGCCTCCTGGACACGCTCGCGAGCCCGTTCTACCGCTCGCCCGTGGAGCGGATGGTCAGCGCGGGGCAGTTGTATGCGGTCCTCGAGGAGATGCAGGCGAAGGCGGAGGAGTGGGTCAAGGCGGAGAGCGCGCGCGACGAGAAGGTCGAGGACAGCGAGGACGTGTTCAAGGCAAAGGTGAGCGCGCGCTACCGCGAGATGCGGACGGATTTCCTGGTCTCGTTCATGCGGTGGTTCCGCGACCTGCTCGCGGTGTGCGCGGGCGGTTCGGCGTGGGTGCATTTCACAGAGAAACTGGACGCGCTGACGGCGCGTGCGGCGCGCCTGACGCTGGCGCAGGCGCTGTACAACGTGGGCGCGGTCGAGGAGATGGCGCGGCAGTTCGACCGCAACCTGAACGAGGAGACGGTGCTGGCGTATGCTGTGGACCGTATTTTTCATGGCGTGGAGGGTAAGGCGTAGATGCAGCCGCTGATTGCGCACATACAGATGCCGGAGGGCAATGTGCTTCATTGCCAGATGCCGGAGGGGGCGGACGAGGGCGCGTTCACGCTCGGCGATTGCTGCCTGTGCGAGCCGGACTACGGGCAGGATGCCGGGCGCTTGGTCAAGGTGGAGCCGCTTCAGCCCCATGCGGGGGTGCCCTCGTTCCGTGTGCTCCGCAAGCTGGCGCCGGAGGACGCGGCGGCCATCGAGGCGAACGCGGAACTCGCGCAGAAGGCCAAGCAGGCGTTCGTGCTGTCGGTGCGTTACGAGAAGACGCCCGTGAAGGTGCTGCACACGCGCTTCTCGTTCGGGCGCGAGCGGCTGTTCATCCGCTACAGCGCGGCGGTGGCGGTGGACCTGCGCCGTTTCGTCAGCCAGATTCAGCGGGACTACAAGACGCAGGTGGACCTGTGGCAGGTGAGCGTGCGCCATGAGGCGTCGCTGGTCGGCTGCATCGGGGTCTGCGGCCGGGAGGCGTGCTGCTGCGCGTGGCAGCGCCAGTTCCCGAACGTTGGCACGCGGATGGCGAAGGCGCAGGACGTGGCGCTCAACCCGGTGACCGCGAACGGGCGCTGCGGGCGGATCAAGTGCTGCTTCGCGTTCGAGTTCGAGCAGTATTGCAAGATGGGGCAGGACCTGCCGGAGGCGGGCAGCACCGTGCGCTGCCTGTCGGAGGGGGAGGACGGCACCGGGGTCGTCATCGAGCGCAACGTGATGTGCGGGAGGATGACCGTCCGCACGCAGGGGGGGCGCATCCTTAAAGTGTTGAACGACAAGGTCGCGGTGATTCATGCGGCGCGGCCGGTGAACCAAACGAGGGAAGATAACCATGAAGATTCTATTGGTGAATGGTCCGAGCCTTAGCCTGCTGGGGACGCGCGAGCCGTCCATCTACGGGACGCAGACGCTGGCCCAGATTGTCGAGGGGACGGCGCGTTACGCGGCGTCCAAGGGCGTGCAGGTGGATGCCCTGCAGAGCGACGCGGAGGGCGACATCGCCCACGCGCTCTGCGCGGCGCGCGGCGCGTATGCGGGCGTCATCATCAACCCGGCCGCCTACACGCACACGAGCGTGGCCATCCGCGACGCGATCGCGGCGTGCGGGCTGCCGGTCGTCGAGGTGCACCTGTCCAACACGCACCGGCGCGAGGCGTTCCGCCACGCGAGCCTGACCGCGCCCGTGTGCGTCGGGCAGATCATGGGCTTCGGGGCGGCGGGCTACCTGCTCGCGGTGGACGCGTTGCTCAACGTGATGAAAACAGAAAACGGATAAGGGCGTTCCCATGAAAGAGAAAACGCAAGACAAGAAAATCGACGTGTGGATGGTCGGGTCAATCGGCATCGACGACATCGCGACGCGCACCGAGAACAAGAAGAACCTGCTGGGCGGCTCGCTGCCGTTCGCGACGATCGCCGCGTCGTTCGCGGGTGCGGGCGTGGGCGCGGTCGGCGTGGTCGGGAGCGACTTCGGGCGGGCGTTCCAGAAGCGCTGGGAGCATTTCGGCATCGACCTGGAGGGCGTGCAGCGCAAGCCCGGCCCGAACTTCCGCTGGGCCTGCCGCTACGACGACGACATGATCGAGCGCACCACGCTCAAGACCGAGCTGGGCGTGTTCGCGGACTTCATGCCCGTGCTGCCGGAGGCGTACACGAAAGCGCCCTTCGTGCTGCTGGGCAACATCCAGCCCGACCTGCAATTGCATGTGCTGGCGCAGGCGCGCAAGCCGCGCTTCGTGGCGCTGGACTCGATGAACCTGTGGATCGACATCGCGCGCCCGGCGCTGGAGAAGGTCATCGGCAAAGTGGACCTGGTGACCATGAACGACGGCGAGGCGCGGCAGCTCACCGGCAAGTGGAACCTGCGCGACTGCGCGGCGGAAATCCTGAAGATGGGCCCCCGGTTCGTGCTGCTCAAGAAGGGCGAGCACGGCGCATTCCTCTTCACCAAGCGCGACATTTTCATCATCCCCGCGTATCCCGTGAAAACGCTGAAGGACCCGACCGGCGCGGGCGACACCTATATCGGCGCGTTCATCGGCTGCATGGCCAAGGCGCGCACCATCAACACCACCGCCATACGCAAGGCGCTCATGTTCGCCAGCGCGATGGCGGCGTTCTGCGTCGAGGGGTTCAGCACCGAGAAGATGGAGCGCATCACGCGCAAGGAAGTCGCCTGCCGAGTCCGTGAACTCATGAAGATGACCTCGGCCACCTGACATGCACGAATCCCGGAACATCTTGCGCCGCCTCTGGCAGCGGTGGGGCACGCGGCTGAGCCTGATCGTCATCGCGGCCTATTCCCTGTGCGCGGCGTATGGGGAATGGGCGTACCTGTCCGCGCGGCTGACCGACCGCACGCCGTCCTACAACGCGGTCAACCAGACGTTCAACTATGTCCCGCCCGCCTTTGTGAGGGCCTTCCGGAACGCGCCGCGCGCGGAGGGCGAGCCGCTCTACCTGCTGGGGAGCGACAACCTCGGGCGCGACGTCGCCCAGCGCCTCATCCAAGGCACGCGCATCGCGTTCCACGTCGGCATCTTGACCTCGCTCATCGCCATTCCCCTCGGGGTGCTGCTGGGGTGCCTCGGCGGCTTCTTCGGCGGCCGCACGGACAGCCTCGTCGTGTGGCTCTGCGCGACGGTCGCGTCCATGCCGGGGCTGCTCTTCATCCTCGCCGTCGCGATGGTGGTCGGCAAGGGGCTGGCGGGCATCTACCTCGGCATCGGGCTGACGACGTGGGTGAGCGTGTGCCGCAACGTGCGCGGGGAGGTCATCAAGCACCGCAACCGCACCTACGTGCTGGCCGCGACCGTGCTGGGCTACGGCAACCTGCGCGTCATGTTCCGCCACATCCTCCCGAACGTGGCGCACATCATCCTCATCGCCTTCTCCATCCGCTTCCCGGCCTCCGTCGCGACGGAGGTGTTCATCAGTTTCCTCGGCATCGGCGTGCAGGGCGAGCCCTCCTGGGGCATCATGATCGACAACGCCCGCCTCCGCCTCTGGCAGGGCGTGTGGTGGGAGATGACCTTCGTGACGCTCGCCATCTTCCTGCTCGTGCTGGCCTTCAACCACCTCGCAGATGCCCTGCGCGACCTCCTCGACCCCGCACTGAGGGCGGAATGAATATGAGTGGACAGTGGTTAGTGGTTAGTGGACAGTGGTTAGTGGTTAGTGGACAGTTGGCTAGTGGTCAGTTTTTAACTTTTAGAGATTGGCTTCCATCTCCTTCCCCCGTAGCGCACCCCACTTGGACATTGGACATTCCCTGTTGGATATTGGATATTCAATGATGACCCTCTCCCCACCCTCCCCATCCTTCCCGCCCTTCCCGCTCGCCGCACTGCGCGACCTCGGCATCGACCTCGACATGGCGCGGCGCGTCCACGCGCGATACCCCGTCAAGCTCTCCCCCCATGTGCTGGCGCAGATACGCGCCGACCCCGCCTGTGCGCTGGCGCGTCAGGCACTGCCCTCGGAAGCGGAACTCATTGACGAACCCGGCATGACCGCCGACCCCTTCGCCGAGCAGTCCGCCGCCGCCCGCTGCCACGGCGTGAAACAACGCTTCCCCGACCGCGCCCTCGTGATGGCGCACGACCGCTGCGCCATGAACTGCCGCCACTGCACCCGCAAAGGGCTGCTGAAGAACGCCGAGGTCGTGCGCACCCCCAAGCAGCTCGCCGATGCCGTTGCATATATGCGAACGCACCCGAACGTGCGCGAGGTCCTGCTCTCCGGCGGCGACCCGATGCTGCTCACCGACGCGCGGCTCACCGCCCTCGTTCGCGCGTTCGCGCAACTGCAGCAGATCGACGCCGTGCGCATCGGCACGCGCGTCCCGGCCGCGCTCCCCGAACGCATCACGCCCGCGCTCGCCAAGCGCCTCGGCGCATTCAAGAAAGTGTGGGTCAACACGCAGTTCAACCACGCCAGCGAGATCACGCCCGAGGCCATCGCCGCGTGCGCCCTGCTCATCGACGCGGGCATCCCCGTCTCCAACCAGAGCGTCCTGCTCCGCGGCGTCAACGACTCCGTGGAGGCGATGACCGAATTATGCGCCGCGCTCCAGCGCGCCCGCGTCCGCCCCTACTACGTGTTCCAGTGCGACCCCGTCGCCGGCATCTCACATTTCCGCGTGCCGCTGGAGAAGGCGCAAGAGATCGCCCGCGCCCTCCCCCTCCGCCTCGGCGGCCTCGCCCTCCCCCGCTTCGTCCGCGACCTCCCCGGCGCCCCCTGCAAACAAGAGTTGTGAAGCGAGGGGCGCAGATGCGAGATGGTCGGAGCGGAGGGATTTGAACCCCCGACATCCAGCTCCCAAAGCTGGCGCACTACCAGGCTGTGCAACGCTCCGCAAGAAATTTTTGGCAAGACGCCCAAAAAGAAAATGTTTATACACAAAACGCCCGTAAAATGCAAGGAGGAATTTTCCTCCCGTTGCTTCTTGCCTTTCATTATTGCACAGGGCCTCCGTTTCTGCTATACTGCCTGTAATTTTGAAAGGGATATCTATGCGTTCGATTCGCGTTACGTTTGCTTGTGTTGCGTTGTGTGCCGGTGCGGCGGGTGCCCAGACCGCGCCGAAGATTGATGAGGAGCTGAACGAGCTCATGGCCTCGCGCGCGAAGGCCATGGTCGAGGCGCACCAGCTCCAGCAGGAGATCAGCCGCACGTGGGCCGACCCTGCCTACACGTCGCCCGAGATTGTGGTGCTGCGCAAGAAGCTTCAGGCGCTCGAGGATGCCGTTGCGTACGCGCAGGACGAAATCAAGGGCAAGGTCGAGGCCCTCCCGCAGGTGCAGGAGAAAAAAAGGAAGCTGCAGGAGGCCATGAGGAAAGCCGAAGACCTCAACAAGAAGATTGAAGCCAGGCAAGGCAACCGCTAGCCCGAAAGGAAACACGCCATGCACAGGAACAAATCCCATACCCTACGCGCCAGCGACCGCCCGCGCATTCTCATCGTGACCCCCGAGATCACCTACCTGCCGCACGGCATGGGCAACATGGCGAACAGGCTCACCGCCAAGGCGGGGGGGCTGGCGGATGTGTCGGCGTCGCTCGTGGCGGCGCTGTTCGACTGCGGCGCGGACGTGCATGTGGCGTTGCCGCATTACCGCCGGATGTTCCACGTGGAGGTGGGGCAGCTCATCAGCGACGAGCTGCGCGTCTATAAGAGCCGCCTGCCCGACGCGCGCATTCACCTGGCCGAAGACCGCTGCTTCTACTACCGCGACCGGGTTTACAGCGGCTTGCAGGAGGTCAACCCGAAGCTCGCGCTCGCGTTCACGCGCGAGGTGCTGAACAACATCATCCCCACCGTCCAGCCAGACCTCATCCACTGCAACGACTGGATGACGGGCCTCATCCCCGCCGCCGCGCGTCGCATGGGCATCCCGTGCCTCTTCACCGTGCACAACATCCACACGCACCACCTCACCCTCGCGCAGATGGAGGACACGGGCATCGACGCGGCCGAGTTCTGGGGCAACCTGTACTACACGCGCCCGCCGTACAATTACGAGGAGTCGCGCGACGCGAACCCCGTGGATATGCAGACCAGCGGCGTGTTCGCCTCGCACTTCATCAACACGGTCAGCCCCACGTTCCTGCAGGAGATCGTCAACGGCTGGCACGACTTCATCCCCGGCGACCTGCGCGAGCAGATTCGCAACAAGTTCGCGGCCGGGTGCGCGACGGGCATCCTCAACGCGCCCGACGCGTCGGACAACCCCGCCACCGACCCGCTCATCAAGCAGACCTACGACGCCGACACGCACCGCGAGGCCAAGCGCGTCAACAAGCGTTCGTTCCAGCGCAAGATGGGGCTGGAGGAGAACCCCGACGCGCCCATCTTCTTCTGGCCCTCGCGCCTCGACCCCGCGCAGAAGGGCCCGCAGCTGCTCACGCACACCCTCTACCGCTTCCTCGCGCGCTACTGGAAAGAGCGCGCGCAGATCGCCGTCGTCGCCAACGGCGCGTACCAGCAGCCCTTCTACGACATCCTCAAGTTCCACGACCTCTACGGGCGGCTCGCGGTGTGCGACTTCGACCAGAAGCTCTCCAAGCTCGCGTTCGCCGCGTCGGACTTCACGCTCGTGCCGTCGCTCTTCGAGCCGTGCGGCCTGCCGCAGATGGTGGGGCAGATGTACGGCTCGCTCCCCATCGTGCACGACACGGGCGGGCTGCACGACACCGTCGAGCACCTCGACCCCGCCGCCGGCACGGGCAACGGCTTCTCCTTCAAGATATACGACAGCCGCGGGCTCGAGTGGGCCATGGACCGCGCCATGGATTTTTACAAACGCCCCGCCGACGAGCGTGAGCAGCACATCGCCCGCATCATGCGCGAGAGCGTCCAGCGCTTCAACCACGACGTCTGCGCCAAGGCCTACATCGACATCTACGAGAAGATGCTCCACCGCCCCCTCGTGCGCTCCTTCCACAAGCACGACCACGGCGGGGCGCACGAGGGATGAGAAGAGGAGTGCAACATGAAAGTCATTGAAGGAATAGCCTACGCCGACGCTCCTGCCGCTCCGCTTAAGGTGGCTGGCGTCAGGCCGCTCGGGGGGCATCGGCTGTGGGTTCGCTTCACGACAGGCGAGACCCGCGTTTTCGATTTCACCCCCCTGCTCTCCACGCCCGCCTTCGCGCCGTTGATCGATGAGAAGGTCTTTTCCGCCATCGGCATTGACTATGGTGTCCCCGTCTGGAACGACGGCGAGGTGGACATCTCCCCCGACACGCTTTACCGTCAGGGCGTTCCCTGTGGCAACCACTAACGAAGGAACGCACGTTATGGAAAACTGGTCATCGTACATTGAAGCCGCCCAGCAGGGAGACACGGAGGCGCAGTACAACCTTGGCTTGTGCTACTACAACGGCTATGGCGTGGACGAGGATGCCGTCGAGGCCGTCAAATGGTTTGCAAAGGCCGCCGAGCAAGGGCATGCGAGGGCTCAATGGCTCCTTGGCAGGTGCTATGAGGATGGCGACGGTGTGGATGAAGATAAGGTCGAGGCGGTCAAGTGGTTCAGGATGGCCGCTGAGCAAGGACATACGAGGGCGCAATGCAACCTTGGCGTGTGTTATGACAACGGCGATGGCGTGGACGAGGATGCCGTCGAGGCCGTCAAATGGTACAGGAAAGCCGCCGAGCAAGGGCTTGTGCAAGCTCAATTTAACCTTGGTCTGTGTTATGAATACGGCGGCGGTGTGGACAAGGATGAGGCCGAGGCCGTCAAGTGGTTCAGGGTGGCAGCTGAGCAAGGGTTTGCGCAAGCGCAATGCGATCTTGGCCTGTGTTATAAACATGGCTGCGGCGTGGACAAGGATAAGGTTGAAGCCGTCAAGTGGTTTAGGAAGGCAGTTGAGCAAGGGTATGCGGATGCTCAATACCACCTTGGTTTGTGTTATGACAACGGTTACGGTGTGGATGCGGATGCCGTCGAAGCCACCAAGTGGTATAAGAGGGCCGCCGAGCTAGGGCATGAGCATGCGATGGCTCAATACAAGAATATAAAGGGTTATGACTACGACGCTTATGGCATGAGGGTGTATAAGGCTGAAGTCGTCAAATGGTATAGAAAAGCTGTAGGTCGAGGGCAAGCAAAGGCGCAATTTAACCTTGGTTTGTGTTATGACAATGGCAAGGGCGTGTATGTGAATAAGGTCGAGGCCTTTAAGTGGTACAGGCGATCTGCCGAGCAAGGGTATACAAAGGCCCAATACCGCATTGGCGTGTGTTATGACACTGGAAATGGCGTGGATGTGGATAAAATCGAGGCGGTCAAGTGGTACAGAATTGCAGCAGAGCAAGGGTTTACAAGTGCTCAATTCAACCTTGCCGCATGTTATTACCTTGGCGACGGCGTGGATGTGGATAAGGTCGAGGCGGCCAAGTGGTATAGGATCGCCGCTGAGCAAGGCGATGCAACGGCTCAATGTAATCTTGGTGGGTGTTATTATACTGGCGACGGCGTAGATGTTAATAAGGCTGAGGCGGTCAAGTGGTTCAGGATGGCTGCGGAACAAGGGCTTGTAGGAGCGCAATACGGTCTTGGCGTGTGTTATTACTCGGGCGACGGTGTAAATGAGGATAAGGTCGAAGCTGTCAAGTGGTTCAGGCGGGCAGCCGATCAAGACAATGCGACGGCTCGATTCAACCTTGGCATGCGCTATGGCAACCGCCACGTGGTATGCAAGAACGTTGCAGAGGTCACCAAGTGGTATAGGAAAGCGGCTGAACAAGGAGATGTGAAGGCTCAATTCAGCCTTGGCATATGCTATTACCACGGTTACGGCGTGGATAGGACGGATGCCGCCGAAGCCGTCAAGTGGTTCAGGATGGCAGCTGAGCAAGGGTATGCGAAGGCTCAATTCGACCTTGGCGTTCGTTATGACACTGGCAAGGGCGTGCTGACAGTGAATAAGACCGAAGCCGTCAAATGGTACAGGGAAGCCTCTGAACAAGGGCTTGCGGATGCTCAATTCAGCCTTGGTGTTTGTTATCACGTTGGCGACGGTGTGGATGAGGATAAGGTCGAGGCGGTCAAGTGGTTCACAAAGGCCGCTGAGCAAGGACATAAAAAGGCTCGCGATGCACTACAAAGACTCAGACCCTAGATTAATTAAATATCAGGTCGCAGTGCCAGCACGGCGGGAACGCCGTGCGCTACCTGACGTTGCCCTTTCAGGGCTGTCGAGAGGGACGGCTTTACCCAACCCGTCGTGTCGATGTGCGTCGATTCGCGTCGACACCAGTCGGCAAGCAGAGGAGACCCCGCAATGAAACTTGCACGCGCACACCTGCTCGATGACCCTTATCTCGAACCTTACCGCGAGACCATCCAGCGCCGCGCCGCGAACGTCGCGCAGCTGGCGGCGAGGCTGGCGCAGGGACCGGGGTCGCTCGCGGAGTTCGCGTGTGCGCATGAGTATTATGGGCTGCACAAGAAGGCGGGGGGATGGGTGTTCCGCGAGTGGGCGCCGAACGCGACCGCCGTGTGGCTGGTCGGCGATTTCTCGGGCTGGATGAAGGATGACCGCTTCCTCCTGACGCACCTGCCCGAGCGCGGGGTGTGGGAGATCGAGCTGCCGCTTGACGCGCTGGCGCACGGCCAGCACTACCGCCTCGAGGTCGCGTGGCCGGGCGGCTGCGGCGAGCGCATCCCCGCCTATGCGCGGCGCGTCGTGCAGAGCGACGAGACGGGGCTCTTCTCCGCGCAGGTCTGGGACCCCGCGCCTTACGCCTGGCGGCACCCCGGCTTCACGGTGCCGGAGCGCGTCCCGCTCATCTACGAGGCGCACATCGGCATGGCGCAGGAGCGCGCCGGGGTCGGCACCTACGTCGAGTTCCGCGAGCGCACCCTCCCGCGCATCGCCGCGGCGGGGTACAACACCATCCAGCTGATGGCCGTCATGGAGCACCCCTACTACGGGTCGTTCGGCTACCACGTCTCCAGCTTCTTCGCGTGCTCCTCGCGCTTCGGCACGCCCGAGGAGCTCAAGGCCCTCGTGGACGCGGCGCACGGGCTGGGCATCGCCGTGGTGATGGACATCGTCCACTCCCACGCCGTCAAGAACGAGCGCGACGGCCTCTCCCTCTTCGACGGCACCCCCTACCAGTATTTCCACGACGGCCTGCGCGGCTGGCACGAGGCCTGGGACTCGCGCTGCTTCGACTACGGCAAGACCGACGTGCTGCACTTCCTCCTCTCCAACTGCCGCTACTGGCTCGACGAGTTCCGCTTCGACGGCTTCCGCTTCGACGGCATCACCTCCATGCTCTACCTCCACCACGGCCTGGGCATCGACTTCACCGACTACGCCCAATACTTCGACGCCACCGTGGACGAGGCCGCCTGGGCCTACTGCGCCCTCGCCAACCGCGTCATCCACCAAGTCCGCCCCGACGCCATCACCATCGCCGAGGACGTCAGCGGCATGCCCGGCCTCGCCTCCCCCCCCGACGGCCCCGGCGCCGGCTTCGACTACCGCATGGCCATGGGCGTCCCCGAATGCTGGTTCAAGCTCGCCCGCGACACCCGCGACGAGGACTGGTCCCTCGGCTACCTCTGGCACGAGCTCACCAACCGCCGCGCCGACGAGCAGACCGTCAACTACGTCGAGAGCCACGACCAGGCCCTCGTCGGCGGCAAGACCTTCTTCTTCCAGCTCGTCGACGCCGCCATCTACGACGCCATGGCCCGCGCCGCCCCCAACCTCCAGACCGAGCGCGGCGTCGCCCTCCACAAGCTCGCCCGCCTCGCCACCCTCGCCACCGCCGGCCACGCCTACCTCAACTTCATGGGCAACGAATTCGGCCACCCCGAATGGATCGACTTCCCCCGCGAAGGCAACGGCCACTCCCACCAGCACGCCCGCCGCCAATGGACCCTGCGCGACGACCCCGCCCTCCTCTACTGGAGCCTCGCCGAGTTCGACGCCGCCATGCTCCGCCTCGCCCGCGACACCGCCGCCCTTGAAGGCACCCTCCCCCGCCGCCTCCACATCTCCGACGCCGACAAGATACTCGCCCTCGAGCGCGGCCCGCTGATTTTCCTCTTCAACTTCCACAGCACCGCCTCCGTCACCGGCTACCCCATCCCCGTCCCCCCCGGCGGCCCCTACCGCCTCGCCCTCAGCAGCGACGACGAACGCTTCGGCGGCCAATCCCGCATCGCCCCCGGCCAGGTGTTCACCCTCCTCCCCGAGACCCGCGGCAACGAGATCATCCACACCATCAAAGCCTACCTCCCCTGCCGCACCGCGATTGTGCTGGCGCGGGGGGAGATCACCAGCTAAAACCGACTCCTCTCTTCGAGTGGGAACCAAGACCCCCGACACCCACATACGGGTCAGATCAACCGTCCGCCTGTGGGCTTTGCCGGTTAAATCATTTGCCCCTCTCCTTGCGCCGTTCGTCTGCTGGGCCGCCACGATGCGTTTGCGCAGGGAGGGATTTCTTCACGTATTCGTCTTGCTCTGCATTCGGGTGCCTTGTCCAAATCCCTGATGATGCCAGCCCGTCGCAAGAGCTCGCCCCAAGGTTGAGCTGTGCGCCGTGCAAATGGAGAGCCCTGCCTCGCCCCCCATCCATCTCCAATTCCCAAAAGGCCGCCTTCAGCCCGCACCCCCGGCCTCACCCTCCGCCGACGAACTGGATAACCTCGATGCGATCGCCGGGGGTGGCGGGGGTGCTGGCGAGGGCGGCGGCGCGGATGATCCCGCCGTTGAGTTCAATCGCTTTTTGGCTGGTGTTCACGCCGAGCGCGGCGAACAGCTGCGCCAGGGTCTGCGCCTCGCCCAGCGGGCGCGGCGTGCCGTTGATGAAAATGATGCGGTCGTTCATGGTGGCATCCATCGTCCATACACCCTCGTTTAGTAAAGCCCTATATTATACCGTATTTCCACCCTGCTGACAAGCCCATACGCCGGAAGGGGGTTAGCGACCTCTTTCCGGGCGATGCCGGGAGCGCAGGGCTTCCGCCTTGCAATGTTGGCGATGCCGGGAGCGCAGGGCTTCTGCCCTGCATTTATAATAAGCAGGGCGGAAGCCCTGCGCTCCCGGCACGTGCGCTCCCGGCGCGCGAAAAAACGCTTGACGCGGGGGCGGCGTTCTGTTATGGTGCTTGCCGTTTTTTAATTCAGGAGGGTTTTTGCATGAGGCAGTTCGGGAAGAAGATCGGGTTTGCGGCGGCGGCGGCGGCGGCGCTGGCGGCGGCACCTGCCGGGGCGCAGGGGGGGCCGCCGCGCCTCGACAGGCCTGCGGCGGAGGCGGCGTATTGGGATGCCCTGCACGGGGGGGTCAGCGACCAGAGGGGGTTCGACGGGCTGGCGCGGGATTTCCGCAGGTCGGGCGCGGATGACCTGGCCCTCGCCCTGGGGGTGTGCCTCCCGTGGTGGGCGGCGGGGAACGCCGCGCTGAGCAACAGGGTCTTCGCGGCCTCGGGCGGGGGCGGCGGGGGGCCGCCGCGCGGCGGGTCCGCGGCGCCGTCGGCGGGGCAGCCGGTCATGGCCACGGCGGCGCGGCCGCTGGCGCAGGGGGGCGTGGAGCTGGACGCGGCGTGGCTCAAATACTATTTCGGGATGCCCGAGGACGTGATGCACGTGTTCGCGACGGCCTCGCTCTCGGACCCCGCGTGGCGGCGCGTGAAGGAGGTGTTCCTCTCGGACCAGATCCTCATGCTGGGCCACACCACCCACACGTTCGAGGTGACCGCGGCCGAGCTGGCGGGGCTGCCGGGGTGGGACGGGTCGTCGGCGTTCTTCGCGCTGGCGAACCGGCGCGACACGACGGGCAAGGGCATGACGGACGCGGAGTCCGTCCTCGTGTATGGTCTGGACCCGCTCGTCTATTCATCGGCGGCCGACGGCATTGCCGATGGCGCAAAGGCGCGGTGGAATTTGGATTCAAGGGTGGCACTCTGGCCGGACGGCCCGGACAGTGACCAGGATGGACTTCCTGACGCGCGGGAGATCGGGTGTTATGAGATAAAGAGCGGTTTCGTGCCGGCGGACATGACGGGGGCGACGGACCTGCTCCACCTCCATCCCTCGCTCCCCCCCTACTTCGTGAACGACGTCTACGGCCGCCCGGACTACGGGTTCGCGCCTGCCGGCATCTACCCCGCCGCCTATTTCAGCGGCGAGTGGTGCAGCCGGATCTACGCGGAGCTCAACGGGGTCGTCCTCATCCAGCGCTGGGCCGGCGGCGCGGCCATCACCCCCGCCGACTCGGCGGCGTTCAAAAAGGACGGCGGGAGCCAGGCGCAGTGGTGGGACATGCTCCGGCTGGACGACTACGTGGCCGTCGCCGCCTTCTGGACGGACCTGTACGCCCACACCGCCAGCCCCCCCGCCATCCCCTACCCGGCGACCTCGAAGATACTCGTGAAGTCCGTGACGTGGGACGGCCGCCCCTGCCACGCCATCGAGTGGCGCGACCTGTACACCACCGCCGTGTCCCCCGAGCCCGTCACCTTCCAGGTCATCATCGAGCAGTCCCGCCCCGACACCGTCCACGTCGGCTACATCAACGTGCTGAACGGCTACGGGAACCCCGCGGTCAAAGTGCACCCCGTCTTCATGGGCGCGCAGAACAAGCGCACGGGCAGCGACGCGCGCGTCTGCCCCGTGTACCCGATGGGCGTGACGACCTGGTGGCGCTACCCCCAGAACGGCGACTGGGTCACCTATTACATCGGCACCGGCACCGACCCCCTGGACCCCGACACCGACGGCGACGGCCTCCTTGACGGCGACGAGTGGAAATACGCCGGCGACCCGCGCAAGTACAGCACGGCGGGCGATTTCCTGCCCGACGGCTGGAAGCGCCAGTACGGCCTGATCCTCACCAACCAGTACGCCCACCTCACCGCGGCCGGCGGCATGACCTACTTCGAGAAATACATCCACGGCTGCGACCCC
>Ga0082212_10004651_pt1 | contig 18939 bp, 12 predicted proteins | sample TergutNt197P3_FD_71548 | JGI IMG/M metagenome (GOLD analysis project Ga0082212, IMG submission 71548) | Neocapritermes taracua P3 segment gut microbial communities from Petit-Saut dam, French Guiana - Nt197 P3 | ecosystem: Host-associated > Arthropoda: Insects > Digestive system > Gut ...
GTGGTAATGAGCCAGCCACCGAAAGGTGGCCCAAAACCTGATGGGTCGCGTTAGCGCCCCATTTTAGCCGCTTTGAGCGGCTCACACAATAAAGCCCCCGGCTCTGCCGGGGGGATATTTACTCCGGAAGCACGGGCAAAATGCAAAGCATGTTTATCTTTCTCAATGAAAAAAAATCGGAATATGGCATACGAACTTCGCTTGAGAACTTTTCCGTGTTTGATAAAATAAAAGTTTATCCGTTGTATGCTATTGGAAATGTGATGAAACCATGTGCGGAATAACAGGATTTTGAAATCTGCGGGCAGATGAGAGCGCTGAGGCCATGCGCAACCGTATCAAGCCTATGACCAGCAGCATGCTCGCGCGCGGTCCGGCCCGTGGTGGCGTGTGACTGTCGCCGCAAAACGGCCTGGCGCTCGGTCACAGGCGTCTGGCTATACGCGACCTCTCGCCGGCTGGACATCAGCCGATGGTCACGGCGGGCGATTGTCGCCCCACCGTTTGAATGTAGCGTCCCAAAGTCATATGTTCGCGACCACCTTTACAAAGCGCTTGATGACATTAATATTGACGATCTGACTTTGAGTTTTAATGAGTTCGGTAATGCTGATGAAATAAAACAGGAAATTATAAATTAAGTACGATAAAATAGTATCCAAGTGTAGGGAGAAGTATATGTTTAAGAATAAAATATTGTTAATTACAGGCGGGACAGGATCATTTGGCAATAAAGTTCTGGAAATTTTTCTTGACTCGGATTTAAAAGAAATTAGAATTTTATCGCGTGATGAAAAAAAGCAGGATGATATGCGAAAAAAATATAATAATCACAAATTAAAATTTTTTATTGGTGATGTAAGAGAAATAACAACTTTGGAAAATGCTATGAATGGCGTTGATTATTTATTTCATGCTGCAGCCCTGAAACAAGTTCCCAGTTGTGAATTTTTTCCTATTGAAGCGGCAAAAACAAATATTTTTGGGTCTAATAACGTTTTAGAATGTGCTCATAAGCATGGAGTTAAAAAAATTGTATGTTTAAGTACTGACAAGGCGGCATATCCTATAAATGCAATGGGTATGAGCAAAGCTTTAATGGAAAAAGTAATTATTGCTAAAGCCAGAATGCTGGGTGGGGATTCTAAAACAGTTGTTTGTTTAACAAGGTATGGCAATGTTATGGGATCCCGTGGTTCGGTAATTCCATTATTTTATAAGTTAATTAAAGAAAGAAAAGATTTAACTGTCACTGATCCAAGTATGACAAGATACATGATGACGCTTGAAGATGCTGTTAAATTAGTAATGTATGCTTTTAAACACGGGAAACAAGGAGATTTATTTGTTCAAAAATCTCCAGGAACTACAATAGGCGCATTAGCCGAAGCTGTAAAAAAATATAAAAAAAGTAAAGCTAAAATTAAAATTATCGGCACCAGACATGGAGAGAAAGATCACGAAGTGTTGGTAACTCGTGAAGAGATGAGTAAAGCCGAAGATTTGGGCGAATATTTCAGAATTCCAATGGATAATAGAAATTTAAACTATGACAAGTTTTACCCGGAAGGCGATGGACATGTTAAAGCAATCGAATCTTATACTTCAAATAATACGAATCAACTCGATGTTGACGGAATCATTGAATTATTAAATAAAATGGGGGATTATGAAGAATGAAAATTTTAGTGCTTGGAAAAAATGGTATGTTGGGCAATGTTGTATATAATTATTTTTTGGAACTTGGTAATTTAGTTTTAGGAACGGACATAAAAGGAGATTCTATAAAATATGACGCTTTTGAAAACCAGGAAAATCTGGAATCAATAATTAAAGACAACAATCCTAATGTGGTAATAAATTGCATTGGGATCTTGAATCAGGCAGCAGAAGATCATAAATATGCGGCTGTTAAACTTAACAGTTTGCTCCCACATTACGTAGATTATTTATCAAAGGGCTATAATTTTAAATTTATTCACATAAGCACTGATTGTGTTTACGAAGGAACAATTGGTAAATATAAGGAAGATGTTCCACCTGACGCTACCTCTTTTTATGGTAAAAGTAAAGCTTTAGGAGAGATAAATAATAATCGTAATACAACTCTTAGGACATCAATAATCGGCCCTGATAATAATTCAAAAGGTGTTGGTTTATTTCAATGGTTTATGAGTCAAACTGAAGAAGTATCGGGATACACCAATGTTATTTGGACAGGTGTAACTACTATTGAATTGGCCAAAGCAATAGAAAAAGTTATCATGTATAATTTAACAGGATTTCACCATGTAGTAAACAATGATTTTATATCAAAACATGATTTATTGAAACTTTTTAAAAAGTCCTTTAATAAGGATATTACTATTAATAAAAATCCAGATGTTATTAGTGATAAAACACTTATTAGCACGTCAAAATCATTTGATTTTGACGTGCCTGGTTATGAAAAAATGGTAGATGAAATGAAAGAATGGGTAATCAATCATCAGGAGTTATATCCTGAAATAATGAACCAATGTGAATTAGGGAAAATATTAAAATGAAAGTAATGACCATCGTAGGTACAAGACCGGAAATAATTAAATTATCCAGTACGATAAAAGAACTAGATAAATATACAGAACATATACTGGTTCATACCGGGCAAAATTATGATTACGAATTAAACAATGTTTTTTTTAAAGATTTATCCCTCAGAGAACCGGATATTTATATGAATGCAGCTGGAGGAAATGCGGCTGAAACTATTGGCAACGTAATTATTCAATCAGATGAACTGCTTAAAAAACATAAACCTGACGCGGTTTTATTATATGGTGATACAAATTCTTGTTTAGCTGTTATATCCGTTAAAAGAAATAAAATCCCGGTATTTCATATGGAAGCGGGAAACAGATGTTTTGATGAAAGAGTTCCGGAAGAAATTAATCGTAAAGTTGTAGACCATTTAAGTGATATTAATATGACTATAACTGAACACGCCAGAAGGTATTTAATTGCTGAAGGAATTAGACCTGAAACTGTAATAAAAGTTGGATCAAGCATGAAAGAAGTTTTAAATGGATGTAAAAAAGCTGTTGATAAAAGCAATGTGTTGGAAAGATTGAAAATAAAACCGCAAAACTACTTTGTGTTGAGCATGCACAGAGAAGAAAATATAGACGATCCAAAAAATTTTAAATCACTAATTAGTTCAATTAATAAAATTGCGGAAAATTATAAAATGCCAATGATATTTAGCGTTCATCCAAGAACCAGAAATAAAATCAAAAAAGAAAATATAAATTTAAATAAATTAGTTAATTATATGAAACCGTTAGGCTTTATTGATTATATTAAACTGCAAACAAATGCCTTTTGTGTTATTTCCGATAGCGGAACCATTACAGAAGAATCATCGATTATAGGATTTCCGGCAATTACAATACGCCAGACTCATGAAAGACCGGAAGGAATGGACGAAGGTACACTTGTTATGAGCGGAGTAAAACCAAATGATATTATTGATTCAATCAAAATTGTAACTTCTCTGGAACATAAATCAAATGTAGTTAAAGATTACGATGTTGATCATGTCGGAGCGAAAGTTGTAAAAATAATAATGAGTTATACAGATTATATCAATAGAACAGTTTGGAGAATAAACTAATTATAAGAGCGATCATAATGATTACGATCAGAGGATATATTTTGATACAAATGTGGAAACGGCAGAAAGTATGATGATTTGTCATAATTGTGATGTATCATTGGTTTCAAAATGCGAAAAAGACGAAATACAGAAATGTCCTGACAAGGTTTCAATAATAATACCTGTATATAACGGTGCGAATTATCTTAAAGAAGCTATAGACAGTGCATTGGCGCAAACATATAAAAACATTGAAATAATTGTTGTAAATGACGGTAGTATTGATAATACTGATGAAATAGTCAAAAGTTACGGCAATCAGATAAAATATTTAAAAAAAACTAATGGAGGCGTGGCTTCAGCGTTAAATTATGGACTTAAAGTAATGACTGGCGGATATTTTTCCTGGTTATCCCATGATGATAAATATTATCCTGAAAAAATTGAAAAACAAATAAATTGTATAAAAAATTGCGATGATAATACTATTGTCATTTCTAACTGGACAATGATTGATTCTAATAACAATATAATAAAAGAGAATTATATAGATAGCAGATTAGAAGAATCTTCAGCCTGCTTTCTAGCGTTTGACGTAAAAACCTTTCTTAATGGTTGTGCCATGTTGATACCAGGAATTATTTTTGTAAAATTTGGATATTTTGATGAAAATTTAAAAAGTACTCAAGATTATGATATGTGGTTTAGGCTTTCGAGTAAAATCAAATTTAAAATTATTGACGACCAGTTGCTTTATTCCAGAATTCATCCGAATCAGGGATCATTTACTATGACAGATGTTTTATATAATACAGATTTAATACACAGCCAAATAATACAAAGTTTATCATTAGAAGAAATTATTAGATATTTTAATAAAAATATCAGCGAATTGGAAGAAGTGTTTAATTCTTTTTATTATAATAATTACAAACAAACTCCTGCGCATATTTTAAAAATTTTAATACAGTATTATATTCAAAACAATGAATTCAATAATGCCAGTAGCGTGATAAATCGGTATTTCACAAAAGATCTGCCTATTGAGATGAAAGATGTGTTGGATGATAATAATAAATTATTAAATTTGTACAATAAAAAAATGAGCAAAAACATTTCTAATTATTCCAGAGCAAAGAATTATTACATTTCCAGGACTAAAAGCACTTTCAGGGAATATGGATTAATTAAAACAGTACTGCTGATAATTAAAAAGATATATAGAATATTTCTTCATGGTAAATTAGCGAGAAAAAAATAAAATGAAACCAATGCGAGTACTCCATATTGTTGGCAGTATGGATAGAGGCGGCGTGGAAAGTAGAACGATGGATATATACCGAAACATAGACAGAAATTCAGTTCAGTTTGATTTTTTGGTGCGTAGCAATAAAAAAGGTCATTTTGATGATGAGATTATTTCGTTAGGCGGTAAAATAATATTTGTTAGAAGAAAATTGCCCAATTTGCTTGAAGGATTGCTTAACAGCACTAAAGCTATGAGTGGATATAAAATAGTGCATATGCATTCATCTAATGCATATGACGCGGTTTTAAATTGCTTTTGCGCGTTGTTGGCCGGTGCTAAAATACGAATCATTCATAGCAGAAGCAATTCGGATGTGCAGAGGGTAATGTTGCACAAAATTTTAAAATTATTAATACCATTATTCGCAAATTATTATTTTTCCATATCTCAGGTATCCGGAGAATGGATGTTTTCAAAGGGCTTGCTTAATGAGAACAGATATATAAAGGTTTATGATGCCATAGACTCAAAAAAATATATATATAATACAGAAACACGCATTAAACTGAGAAAACAGTTGGGACTCGAAGGAAAGTTTGTCATCGGCCATGTAGGAAGGTTTAATATTGTTAAAAATCACAATTACTTAATAAAAGTATTCGAAAAAATTGCAAGAAACATCCCCGAGAGCGTATTAATGCTCGTTGGTGACGGAGAATTAAGAGAAAAAATCGAGAGTCAAATAACTGAGCTAAATATTGCGGATAAAGCAGTCTTGTTAGGCGTACGTGACGATGTTCCGGATTTGATGCAGGCTATGGATGTGCTTGTGTTCCCGTCGGTTTTTGAAGGATTTGGAGACGCGGTTCTTGAAGCGCAGGCGGCAGGCCTTAAAGCGATTGTTTCAGATAAAATTACGAAAGAAACCGAAATTGTAAAGGGGTTAGTTGATTTTTTACCCATTGACAATAGTGTGGATACATGGGTTGACACAATAATTAATTGCTACAACTATAAAACTGAGCGTCAAAACACACACGAAAAAATTGTCGAGGCCGGCTTTGATATTAAAGCATCTACACAATGGTATGAAGCTTTTTATTTAAGCCTGGGAAAACGGCAATCGGCGAGACCTAAAAAAATGGCGGTGAAGAGATATTATGATATATTTAAATTGTGAAGTGAAAAGCGGATTAGGTGAAGATACTTTTTGGACATGGTTTGAAAGAGAATTTCCAAATTGCAGCTTTGATGTGCCGGAGAGACTCAGAGAAGATGATATACTGCTTAGATATTCAACTTTGGGCTTTTTACCGGTAGAAGGTAAACAAATTGCCTTGTGCTGGGAATTATATCCCGAAATGAAGAGATGTTTTGATGTTGATTATTGGGATAAAAGAATTGAAAAAATTTATGAATGTGCCAGGTATAGCACATATCGCACTGTAGCAACTGAGTTTAGCGTACCAGATTATAACAAATATGGAACGGTTGACATAATACCCATTGGTGTAAATACCGAGTTGTATAAACCTTTGAAAAATAAGAAAGAATTAAGAAAAGAATATAATATATCGTTTGATAAAAAAGTTGGTGTATGGATAGGCACTAATCATCCCATGAAAGGATATGAAGAACTTTTAAAATATGCTTCCAACAACCCTGAAATGGGGTGGATCATAATTTGGAAATGGGAAGCGGAAGCAAGTAAATTGGACGGGGATGGGATCCAAAATTTTGTTAAAATTCCTCAACGGCAAATTTGTGAGTTAATAAATTGTGCTGATTTTTTTCTGGCAACAAGCAAATTGAAGCCTTATTACATGGCGGAATGGGAAGCAATGGCATGTAACATCCCCTTTGTTATAGTAGGTAATGAAAGAGAATTTATACCCTCTGAAAATCCAAGAGATGATGTTTTAGAAAGAGGATGGGATAGAGATTCCGTAAAAAAGCTTTGGGAGACTTATTTAAAAGACAGAGGCGTGAAATGGTAAAGATATCTATAGTATGCTTAATATACAAGTCGCCGCAACTGGCTGACTGGGTTTATGATTCATTATATGAATTCACTCCAATGCTGCACACAGGCGAAGCCGAATTCTTTTTTGTTGCAAATGATCCTGAAGAAGATTTATTGGCTCATTTAATTAATAAGGGATACCCATTTATATTGAACAATAATATAAAATTGTCAGAAGCGGAACTATTTGAACTCGGATATGGTAAACCCGAGTATATGAGCAGAGTATATAAAGGATATAATCAAGGCATTATTCATGCTAAAGGGCAAAAAGTGGTTCTTATAAACAGTGACAATTATTTTTCTCCGGATTGGCTTGAAAATCTTTTGAAATATTCTGAATATAAAAATATAATCTGTTCCACACTTGTTGAACCAGGACATGATATTCATCCGGTTTTTCCTAGTGCTTTTCATGTCAACTTTGGCAAAAAAGTCAGCGAATTTAAAAAAGATGATTTTTTAAAATTTACTTCAAAAATAAAAAAAACAGGCTTAAAATATGGTGGAGCGTACATGCCATGCATTTTTAATAGAAATTTAGCCTTTTATGCTGGGTTATATCCTGAAGGAAATTTGGCTAAAGATAGTTTTGATGAAATTTTCGATTATGGTGATAAAGTATTTTATCAAAAATTACTGGGTTTTGGAATAAAACACTACACCGCAAAAGATAGTATTGTATATCATCTAAAAGAAGGGGAAAAGGATGATGTTATAAAATTTGAAAAGATCAAATTTTATAAAAACAGTCTTGCTCTTGCGGCCATAGAAAAATGTAAGGAATACAAACCTATTCCGAAGATAAACGCGAGTAATTTAGAAACATGGATAATGCCAACTGATAATCACAGTAATATCATTAACAATATTCAAATGACTTTCTTGGCTATTACACCCGCAAATGATAATTTTAATAATATGAGTAAGACGATTGAAAGCATTTTGATTCAAAAGAGCAATATGGAAATAATGATCGTAGACGAAAGTAATAATATTGATAAATATAGATATTTGAACGATAAATACGGCGATAAAATAAAATATATACATAATAGTTCGGTTAATGATTGCGAACAATTGGATAAACTTGTAAAACAAAGTGAAGCTAATTTTATAATGTTCCTGGATAAAAATAAAATTTATGTTGAAAACAAACTTTCTATCCAGAAAAAGGTTTTATTGGGAAACGACTATAATAATACTATCCTTGTTTCTTATAGCAAAGAAGAGGAAAAAGAAAGTTTTATAAATATCAGTGCTTGCGTATTTCCAAGAAAAATATTTGATTTATATAAATTAGAGAATGTATTTAATCGAGATTATGCAATAAATTTGATTGAAGGAATGAGACCATACAATTTTGTATGCCTCAATGAGGACTTAATATATAATCTTTCGGAAACGGGAGAAGTCAAAAAAGAACAAGCATCGAAATCAAGATTGTTCAAGTTGGCGAGGAAAACAAGAAAATCATTAAAAAAAGATGGAATTTGGGTTACAGGTAAAAAAGGCATAAAAAAAATATTAAGTAAAGCGAAAAGCGTTTTGGAATAAGGCAAATCCAATTTTTATAAGTAAGTTGGGGATTCTATATTCCACTCTAAAAATTCACCCTTTTTGATCTGAGTCACTCCGCCGCCTTCGATTTCGTCAAATTCGTTGTTTATGCTTGGAAAGCCATTGCAATATTTGCAAAATTCAACATAGCCTTTCTCGTTGTAATCAAGTTTAAATTCAACCAGTTCTCGCTTTCTTGGATAATTATTTTGCGTATTCAAATCATAATAGTCACTCTCTGTGGCATTCACTACATTTGCTGTATTCGCAAAACCGGAATAACAGCAAGAATACAATTTTCCGTTCTTAATTTCATGACCGGAATAATAATTTTTGCATTTGTTGAATTTTCCATTTAATTGCTCTTCAGAATGTTTCGTATAATCATTTTTAGGCGGGAAAAATTTACCAAAACGTGTAATTGCGAATGCCTTATAATTCAGTCCAAATTCACTGCATTTTTGCACAAGCTGTTCAAAAATTTCTTTTGATGACGATGCTACTGATTTTGCGTAGTCGTTGCACACCAATTCCACCTTACAATTTTTCAAGGTCATAAGTACTTCATCTGAAGGCACCATTGTACCGTTTGCAACAGTTCCAAATTCCCATATTTTGTGTCTGTAATTTTTATTTACATACTCTATCAATTCTTTATATTTGGGATGCAGCATAGGTTCGCCTCCAGTTAAAGAAAAATATTTAACTCTGTCAACACATGAGAAAAAAATATCCATATCTTTTTTCAATTCTTCAAAATCTCTGTGAGACTTGTTTTTTATGTAAGGAGATAAATTTAAACAATATTTGCAATTCAAAGTACAATGCGTTGTTATTACAATGCACGTACCAATTCCCGAATACACTTTGTCGCAGACATAAAGCGCAAAAACACTCAAATATTTTTTTAAAAACTCCGACGCAAAAAAAACATTTTTATTAAATTCAACCCCTCTGATTTTCAAAAGTTTATTTAAAATTTTCCTATTGTCGTTCGCTATTATTATAGTTTTCTTCATGCCTCCAAATAATATGGATAAAAAGTGTTTAATAAATCCATATTCGCCGCACTCAACCGTGGAATCCAAAAAATCCAACTCTTCCTTTATTTTTAAAGTAGTTTCTTTTTCACCCAAAATAAGGATTTTGTTATTCTTTAAAAATAGCTTGCCCAACTCATCAAATTCGCACCCTTTGTTTTTCCACTTCATTATTTATCCAGGCCCTTTCATTCATACTATTCAATGTCGGTCATTGTTTTACAGTCGCTTCTATCAATATAATATCTTAATTGAATTCAAATAAATCATCCGTTTGTTCCGCTATTGTGGTTTTCAAAGAATGCATTTTGGTATTGCCATTGCAATATCTGCAAAAATCAACATAACCTTTGTTAGTATATCTAAGTCTATATTCAACAAGTTCTTTCTTTTTTGTTTTTTTAAATTTCGACAAATCATAATAATCATTTTCGGTCTCCGAAAGCCCACCTCCCGCAGTAAAGAAGTATTTACTATACGCACAACTGTATAGTTTTCCGTTTGCTATTGTTGAAGAAAGATTGCCGCAACAATCATATTTTTTCGCTAATTCCTCTTCGGAACAATCCAACATTGGTTGTTTCATAAGAAACGGCATAAAGAATTCGTGTTTCAGAATTTGCGGCTTTATATTTTTATATTTATTTAGTTTATTCACAACCGAAGGAAATGTTTTTTCAAGTTTTGGAACAGTTTTGCGATAATCATCAACATAAACACGCATTGTATATTTATCAAATATTTCGCAAAGCTCGTCTGAGGGAATAATGGTGCCGTTTGTTACTATTTGAAAGTCATCTATTTTATTTCTATATTTTTCACCTATATGTTCAATTAGTTCTATTAAATCAGGATATAAAAATGGTTCGCCGCCAGAAATTTGTAATACTCCTACCATGTCAATACAGGAAAAATAAATATCCATGTCATTTTTTAAATCTTCAATTGCGAAATGTTTCTTATTTTTATTATATGGTGTAAAGTTAGCACACTCCACACAATTCAAATTACAAATAGTAGTACAAATTAAGTTATTACTGCTAAAATATACTTTATCCGCAGCATATACGGCAAAGATGCTTAAATAGGCGCTTAATGAAACGCTAAATTCGCTTATAAAATTTTCAATAAGAAAAACCCGATTATCTCCAAGGCTTGTTTTCATTTTATTAAATAAATACGTATAGCGACTTGAAATCAGAAAAATTTTACCTGTTGAATAAATTAAAAAATAAAGTAAAAAAAACAATTGTTTAAAGGAAACACTGATTAATTGTCGCACGTAATAAAGCGTGAGGCGCGCAGAGCGCAGAAATCGAAACATATTACGACAGATAAGCCGGAGGTTACGGATGTCGCGCAACGTGCGCAACGCAACGATTTGTTCGCCCAGGCAATTAATCAGTGTTTCCCTGGTTTTGCCTGCAATGCAATTGCCGGTCTTCGCGAATTTATCATCGATAAATTCAATATTGACATTTAAAAATGCCAGTCTTTTTTTTATTTGTTCCACTTCATCATACGGACATGCGATAATTAATTTTTTGTTTTTTGAGAAAACCTTCCCTGTTTCATCAAATTCGTGGCCTTTATTTGTCCATTTTTTCAAATTATAAGCTGCCATCTATTTGCTCACTATATCTTTATTTTTTGCTTCTTTGATTTCTGTTGGATTGTTTATATCCCATTCAAGCAAACCATGCATCTGTTCTCCGCCAATAACTTGACGAATAAAACTTCCTGTGCAAAATTTGCAAAAGTCAAGATATCCCTTGTTTGTAAACCCTTGGTTATATTCAATTAATGTCCTGCTTGTCTTGTCTTGTCTTGTCTTGTCTTGTCTTGTCTTGTCTTGTCTCCGTCCGGTCTTTTGTAAATTTTGCCAAATCGTAGAAATCATTTTCATTTTCAGTTAAAAGCCCGGCGTCGACGGCACATTTAACAAAACCGCATTTGTAGAATTTCCCGTCCGCTAATACTTTACAGTTGTGATCGCAGTAAAAATACTTTTTCATTAATTCTTTTTCAGAACAGTTTTGCATTGACTGTTTAGTCGGAAGCAGTTTGTAAAAATCGTGTTTTATTGTGTGTACAACTGTATATTTGATCAGTTTATCCACAACCGCAGGGAATGTTTCCTCAAGCCTTGGAACAGTTTCTCTGTAATCGGTAACATCAACCTCTACTTTGTATTTTTTTAATGTTTCGCAAAGTTCATCCGAAGGAATAATTGTGCCGTTTGTTGCTATATGTAATTCTTCTATTTTATCTCCATGTAATTTGCCGATATATTCAATCAATTCTATTAAATCAGGATGCAAAAACGGCTCGCCGCCGCTTATCCCCAGAGTTTTCACCCTGTCAACGCAAGAAAAATAAATATCTACATCCTTTTTTAAATCCTCAACGCAAAAATGTTTTTTATTCTTATTATAAGGCGTAAAAATACCGCAATCTTTGCAGTTTAAACTACAAACAGTGGTGCAAAAAAGGCTGGTAGCATCAAGATAAATTTTCTCTTTTGCATATACCGCAAAAATGCTTAAATATTTTTCCAAAAAATCTGTAAATTTAAAAACATAATCGGCGCGTAAAATTTTTTTGTATCCAGTCCTAAGCAGGAAAATCGTTTCTCCAGAGTAAGATTTTTTGAAAAATGTTTTTAAAATTATAACAATAGGATTGTTAAATTCAATGTCAATATCTAAAAACGAAAGTTTTTTTAATATTTGTTCTCTTCTATCACAACTAAGCCTTGATGAAATAATTATTTTTTTAGTTTTTCTGAAAAACTTTCCTATATCGTCAAACTCGTGCCCTTTATTTGTCCATTTTTTCATTTTTTCACTCTTTTCAAGCATGTCTTCAATCCACGGGTTTCGCGTTTTGCTTGCTTTATCATCCGTACATGCGTATAACGGCTCTACCACAACGAATAACGCCGCAGGTTCCGACACAAGCTTTTTGTAAGTTTTAATATTATTAATATTAAAATTTTAAGCAATTCCCTTCCTTTTAACGAATTTACAAACACCTTGTCGTAATTTTCAATTATATTAAGATTATCATAAAAGGTATTATTTAATTCATTCGACAACTGATTAACAAAAAGGTTGTAATTTTCAATTTTAAAATCAAGATTATTTTTTAGAATATTATCTATCGTTTTTTTGTCGTTACCAGTTAATAATGTTTTAAATAATAAATCCCATTTGGAGGCAATATAATTAATATTAAAACGATTAGCCATTTTTTTAGCACCTTCACTCAATCTAATTCTTAGACTATTGTCTTCCAAGATTTCACATACTTTATCGGCCATTGCGTCAAGATCATCCTGTTTTATTATGTATCCATTTTCTCCATCGATGATAATGTCTTCTATTCCAGGTATTGAGTTACATACGGTTGGAGTTCCAAAACAAGCTGCCTCATTTAAAATCATTGGAAAACCTTCGCTATTAGAAGCTAAAATAAGTAGACTTGCTTTCGTGTAATATTCCTTAATATCTTCAATTTCGCCTTCAAAAGAAATATTTTTATCTGATAAATTTAATTCTAAAATTATTTCATTAACCGTCTTGTGCTTATCATTAAATAAAATCTTGCTTTTTCTGTCGCATTTTCCAACTAAAACTAACCGCGCATCCGGTATTTTTTTTACAACTTTACTAAAACATAATAAAATACGGTCAATCCTTTTAACAGGATCAGTAAAACGTCCGACAGATAAAATAATTTTATCTGTTTTAATTTTAACGTCGTTTTGTTGAATTTCAAAGGTATTTGGATTATAAATTAAACAGCCATTGGAATTATAAGTATTATAAACTGCCGCGCTAAAATTTGTCAGCCAAATTACAGCATCAACATAAGAAAAACATTCTTGTCTTTTTTGCACAAAACGGTGAAAATATTGATTCTTATACGGGTAAAAGTAGTATTCATGATTAGAAGCAATTGTTTTTAACTTTGCCTTGTATGCTAATTTATAAAAATCCAGCATTTTATCAAATAAATTCATACATCCAACTACAATATCAAAATTTAAGATAATTGAAAAAGCCAGTATTAAAAAATCATAATTATTGTAAAAATCTTCATCTGAAACTGTAATGTGAGTAATTCCGTTTGGAATGTGAATACAACTTTTTAAATCTGTATGTACCGTCATCAAGGTAATATCGTAATCATCTTTTAATTTTACCATTAAATTCGATAAAACTCTTTCTACACCTCCAGTGTACCAATGAGCAGAACAAAACAACACCTTTTTTTTATTTATTTCTTTTCTTTTAACAGAAATATCTATTAATTTTAAACCAAAATCATCTTTTTGGGATAAATAAGTTTGAATTATTTTTTGTAATTGCTTGTAATCTTTTTTACCAAGATAATATTCAAAGATTATTTTTAAGAGATGCGAGCATGTTATTTTATAATTGAAGCTATAAAAGGATTTAAAAACTTCCAAAAGTTCATCAATGTTATTATTGAAATAATCCATTACATTTTGAAATGATAATGATTCAATAATTTGACTATGGATTAAATCAGAATCAATAAGAGCGTTAGGCATCGTCAAGCATCCTTGTTTGGCGTGCGCTCTCGAATAAAGTAAATGCTCGTTAATAATTTTAAATTTTACTTTTTTTGATAAACGAAACCACATATCATAATCTTGAGTGCTTTTTAAATCAATATTAAAAATCCCAAATTTATTAAAAATAGTTTTTGGAATTAGCATTGCACATCCATTTAACCATGTTTTTCGATCAAAAGCCAAAAAACAGTCCGGATATTTTTCTAATCTTTCATCAAGGTAATTATATTTAATTATTTTTTTGTTTTCATTTACAATCGACCAATTTGAAACCGCAATGGTGTCGTTGTCATATTTTTTTAAAAAAGCAACTTGTTTTTCAATTTTCTCGGGATAATACATATCATCATGTGACAACCAGGAAATAAATTTTCCCGTGGCAACCTTTAGACCTAAATTTAATGCTGAAGAAACTCCGCCATTTTCTTTTGAAAAATATCTTATTGCATTTCCATAACTTTTCGCTATTTCATCTGTTTCATCAATACTACCATCATTTATAACGATTATTTCAAGATTTTTATAAGTTTGATTAAGCGCACTATTAATTGCATCCCGCATAAAATTCGTGCCATTATAAACTGGTATGAGTATAGATACCCTGTCTGGATATTTTGTCATTATTTCTTTTGCGTTTTTTTCTAATGAATTAATCCATTCTTTCTCTTTTTCGGAAACCCATGATGCGTCATAATGATGAATTGAATATGTATTATCAGTAATATTCAACAAGCGGCTTATAGGATTTTTGGGAGCAAAATAATCTTCAGGATATAATTTAAAACCTTCTATAACCTGCATTGAACCATTCTTTATTAATCCTTTAGCACTAAAAATTTGAGTAAATAAAATCGGTGAAGCTATTTTTTCTATTTTTTCCTTATATTTATTATAATCCAGGGTAGAATAAACATCCAACATTTCCTTGATTGTTTTATTTTTCGCTTTCGCGCCAAAACCAAGGCCAAAGGCAATGTACTCCATCCCTTCAAAACCAGCAAAAGCTTCATTCATTAATAAATCATCTAAATTTTTTATAACTTCAACATCAGTATCAAAATAAAGTCCACCATGTTCATATATTATGTCCACTCTAAAAACATCAGAAACAAATGCCCATCTTCTATCTTCATAAGCGCTTTGAGCAAATTTGTATTTATTAATATTCAGATTTTTCTCATTCCAACAAATAATTTCATAATCCGGACAATATTTTTTCCAGCTTTCGATACATTTCTTGGCTGAATCCGGCAATTCTTTATAACCGAACCAGCAATAATGAATTTTTTTAGGAATATTATTATTTTTCTTTTTATCCATTTAGCCGTCCGTTCCTATTTGCGGGTTTCTCTCACATTTCACTATATAAGCTTTAGATTTCATCGGGTGTTAATTTCGTGGCCTCGACGATTTACTTCATAGATATATCCACTTGCAGTAATCCGGGCAATTTCAAACCGGCCTTCCTGCCGCCATTTTTCACCCAATCCGATTTTTTCAAATATCTTACTCAGTTCCGCAGTCAACATCTGATTACCCTCCTTTTGGAACAAATCACGTGGGTATACTTTAATAATCATACCAAAGATCAATCCGCTCTCGAAGATAAATCAGGTATGTTGGCTCCAAACTATCCAAATCATTGCATATACTCATCACATCCGGCCAAGGTTTCTCACCGTATCCGGCCGGCCAAATCATCTCCAAAACCTTTGAATCGGACGAACCGAACGCCGCAATCATCTTCATAGAAGTAAATATCTCCCGGCAGAGCCCTGACTGTTGGACACAGTTTACACTCATGTCTGTTTCCATCTCAACCCATAAATACGGATCCCGAAGTCATCCACGACACAAGTATAGCCAACACGCCACGAAACCGGCAGGCATTCAGACGAGGATGATTCCAGCGGAGGTTTCACAGGTGGAGAGTACTGTTTCGTCCCGAATCGGTTAAACTCCTGTGCCAGAGCAGGTACATCAAGAGAGCAAACAATTGAAAGCCGTGATTGCGTTTACCCGATGCGTGTTCTTGCCATAATTTTGCGACCGTTCGCGGTTCAAGCCCGCCCGCAGTTACGGATGATGGAGAAAAAACGTCTTCCGCCACATCCCGCCATTCATTGCAGAGCCAACCGGCAACCGGGGCATTGAAACCGGTTTTAGGGTGTGCCAGGACAAAACCCGGAAGCAAATTCCTGGCCGTATGGCGAAGGATGATTTTTCCCTGTCTCAATGTGCGCTTGTATCGCGCGGGCATTCCGGCACACAAGGCAAAGAGGCGGTAATCAAGAAATGGAGAGCGCAATTCAAGACCGTGCCCCATGCTTGCCCGATCCGCTTTTACCAAAATGTCATCAACGAACCATGTTTTATAATCGACAAACAGCATGCGATCCAGTTCTGAAAGTCCTTCTGATTCATTCCATGCAGCGCGGAACGGCTCAAACGGGTTGAGAAGTCCGGTTTCTTCCGGAAAAATCCGCCCCAGATTTTCGCGATCAAACAGCAACCGCCAACTGGCATGAGCATCGGCCGAGTCGCGCGGATATGCGGACGCGAATTGCTTCAGTCGGAATACGGTATTTACTTTGCCGTGGTTGTCCGGCAGCGCGTTAATCAGACGCCGCAGAGGGCGGAACAGAAATCCGGGCATATGGCGGGCGTATTGATATAACGCGTCCGCCTGCAGGGTGACGTATCCGGCAAGAAGTTCGTCCGCGCCGTCTCCAGAGAGCGCCACGGTCACATGCTCTCGCGCCATTTTGCAAAGCGCGTCTGTGGGAATGACGGAAGTGTCCGCAAAAGGTTCGTCGAGCCGACGCGCGATATCAAGGATGCCATCCGCGGAACTTATATCCGCAAGCCCTTCAAAGTGCTCTGTGCCGATTGCCAGCGCGGTCTCTCGCGCCTGTTCGGCTTCGTTGTAGCTTTTATCCTTGAACGCCATAGTATAGGTACGGACGGCGGCGCCCTGCCGCTTCATCAATGCGGCGATGGTGGAAGAGTCGATACCGCCGCTCAAGAATGCCCCCAATGGCACATCGCTGTGCAGGCGCTGCCGCACGGCGTCCTCCAGAATGGAAAGAAATGCCTCTGCCCACTGTCCGTCGGCGGCTTTCCCGTTTTCCATGCTCAGGCGCCATTCGTCGGAAAGATTCCACCACACGCCGGTGGCTGGACTTTTCCCGTGCGTGTAGCGCAGCCATTGTCCGGGCAGCAGACGCTTAACGTTCCGGAAAATGGATTGTTCGCCAGGGATATAGGAAAGGGCCAGATAAAGTCCGAGCGCGGAACGGTCTATTTCCGGCGGGCATAATGAAGAGGCCGGAATTACCGAAGCCTCTGAGGCAAAAACAAGTCCGAGGGCGGGCGTGTGCAGCCAATAGAGCGGCTTGACGCCGAATCTGTCCCTCACCAAAGTAAGAGTACGCTCTGCCTTATCCCATAGAGCCAGGGCGAACATGCCGTTGACGCGGCGTAAAAAATCCAGCCCGTGGCGAATAAGCCCGTAAAGCAACACTTCCGTATCGCTCTGTGTGCGAAAGACAGAACCAGATGCCGTCAGTTCGTCGCGCAGTTCGCGGTAGTTATAGACTTCGCCGTTAAAGACCAGATAATATCTGCCCGTTGTGTCAGACATTGGCTGGTCGCCCGTAGCGAGATCAATAACCTTGAGACGTTGATGCCCCAGGCCAATCCCAGCATCCGTGTATATACCACGCGCGTCAGGCCCCCGATGCGCCAGCATGCCGCACATGGCGGCAATTATTTCGGCATCCGGAGTCCGTTCAGGCCCGGCGACATACCCGCAGATTCCGCACATTACCGTTTCTCCTTGTGCTCAATAGGAAAATCAAACGATCATTATTTTTCAGCAATGGCTGTCCAGCTATACTGGTGTCGATGATATAGTTGAATATTCTTGAAACCCGCATTTTGTAATAATTCAACGAATTCGTACTTTTTATAATACTTGGCCCAAGCTGGGTTAAGTTGATCATATATAGTTACGTATCTTACTTTTTTTGTAAATTTTGCCAGTACGTTATTCATGTATTGATGCATCGGCAAATTTACATGTTTGCACATAGCTATGTATATATTAAGAAAAAACGCCAAAACATGCGCTAAACCAGCAAGGAATATATGAGGCAAACGTGTCGTAATCTTTCTCAGCGGTGTGAATATTTTGAGATATAACTCATTATTTTCATAGCCGTATACCCAGATAACAGTCTTTCCATCATCCGCAAGCGCGTTATAAATTGCTTTCATCGTATTTTCCGGATCCGGTATATGATGAATCACGCCTATGGAAACCACCAAATCGTAGCCTGCTTTGGGATCGTGAGAGAGGGGGGCGGGTAAATTGTCTCCAGTATCATGAACGTAGGTGATGGAATTTGCTCTCGATTTTGTATTTTCTTTCAAAACAGTGAAGGCATCGGATGGCTCCAGCGCGGTAACGTGATCCGCTCCGGCGTCAAGAAGCATATTTACAATACGACCTGTTCCGCTTCCCACCTCCGCAATGTGCTTGCCGCGAATATCATCCAGGCTAAACAACGGGCCAAAAATATCCTGCAACAGTGCCATAGAGGCATGGTGCCCTTCGTTATCGGTATATTTTGTCCATTGTTCGCCAAAATCTTTAATTGTGCGGTCATTAATATGCATACTCACCTCAATAGGTAGCGATGAAGCCACAAGTGTCCAAAACAGGGAATACAAAGTTAGATATGAAAAGACATAGTTAAATACGTCATCCAACTTAAGGCATGGCCGAACCCGTTCTGGTAAGATGTTTTTGTCAAAAAAGCCAACCAG
>Ga0082212_10004652_pt1 | contig 18938 bp, 17 predicted proteins | sample TergutNt197P3_FD_71548 | JGI IMG/M metagenome (GOLD analysis project Ga0082212, IMG submission 71548) | Neocapritermes taracua P3 segment gut microbial communities from Petit-Saut dam, French Guiana - Nt197 P3 | ecosystem: Host-associated > Arthropoda: Insects > Digestive system > Gut ...
GGGGCGGTGTCGCCCGCATCGCCATCGTTGCCGCAGGCGCCCAGGGCGAAGATCATCGCCGCCGCGGCGCCGACTGCCAGGTATTTCCGGAGTTTCATGCTTTCCTCCTCTTTCCCCCCGCCAAGCGCCTGTGCCTGGCTGTCGAAGGGGCCATCTTTCGATGCGATGCTGCTATAATTACATGACTTGATTTAGCAAGTAAAGCAAAGGCCAAAAGGTGTCATCCACAGCGACAAATCACGCCACCCTGGGGGCGACGCAGCTGCGCATCCTAGAGATCTTGCGCAGCGAACGGCGGCTGAGCCGCGTCGAACTCGCCGGGCACCTCGGCCTGACCCAGGCGGCGGTCACCAACGCCTCCCGGCCGCTGCTCGACTCCGGACTGGTGCGCGAGGGCTCTCGCGAACTGCTCGCCCGCGGGGCGCCCCGCCGCCTCCTCGAGCTGGTCCCCACCGCCTGGTACGCGCTCGGCGTGCAGTTCGACCTCACGTCAACCACGGTGCTGATCACGGACTACACCGGTACCCAGGTGGCCTCCGCCCAGTTCGCCGGCACCGGGGAGGCGCCCCCGGCGACCTTCATCGCGGCACTGGCCGACAACATCGCCTACCTCCTGGGCCGGGAGCGGATCCCGACCTCGCGCGTCCTGGGAGTCGGCCTGGTCACCTACAGCCCGCAGGACCGCGAGCGCGGCGTGCTGCTCACCCCCCACCCCACCGCCGAATGGCACGGCTTTGGCCTGACGCAGGCCCTCGCGGAATCCCTGGGCCTGCCCGTGCTGCTGGAGAACGACGCCACCGCGGCCGCCATCGGAGAACACTCGGTCGGCCTGGTCGATACCCCCACGTTCGGCCTGATCTACCTGGCCACCGGCATCGGCGGCGCCGTCATGGTCGAGGGCGCGGCCTACCGGGGCCGCTCCTCCAACGCCGTCGAGATCGATCACATCGTGGTGGTTCCCGGCGGGAACCGGTGCGAGTGTGGCTCGCGCGGCTGCGTCGGCGCCGAGGCGCAGCCCATGGAGGTGGCCTCCATCGCCTCCGAGCGCCCGGCGCTGGCGGCCCGCCTTTCGCTGAGCGGGAAGCACGCCGATGCGCTCGATGACTTCGAACGGGTGGCCCGCGCCGCCGAGGACGGCGATGAGGAGGCCCTGCAGCTGCTCACCTCCTCGGCCGACCTGTTGGGCATGGCGGCGGTGACGGTCTGCAACCTGTTTGACGTCGACACCCTCGTGCTGGCCGGCCCGGCGCTGCGCCACCCCGGGCCCCTCTACCGGAGCCGCATCGAGGCCGCCATCCAGGAGCGGGCCGCAGGCCGCGCCCTGTCCCTGCCGCGCGTGCTGCTCTCGGCAGACGTCGCCGGCGCCGCCCCGCTAGGGGGAGCGCTGCACGTGCTGCGCTCCATCGCCCCTCGCTCCTAGCCAGAGCCAGGAAACCCACCCAGGCGGCCTCGCGGCCGTCGCCGGGCGGCCGCCTGGACTCACTGCCGCCGCGCGGCGGTAGAATCGCAGACCATGAGTAATGTACTAGTGCTGAACGCCGGCTCCTCGTCCCTGAAGTACCAGTTGGTCAACCCGGTAACGTCCGAGGTGCTGGCCGACGGCATCGTCGAGAAGATTGGCGAGGACGTGTCGCGCGTCAAGCACGAAGGCGTGTCCGTGAAGGTCACCCGCGACCTGCAGATCGCCGACCACGCCGAGGCCCTCAAGGTGGTCCTCGACCTGTACGAGGACCTCGGTCCGCGCCTGAGCGAGGTAGGGGTGGCCGCCGTTGGGCACCGCGTGGTGCACGGTGGCCCCACCTATTCCGCGCCCGTGGTCATCAACGACGATGTGGTTGCCGGCATCGAGGCCCTCGTCCCCCTGGCCCCGCTGCACAACCCGGCAAATGTCACCGGCATCAGGGTCGCCCGGCAGATGCTGCCCGACGTTCCGCACGTCGCCGTCTTCGACACCGCCTTCTTCTCGACGCTCAAGCCCGAGGCCTACACCTATGCCATCGACGCCGACCTGGCCAAGCAGCACCACATCCGCCGCTACGGCTTCCACGGCACCTCCCACCAGTACGTCTCTGGGAAGGTCTCGGAACTCCTGGGGCGCGATGACCTCAAGCAGGTGGTGCTGCACCTGGGCAACGGCGCCTCGGCCTCGGCGGTGAAGAATGGGGTGGCCGTGGACACCTCCATGGGCTTGACCCCCCTGGAGGGCCTGATCATGGGCACCCGTTCCGGCGACCTTGACCCGGCCATCATCTTCCACCTGCACCGCGTGGCCGGCATGGACCTGGCCGAGCTGGACGACCTGCTCAACAAGCAGTCGGGCATCAAGGGCCTCTACGGCGACAACGACATGCGCAAGCTGGAGACCGACTGGTACGCGGGCATTCCCAAGGCACACCTGGTGATGGACATCTACCGCCACCGCCTCACCCACTATGTCGGCGCCTACGCCGCCGTGATGGGCGGGATCGACGTGCTGACCTTCACCGCCGGGGTGGGCGAGAACGACCCGCAGCTGCGCCTGGACATGGCAGAGGCCCTCAGCTTCCTCGGCTTTGCCATCGACCGCGAGAAGAACGCCCCGCGCTCCAAGGAGGCCCGCAACGTCTCCCCCGATGGCCACGAAGGCCCGCAGGTGATGGTGGTGCCCACCAACGAGGAACTGGCCATCGCCCAGCAGACGGTGGCAACGCTCGACGGCATCCGCGTCGACCTGGCGGACTAAAGTCACCCCGCCGAGACACCCCACGAAGTTGAGTCCCCTTACGCTGCGGCGTAGGGGGTGACGACCACCCCGACGCGCTGGGACTCCTTTACCCAGGAGTAGTTGCGCGGGCAACACCCAACTCCCCCAGGTTGCATAAGTGTAGTTATGATAACTAAGGTTATGGTAACTTGTGGGTGTGGAGTTTCCCGCCAAGCCCGCCGAACTGTTCGCCCGCGATCGAGAGTGGGCCGCGCTGTGCAGGTTCGCCACCGACCAGGCACCGGGAGCAACGCTCGGCGTGGTGACCGGGCGTCGCCGCCAAGGCAAGACCTACCTCCTGCGCGCGCTAACACAGGCCTTGGGCGGCTTCTACTTCGCCGCCACCGAGGCATCCGACTCTGAGACCCTTCGCCGCCTCGGGGTTGAACTGGGCAGGTTCCTCCAGACCCCGGCGGCCATGACCTTGCGCGATTGGCATGAAGCCTTCGATGCGCTCCTGGCGCTAGGACGTGAACGTGCCATCCCCCTAGTCATCGACGAGTTTCCCTACCTACTCGCCGCCAACCCGGCGATTTCGTCCATCCTGCAGGACGCCTTGACGCCGCTGCGCGAGGAGCGCGAGACGTCGCAGTCCCGACTCCTGCTGTGTGGCTCCGCCCTATCGGTCATGGGCCGCCTGCTGGTCGGGTCGGCCCCCCTGCGCGGGAGGGCGAGCCTGGAACTGGTCGTCCACCCCCTTGACTATCGACTGGCGGCTGGCTTCTGGAACCAGGACGACCCCCACACCGCACTGAAGGTTCATGCCGTTGTCGGAGGGACTCCGGCCTACCGCCGAGAGTTCGTGCGCGACGACGTGCCAACCGACCCTGCCGACTTCGACAACTGGGTCTGCCGCACGGTCTTGTCTCCAAGCAGTCCCCTGTTTCGCGAGGCTCGATACCTGCTGGCCGAAGAACCCGGACTGCGCGACGCTTCGACCTACCACTCCGTGCTCGCCGCCGTCGCGAGCGGCAACTCAACACGAGGCCGAATCGCCTCTTTTGTCGGTCGCAAATCTGGCGACCTGGCCCACCCCCTGACCGTGCTAGAAGACGCCGGATTACTGAGGCGCGATCCCGACGCCTTCCGCGCCAATCGCTCCGAGTTCCACATAGCCGAACCGCTACTCGCCTTCCACCATGCCGTCATGCGTCCCATCTGGGCCGACCTGGAGGCCGCCCGCGACCCGCGGGACCTCTGGACGAGCTCTCAGCAGACATTCTCTGCCAACGTGCTCGGGCCGCACTTCGAGCGAGTGGCTAGGCAATGGCTACGGTTCTTCGCCCCCGCAACCACCCTGCGCCGACAGCCAACCTCGGTTCTGAGCGGGACCGTCAACGATGCGCTCGCCCGTACCAGCCATAAGATCGACATAGCCGCCTTCGCCGCAGCCGACGACGGGGGCAAGACGCTGCTCGCCATCGGGGAGGTGAAATGGGGAGAGGTCGTAGGCCGACCGCACCTGGATCGACTTCAAAAGGTCAAGGGCCTGCTGACCGCGGCCGAACACCGCGGTGCGTCCGATTGCCAACTGATGCTGGTCTCGGCAGCGGGCTTCTCCGAGACGCTGATCGAACGGGCCGCCAACTCAGACGAACTCGTCCTGGTCAACACGACAGACCTCTACACCCAACTGGGGTAGTAGCGCATACCCCTTAGGAGGCGGCGTAGGGGGTGACGACCACCTCGACGCGCTGGAACTCCTTGGGGTCGGAGTAGCCGCAGGTGGCCATCGCCCGGCGCAGGGCGCCGACCAGGTTGAGCGTGCCGTTGGCCTGGTCGCAGGGGCCGTGGATGATCTGCTCAAGGGAGCCGGCGGTGCCGACGTTGACGCGCTCCCCGCGCGGCAGCTCGGGGTGGTGCGCCTCGGAGCCCCAGTGCCACCCGGCCCCCGGCGCCTCGGTGGCCCGGGCCAGGGCGGTGCCGAGCATCACGGCGTCGGCGCCCATGGCAATCGCCTTGACGATGTCACCGGAACGGCCCAGCGAACCATCGGCGATCACGTGGACGTATCGCCCCCCCGACTCGTCGAGGTAGTCACGCCGCGCGGCGGCAACATCGGAGACCGTGGTGGCCATCGGGGCGTGAATGCCCAGGGCCATCCGGGTGGTGCTGGCCGCGCCGCCGCCGAAACCGGCGAGCACCCCGGCGGCCCCGGTGCGCATCAGGTGCAGCGCGGAGGTGTAGGTGCAGGCGCCGCCGACGATCACCGGCACATCAAGGTCGTAGATGAACTGCTTGAGGTTGAGCGGCTCGGCCGCAGACGAGACATGCTCGGCCGAGACGGTGGTGCCGCGAATCACAAACATGTCGACCCCGGCGTCCAGCACCGTCCGGTAGTGCTCGGCGGTGCGCTGGGGCGACAGCGCCCCGGCCACGGTGACGCCGGCATCGCGAATCTCTCCCAGGCGGGCGGCGATCAGCTCGGGCTTGATCGGCTCGGCGTAGATCTGCTGCATGCGCCGGGTGGCGCCCTTGCCGGGCAGGCGGGAGATCTCGGCCAACAGCGGCAGCGGATCGTCGTACCGGGTCCACAGGCCCTCCAGGTCGAGGACGCCCAGGCCGCCGAGCCTGCCGAGGGCCACGGCGGTGGCCGGGCTCATCGCAGAGTCCATCGGGGCCGCGACGATGGGAGTCTCAAACTGGTAGGCATCGCACTGCCATTTGGTGGAGACGTCCTCCGGGTCGCGGGTGCGCCGGGAGGGAATCACGGCGATGTCGTCGAAGGTGAAGGCCCTGCGTCCGCGCTTGGCGCGCCCAATCTCGATGTCGATGCTCACGGGCACAGCCTAGTCGGCGGGGCTGACCCGGCGTCCACTTTCCGCCCGCAGCGCACAGATGACGGTGGCGCGTGGCAGAGTTGGGGCAAGGACGCCGACGCCCCGTCGGAGGTCGGAAGGCGAGGAAGCACGATGAGCGCAGACAACTGGATCGATGGGCCCCTCCTGGGGTTCGACACCGAGACCACCGGGGTATCGGTGGACAATGATCGCGTGGTGACGGCCGCCCTGGTCCTGCAGGCACCCACCGCCGACGGCGCCCCCCGCACCGAGGTTCGCCAGTGGCTGATCGACCCGGGGGTGGAGATCCCGGCGACGGCGACGGCGGTGCACGGAATCACCACCGCGCACGCCCGCGCCCACGGGGTGGCCCCCTACGAGGCCTTGGAGGATATTGCCGACGCCCTCGCCGCCCACCTGCGCGCCGGCCACCCCGTGGTGGTCTACAACGCCGCCTATGACCTCCCGCTGCTGGACAATGAGCTCGCCCGGCACGGCCTGCCACTGCTTGCCGACCGCATCGGGGGGCCAGTCGAGCCGGTGCTCGACCCCCTGGTGCTCGATCGCTGGCAGGACAAGTGGCGGCGGGGCAAGCGCAAGCTCGGTGACCTGGTGGGCGTCTATGACGTGTTGGTGGCCGACAACCTGCACGCCGCCGACGTCGACGTCTTGGCCACCCTGGAGGTGCTGCGCGCCATCGTCGCCAAGTACCCCGCCCTCGGCGCCACGCCCCTTTCCGACCTGCACGAGGCCCAGCGCCAGGCCCACCGCGCCTGGGCGGAGAGCTTCAACGAGTGGCTCGCCCGGCAAAACCCGGACCGCGAGGGCGCCAGCCTCGACTGGGTGTGATGCATTACGCATGCAAAAGAATGCCTCGTGCATGCATGCTGCCAGCGTCGACGCCTCGGTGGCCCTCCGGCAGTTCATGGACTCCGACAGGGAAGCAAGAGCGGTAACCGCGCGAGGACGATTCACCTTCAGGCTTGCAGACGGCCTCGGCGCAACCGGCCACAGGCGCGGCTACACCGAGTAGTTCGGGGCCTCGGCGGTGATCTGGATGGCGTGGGGGTGCGACTCGCGCAGCGAGGCCGAGGTGATCCGCACAAACTTGCCGATCTCCTTCAGTTCCGGCACGGAGCGGGCCCCCACATAGAACATCGTCTGATGCAGGCCGCCGACCAGCTGGTGAATCACCGTGTTGAGGGAGCCCTTGAAGGGCACCCGGCCCTCGACGCCCTCCGGCACAATCAGGGAATCGTCGGAGACCTCCGCCTGGAAGTAACGGTCCTTGGAGTAAGACTTGCGGCCGCGAGACGACAAGGCGGCCATCGAGCCCATGCCCCGGTAGGCCTTGTACTGCTTGCCGTCCACCAGCACGGTCTCGCCTGGGCTCTCCTCCGTGCCCGCCAGCATCGAGCCGAGCATCACCGCCTCGGCCCCCGCCACGAGCGCCTTGCCGATCTCCCCGGAAAAGCGCATGCCCCCGTCGGCGATCACCGGGATGCCGGCGGGCTTGGCCGCCAGCGAGGCCTCATAGACGGCCGTGATCTGGGGCACGCCCACGCCCGTGACCATGCGGGTGGTGCAGATCGAGCCCGGGCCCACCCCCACCTTGATGCCGTCAACCCCGGCCTCGACAAACGACTGCGCGCCGGCGCGGGTGGCCACATTCCCGCCGATCACCTGGACGTGCCGGGTGGCCGGGTCGGTCTTCAGACGGCGGCACATGTCGATGAGCATCCGCACATTGCCGTGTGCGGTGTCGGCCACCAGCACATCCACCCCTGCCTCGATCAGGGTGGCGGCGCGCTCCCAGGCGTCGCCAAAGTAGCCGATGGCGGCCCCCACCAGCAGGCGGCCCTGGTCATCCTTGGAGGCGTGCGGGAACTGCTCCGACTTCACAAAGTCCTTGACGGTGATCAGCCCGGTCAGGCGCCCGGCCTCATCGACCAGCGGCAGGCGCTCGCGCTTGTGCTGGCGCAGCAGCACGGCGGCGTCCTCGCGCGAGATGCCCGACGGCCCGGTGATCAACGGCTGCGGGGTCATCACCTGCTCGACGGTGGTGGTGGCCCACTCGGCCACGGGGGTGAAGCGCAGGTCACGGTTGGTGACCATGCCGACCAGGTGGCCCTTGTCGTCCAGCACGGGGAACCCGGAGATGCGGTACTCCCCCGCCAGGTGGTCAAGCTGTTCGAGCGTGGCGCGCGGGCCGATGGTAACCGGGTTGTCGATGATGCCGGTCTGGGTCCGCTTGACCAGGTCCACCTGCCGCGCCTGGTCCTGGATTGACAGGTTGCGGTGCAGCACGCCGATGCCGCCCTGGCGGGCCATGGCGATGGCCATGCGCGCCTCGGTTACGGTGTCCATGGCGGCGGACACCAGGGGCACGCGCAGCGAGATCTCGCGGGTCAGCCGCGAGGTGGTGTCAATCTCGGTGGGGGCCAGGTCTGAATAACCGGGCAGCAGCAAGACGTCGTCGTAGGTCAGGCCGAACGAGTCAAAGGGCGTGGTCATGCGCAGTAGTCTAGTGGCACCCGCTGGCACCCCAGCCACGCAGATCGCGGGGATCAGGCGACGACGGCGAACACCTCGTGTAGCAGGCCGGTGAACGAGCGGGTGCGGTGCACATTGGGCGCGAGCGGCACGCTCGACACCTGTGATTCGGCCTTGAGGCCGACAAAGATGGGCAGGTCCGGAAAGCTGCCGCAGAAGCGGTGCAGGGACTCCAGGTCCGGCCGGGACAGGTCGGCCGCCAACACCACGGCCGCCGGGCGCACCATCGTCACCAACTCTACCGCCCGTCTGACCGACTCGGGGCCGGAGACGATGCGGGCCGAGGCCCCGGCCGCCACCAGCGCGGCGCCGAGGGCGTGGGCCGACAGGGGAATCATCTCGTCCGGGGCGGCGAAGATCAACGCCAGGTTCCGCAGGCGCGAGGGGTGGTTGGCCGAGGGCAGCCCCGAGTCGACCAGGTGCTGCTCGAAGGCGGCAGAGAAGTCCCGCAGCGCCCCCAGGGCGGCGTCGGCGAGCACCAGCGTCGGCTCCTGGCCGGGGGTAACCAGCACGGTGCGCTCCTCCAGGCGCGCCCAGGCGGGCTCGACAATCTGCGTCCACCAGTCTGCCGGGCTGCCGTCGACCGGCAGGGCGAGCAGCTGCCGGCAGGTGTGCTGGTCATAGGAGAGGGCGGCGTCCACCACGGCGACCATGCGGGCCGAGATCGAGGCGGGGATGGCCGCCCCCGGCATGGCCGGCCGGTCGACCTCGAACTCCGAACGTCCGCCCTCGATGGCGCGCAGGGTCGGCCGCCCGCCATCGGAGGGGGTGATCACGGCGGTGGGGGTGGCCGCCAACTCGTCGGCGTCGGCGGCCAGGGCGCTGCGCGCGGCGTCGGCAGGGGCGACGCCCTCCAGGGTCAGGCGACGCATCACCATCAGCCGGGCCACATCCTCCGGGGTGTAGCGGCGGTGGGACCCGGCGGTGCGCTCCGATGGGGTCAGGCCGTAGCGGCGATCCCAGGTGCGCAGGGTGGCCGGGGCCACCCCTAAACGGCGGGCCACTGCGGCGACGGCAAGACTCGGGCCGAGGGCACCGACGGCCGCAGAGGAGGTCATGGGGAAGATTCTGCCCAGGAAGTGCGTCAGCTGCCACCGCGCGGCGGCCTGCGAATCCTCATGTGTCCGCCGAAAACGGGCAACAACCAGCGCAAACGCAGGCTGTGGCCCCAGCGCCATTTGACGCAGGCCGAGTGAACAATTTGAGCCAAAGTTATTGACCAAGTTTTGAACAACTTATAGATTGCTAGACATGACCGAGATTTCGAGGCTCCCCGGACCAGTTATCGAACTCTGGGAGTGGCAGTACCAGGGCAAGTGCCGCGACGCCGACGACACCCTGTTCTTCCACCCCGAGGGCGAGCGCGGCTCCACCCGCCGGCGGCGCGCCGAGGCGGCCAAGGCCATCTGCGCGGGCTGCCCGGTGATCGCCCAGTGCCGCGAGCAGTCGCTCAAGGTGCGCGAACCCTACGGCGTCTGGGGCGGCCTCTCCGAGGACGAGCGCCACGCCCTGTTGGCCAGCCAGAAGGTCGGTGCCATCTAGGCAGTGCCCGGCCGTCCGGCCCCGCCTCCCCAAGACACATCAAGGCCCCTGGTGCCGGATTACTCTCCGGCGCCAGGGGCCTTGTGGTAGCAGAGTTGCTAGCCGATGACGACGGCCAAGATGTCGCGAGCCGAGAGCACCAGGTACTCCTCGCCGCCGTACTTGACCTCGGTGCCGCCGTACTTGCTGTAGATGACCTTGTCGCCTACCGACACGTCGACGGGGACGCGCTTGCCGGAGTCGTCGAACTTGCCGTCGCCGACGGCCAAGACGATGCCCTCCTGGGGCTTCTCCTTGGCGGTGTCCGGGATGACCAGACCGGAAGCGGTAACAGTCTCAGCCTCAACGGCCTTGATGACCACTCGATCCTCGAGCGGCTTGATGGGGACCGACACGCGGAACCTCCTTCTTTGCGAAAACAAACGGGACTGTGTTTGCTCTGGCAGGTCCGGCCGTCGTCGCGGGTGCCGGCAGACCATTAGGGCGCCCCTAGGCTACCAACAACCCCTGGCACTCCCCTAACCCGAGTGCCAGAACTGATCGGTGTCCCCTCTAGGATGGGGCGGTGAACCTCGCCACGCTCGAGAAGCTGCTCGCCCCCGTGGGGCAGGCGTTGCTGGCGAGCCTGCCGGATTACGACGATTCCCAGGCCCTGTCCCTGGCCCGACGGCTGCGTGCCGAGGGGGTGGACGCAGAACTAGCTGCCGCCGCGATCACCCAGACCCGGCTGCGGGCCGCCGCCCGGGGGAAGTTTGGCGACCGGGCCGCCGGCCTGCTCTTCACCCAGGCCGGGCTGGAGCAGGCCACCCGCCCGCCGGTGGCCGAACTGCACGCCGCCCGCTACCTGGCGGCCGGCGTCACCAAGGTGGCCGACCTCACCTGTGGGCTCGGCGCCGACTCCCTGGCCTTGGCCACCGCCGGCCGGCGGGTGCTCGCCACCGACCTCGATCCGATCACCGCCGCCCTGGCCGCGGTGAACCTGCGGCCCCTTCCCGGAGTGGAGGTGCGCTGCGCCGATGGGCTCGGCCTCGACCTGGCGGCAGAGGGCGTCGACGGCGTGTCCGCCGACCCGGCCCGCCGCACCGCTACCGGCCGCCGCGTGTTCGATCCGGCCGACTACCGCCCGCCGCTCGACGCCATCTGGTCCCTGCGCTCGACGGTGCCCGCGGTGGGCATCAAGGTGGGCCCCGGCATCCCGCATGACGGCCTGCCACCCGACGCCGAGGTGCAGTGGGTCTCCGTCGACTCCACCGTGGTGGAGGCCGGGCTCTGGTTCGGCCCCCTGGCCCCGGACGGGCCGGGCAACACCTGTCTCCTGCTGCGCCAGACGTCGGGACGCCCGGCGGCCCGCGCGCTGCGAGGCACGGGCGCCACCGTCGAGGCGGGGCCGGTCGGCGCGTATCTGTTTGAGCCCGACGGCGCCGTCATCCGCGCGGGCCTGGTCGCCGAGGCCGCCGCCGAGCTGGGTGGGCACCTCCTCGACCCGACGATTGCCTACGTGACGGCGGACTCCTTCACCGCCATCGCGCCCGAACAGGTGCCGCTGGCCAGCGCCTACCGGGTGCAAGACGTGCTGCCCCTGAAGGTCAAGGCCCTCAAGGGCTACCTGCGCGAGCGGCAGGTGGGGCGCGTCACCATCAAGAAGCGCGGCACGTCACTGACCCCCGAACAACTGCGCCCGCAACTGGCGCTGCAAGGCCCCAACGAGGCGACGATAGTCTTGACGCGCATCGCCGGACGGCACTCGGCGCTGGTGGTCGAGCCGCTAGAGGCACACCGTTTCGAGGGGCATTGACGAGTCCACGCCGAAGGTGAGGGGGGATGGCGCGGCCCCGCTGGCGAGCACGGCCGCCCCCAGGGCGGCAATCATGGCGCCGTTGTCGGTGCAGTACTGGGGTGGGGGGATGCGCAGCTCGATCCCGGCGGCGGCGCAGCGCTCGGCCGCCAGGGCGCGCAGCTGGGAGTTGGCGGAAAACCCGCCGCCGATCACCAGCGTCCGCACGTCGTGGCGCTGGCAGGCGGCGACCGTCTTGGCGGTGAGGACGTCCACGACGGCGGCGGCGAACGAGGCGGCAATGTCGGGAACGTGCAGTTCGCGGCCGGCGGCGCGCTCCCCCTCGACGTAGCGGGCCACGGCCGTCTTGAGCCCGGAGAAGGAAAAGTCGTAGGCGTGCCTGGCCTGATCCTTAGGAGCCGTCAGCCCGCGGGGGAACCGGATGGCCTGCGGATCGCCGTCCTGGGCGAGCCGGTCGACATGGGGCCCGCCCGGGTAGGGAAGACCGAGGAGGCGGCCCACCTTGTCGAAGGCCTCGCCGGCGGCGTCGTCGATGGTCTGTCCCAGCTCGACGACGTCGGTGGCGATGTCCTTGATCAGCAGCAGCGAGGAGTGCCCGCCGGAGACCACCAGTCCCATGACGGGGTCGGGGAAGGGGCCGTGGATCAGCCGGTCGACGGCCACGTGTCCGATCACGTGGTTGACGCCATACAGCGGCCGATCGAGCGCCAGGGACAGGGCCTTCGCGGCGGCCGCCCCCAGGTTGAGGGAACCGACCAGGCCGGGGCCGGCGGTGACGGCGATGGCGTCCACGTCGGTCAGCGTCAGGCCAGCGTCGCGCAGGGCGGCTTGCAGGGTGGGCGCCATGGCCTCGAGGTGCGCCCGGGAGGCGATCTCGGGGATGATTCCCCCAAACCGCGAGTGCTCGTCCATCGACGAGGCCACCGCCTCCCCGAGCAGTTCTTGGCCACGCACCAACGCCACACCGGTCTCGTCGCACGACGACTCGATGCCAAGCACGATGGGGAGACTCACCCGGCAATTGTCTCACCGTTGGCAACGCAGACGGAACCCCGCGGGCGGGGGCACGGTTTGTGCTGCGACGGCCCTTAGGTTGCAGGCTGCCCCCATGCGGGAGGGGTGAAGGTTTCGACACGCGCACTACGCGCGCCGCTCAACCTGGCGTAACTCCAAGCAAAAGGGGGCTCCGCTTTCACGGAGCCCCCTTTTGGGAGTTACGTCACTTCTTGCCCTGGTTGGCCACGGCCTGAATGGCGGCGGCGGCGGCCTCGGGGTCGAGGTAGGTGCCGCCGGGGTTGAGCGGACGCAGGTTCTCGTCGAGGTCGTAGACCAGCGGGATGCCCGTGGGCACGTTCAGGCCGGCGATGTCCGCATCGGAGATGCCGTCGAGGTGCTTGATGATCGCGCGCAGCGAGTTGCCGTGGGCGGCCACCAGCACGGTCTTGCCCGCCTTGAGGTCAGGGACGATCTCCCCCTCCCAGTAGGGCAGGGCGCGGTCGAGCACCAGGTTGAGGGCCTCGGTCAGCACCACGGGGGCGTCGGCATAGCGGGGGTCGGCGTCCTGCGAGAACTCCGAGCCGGCCGCGATGGGGGGCGGGGGGACGTCGTAGGAGCGACGCCACAGCATGAACTGCTCCTCGCCGAACTCGGCGAGGGTCTGCGCCTTGTCCTTGCCCTGCAGGGCGCCGTAGTGGCGCTCGTTGAGGCGCCAGGAGCGCTTGACCGGAATCCAGTGGCGGTCGGCGGCGTCGAGGGAGAGGTTGGCGGTCATGATGGCGCGACGCAGCAGGGAGGTGTGAACGACGTCGGGCAGGATGCCCTCTTCCTTCAGCATCTCGCCGCCGCGGATGGCCTCCCCACGTCCCTTCTCGGAGAGGGCCACATCGACCCAGCCGGTGAAGAGGTTCAGTGCATTCCATTCACTCTCGCCGTGGCGGAGCAGTACCAGTTTGTAGGTCATGGGCCCTATTTTGCCCCATGGACGGCCCGGCGATGCACGATCGCCCGGCCGTAGACCGCTTCGACGGCGGCGGCGGCGCGATCCCAGCCAAACCGGGCGGCCTGGGCGGCGCCGTTCGCCCCTAGCCGGGCCAACTCCGCCGGGTTGTCCAGGAGTTCGGTGAGGGCGCGGGCCCAGGTCTGCGGGGCATGCCCGACGACGAGACGGCCGGTGACGCCGTCGCGCACCACCTCGCGCAGCCCGCCGACCGCGGCGGCGACCACAGGCACCCCGCTGGCGGAGGCCTCGGCGGCCACCAGCCCGAAGGACTCGTTGTAGGAGGGGACGGCCACCACGTCGGCGGCGCGATACCAGTCCGCGAGTTGGGTGCGGGTGACCGGCGGATGCAGCAGCAGCCGGTCGCGGACCCCGCAGATCTCGGCGAGGGCCTCCAGCTCGCGGACGGCGGTGGGGCGGCCCGATGGCCCACCAAGCACCACCAGGCGAGTGGCAGGGTCGAGGTACTGCAGGGCGCGCACCAGCACATCGGGCGCCTTCAAGGCCTGCACCCGCCCGGCGAAGAGCACTATCGGGGCGGTGGCGGGCAGTCCCAGCCGGCGACGCAGCCTCCGCCGCCAGCCGACATCCGCCACGCCCAGCTCCGGGCCGGGTTCCGCGTCCCGCTGAGCGGGACCGGCGGGGCGGAACACCGATAGGTCCACGGCCGGTGGAATCACCGACACGATCCGCCGGTCGGCGCCATAGTGCGCCGCCAGGTCATCGGCCTCCTGAGGGGTAGAGGCGATCAGGGCATCGGCAATCTCCACCACCTGTTCTTCGCCGAGAATGCGCCCAGTTGGTTCGGGCGAGTCGCCCGGGGGAAGGGAGGCATTCTTCACCCGCGCCATGGTGTGCATGGTATGCACCAGGGGCACGCCCCAGCGTTCGGCCGCCAGCAATCCCACCTGCCCACTCAGCCAGTAATGCGAATGGACAACATCGAAATAGCGCGGGTCCTGCCGGGCGGCGTGCTGCAGCAGCCCGGCGGTAAAGGCGCACAACTCGCCGGGTAAATCTTCCTTCCCCAACCCCTCGAAGGGGCCGGCGGGCACATACCAGACCTTGATGGCCGGATTTACGTTGATCACTTCCGGCTGGGTGGAGGCGGTGGCCCGGGTGAATATCTCCACCTCAACCCCCCGCTCCGCCAGCGCGCGGGCCAGGTCGAGCACATAGACATTCAGCCCCCCGGCATCCCCCTCCCCGGGCTGCTCCAGCGGGCTGGTGTGAACCGAGAGCATCGCCACCCGCAGCGGGGCGACGAGTTCGGCGGGCATGGCCCCCAGTTTAGGTCAAACGTCACTGGCCCGAGCCCCATTGCGGGGACCCGGGCCAGTGAGGGTCGAGCGGTACTAGTGGGCAGCCTGGAAGGCAGCCATCACGTCGGCCGGGATGCGGCCGCGGTCGTTGACCTGGTAGCCGGCCTCGCGGGCCCAGTCGCGAATCTTGGCGAGCTGGGCACGGTCGGCGAGGGCCTTGCGGGCGGCGGTGCCGCGCGGGGCGGTGACGGCGCGGCCAGACTTACGGCCGGCCATGGTCCACTTTGCGAAACCTTCACGCAGTTCGGCGGCGTGGCGGGCGCTGAGGTCGATCTCGTAGTTAACTCCGTCGAGGCCGAAGATGACAGTCTCGTCGGCGGGGCCTTCGTCGATGTCGTCGATCAGGAAGACTTGTGTCCTCTGTGCCATTGGTGAACCCACTTTCTATATCGGTATGGGTGAAAGAACATGCCTACCTTGCAACCTGAGCGCCAGAAAGTCAAGTTACACGCCGCGCGCGGCTCAATGTGTCGCAGGCGTCAATACCGTCGGCCGTGGCCGGCGGGCTTGGATCAACTGGCCGGCTTCACCAGCGGAAACAGAATCGTCTCCCGAATGCCCAGGCCGGTCAGCGCCATCAGCAGGCGATCAATTCCCATCCCCATCCCTCCGGTGGGGGGCATAGCAAACTCCATGGCCTCTAGGAAATCGGCATCCAGGCGCATGGCCTCGTCATCGCCGGCGGCCGCCAGCAGCGCCTGCGCCTCCAGGCGGTCGCGCTGGATCACCGGGTCAACCAGCTCCGAATAGCCGGTTCCCAGTTCAAAGCCGCGCACATAGAGATCCCACTTTTCCACCACGCCCCGGCGGGTGCGGTGCTCGCGGACCAGCGGGGAGGTGTCCACCGGGAAGTCGCGCACAAAGGTGGGGGCGTACAGGTGGTCCCCGATCTGATGCTCCCACAGCAGTTCCACCAGCTTGCCGTGGCTTTGCGCCTTGGGGTTGAACTCCAGGCCGAGCCGCGCGCCGATGGTCAGCAGTTCGGCAATCTGCGTCTCGGGGGTGATCTCCTCACCGAGGGACTCCGACAGGGAGTGGTACATGGACACCTGCGCCCACTGGCCGCCCAGCTCATACTCCTCGCCGTCGGGCAGGGTCACCGTGGTGGTGCCGAGCACGTCGAGGGCGGCCCGCTGGACAAGGTCCTGAGTGAGGGCCCCGATGCTGTCGTAGTCGCCGTAGGCCTCGTAGCATTCCAGCATCGCAAACTCCGGGGAGTGCGAGGAGTCGGCCCCCTCGTTGCGGAAGTTGCGGTTGATCTCGAAGACGCGCTCCACACCGCCCACCACGGCGCGCTTGAGGAACAGTTCCGGCGCGATGCGGAGGAATAACTCCATGTTGTAGGCGTTCATGTGGGTGGCGAACGGGCGGGCGGTCGCCCCGGAGGGGATCACCTGCAGCATCGGCGTCTCCACCTCTAGGAAGCCGCGCCGGTGGAAGTTGTCGCGCAGGGAGCGCATCATGGCGGCGCGCATCCGCACCATGTCGCGGGCGGCCGGGCGGACGATCAGGTCGACATAGCGCTGCCGGACGCGGCTCTCCTCGGAGAGGTCCTTGTGCAGCACCGGCAGGGGCCGCAGCGCCTTGGAGGCCAGCTGCCAAGAGTCGGCAAATACCGACAGTTCGCCGCGGCGCGAGGAGCCGACCCGGCCGCCGACATACAGGTGGTCGCCAAGGTCAACGTCCTGCTTGAACCGGGCCAGCGGCTCTTCACCGACCACCGCCTGCGAGAGCATGGCCTGGAGGCGGTGGCCCTCGCCGTCCTGCAGGGTGACGAAGCACAGCTTGCCGGTGTTGCGCAGGAACACCACGCGCCCGGCGACGCCCACCACATCGTCCGTCTCCTGCCCCGTCTCCAGGTGGGAGTACCGGTCGCGCACCGCGGCGATGGTGGTGGTCACCGGCACCGAGACCGGGTAGGCCTCGCCTCCCTCGGCCAGGATGCGCTCGCGCTTGGCACGGCGAATCTGCATCTGCTCGGGCAGGTCATCGGCTTCGAGGGGGGTGGCTTCTTGGGTCACGAGGCCAGATTCTACCGCGCGTGGCCGTCCCGACGGCAGCCGCTAGGCGGCCTCGGATGTGCGGGCGGCCAGCGAGCGGGCGGCCTGCTCGTCGAGCAGCCGGGCGGCATCGTGCTGGTCTAGGTGGGGCACGGTCGGCACCACCACCCCGGCGGTGGAGTGCACGCAGAAGGTGGCCACACGCAGCCTGCGCTGCAGCGGCCCCTGCTGGAGCGAAACCGACTGCATCTTGGCGTGCGGAACCACGTCGAGGCGGCGGATAATCCGGCCGCGGCGCAGCAACAGGGCGGTATCGGTGACCGCGTAGGCGTCGCGCCGCCAGGCGAGGGGGTCGACGATCCATGCCCGCTTGGGCGCGTTGGTGAAGCGGGTTGGGGCGCCAGAGGGGCGGGTGGGCGGCGTGATCCCGCTGCGGGGCTGGATGCCGGTCAGGCCCTCGTCGAGCACCTCCAGCGGGTTCTCGACCCCAAGCTCGGGCAGCACCAGCCACATGGCGGTCAGGGCCTGGGCGCGCGGCCCGACGGGGAGCAGCACCGACTGCGCCGCCGCCTGCTCCGAGCCAGTGGTGTTGGTGGACCCCACGGAGTAGCCGGCGACGTTGACCCGCACCCGCCACCAGTCCTTGCGCCGCCACAGCAGCGGCTGGGTCAGGGAGACGGCCTGGACGCGGCCGGCCGGCAGGGTCTGCGAGCGGGTCTCCAGGAGGCCGCGGGTCACGTGGATGCCCGCCGGGGAATGCGCCGCCTTGAAGTTGAACTCGGAGGCGAACCGGCTCCACAGCAGGGAGACGGCGGCCAGGGCAATCGGGCCCAGGGAGATCAGGAGGGCCGGCTCACGCAGGACGATGACCAGCACCAGGACGGCCACGACCAGCCCGGCGGCCACCCACATGACGGGGGAACGCAGCAGCGAGCCAAACAGGGTCCGCGGCTCGACGGCATACATCTCCTGTTCCGGCTGGGGGGTGGGGGGCAGGCCGGCGGCGGGCTGGCCGGCGGGGGCGGTCTCCGCAGAAGCTTCCGGGGCGGCGGCGCGGCCGCTCTTGATCGCCGCCCGCTGCAGCAGGTCGGCGCGCAGGGCCTGCGCCTCGGCGTTGCGGAGGAAGCCAATGATGATGGCGGAGTCGGCGCCGCCCGCGGATTCCACGCGCAGTTCCGAGAGCCCAAAGAGTCGCGCGACGAGCGGGGAGCGCAGGTCAACCGCCTGGATGCGGTCGAGGCGGGCGTGACGCTGTTGCTTGAACACCACGCCACGGCGCAGGTGCACCTCATCGAGGGAGATGGCGTAGGCCATGAAGCGCCACGAAAGCCACATGCCCGCGAAGATCAACACGGCCAGGCCGAGGAAGATGAGGCCGATGACGCCCAGGTGCTCACCGAGGTCCGGGCCGTCCTCTCCAAGGGTGTCCGCCCCCTGCCAGACGGCAAACACGACCACCATCAGCAGCGCCGTCCACCCGCGCACCAGGGGGGTGACCGGGTGCATCCGGTGCCAACGCAGGGTCGCGTCGCCGGGGGCCTGCGCCGGGGCCACGCCCGTCGTCTCCGTCACGTCGAGGCTCACAGCCCGGCCAGCTTCGCTTGACCGCGCTCGGCCAGCCGGTCGCGCAGCCGCTCCGCCTCGGCGGGAGTCAGGCCAGGGATCGTGGCGTCGGTGCTGGCGGAGGCGGTGTGCAGCTGCACGGTGGCGATGCCGAGCTTGCGCTGCAGCGGCCCAACGCTGACGTCCACAAACTGCATGCGCCCGTACGGCACCACGGTCAGGGTCTTCCACATGATGCCCTTGCGGATCAGCAGATCCTCATCGCGCTCGGCGTATCCCATGGCGGGAACCTGCCGGCTGATCAGGAGCGCACTCCAGGCGAACTCGATCACCACCACCGCGACCAGGATCCACCACCAGGGCGACAGCAGCACGGCGAGCAGCACGGCGCCAACCACAAAGGGAAAGGTGGTGAGGATGTTGACCACGTGACGGGCATTGGCTAGCTGGGGCTGGACCGGCCGAAAGTGCACCCCCGGCGGCGTGAAGAGATCTTGGCTCATGCCCCCATGATTCCTGGTATCCGCCGGGGCGGTGCTTGGGCGGGCGAGATTAGCACGCCATTTGGCGGGCGACGGCCTACCCCGCCAGGGGCTCGGAGTCCGCGAAGCGCGCAGGCGCCGGCTCCTGCTCCTGACCCGCCC